>TARA_Y100000385_G_scaffold243537_1_pt1 | contig 16306 bp, 9 predicted proteins | sample TARA_Y100000385 | Tara Oceans TARA_Y100000385 (sample SAMEA2620980) | marine metagenome | biome: marine biome (ENVO:00000447); feature: surface water layer (ENVO:00002042); material: "saline water (ENVO:00002010), including plankton (ENVO:xxxxxxxx)" | depth 5 m
GCAATCCTTGAACGCATTGCTGCAGCTATCGAAGCTACTGAGGGCGTAACACTGCATTTTGTCGACCCGGGTAAAAGTGCCAACCGCACCGTATTTACTTACTTGGGACCTGCAGTGCAAGTTTTCAAAGCAACAGAAACACTTTTTGAAATTGCCCTTGCGCACATTGATATGCGCGAGCACAAAGGCGTACACCCAAGAATGGGTGCTGTTGATGTCTGTCCCTTTGTGCTTCTTGACGACCATAAATTTGAGGAAGACTTAATAGGGAGAACTAGAGCATTTGCTAAACGCATAAGTACCAAACATAATCTTGCCATTTATGGCTATGAACAACTAGCCGATCGCCCTGAGCACACGAACCTTGCTGCCGTTAGAAAAGGGGAATACGAGGGCTTAGTAGCGCGATTTAATACTGGAGATCTTCCTGATTTTGGGCCACAATCTTTTGACCGTAGCGTTGAACTCCAAGGGGCTACAGCTTTAAGCGTCCGGCCTTTAATGGTTGCCTATAACGTGAATCTTAAGGGAGGCACTTTAGAAGAGCGATTAATAGCGGCAAAATCGATTGCTAAGATCATTCGTGAGCGCGATGGCGGAATGCCTGGCGTAAAGGCAATTGGTTGGTATTTACCAGATTTGGAATTGGTTCAAGTAAGCTGCAATCTAACCGAACCCGCTAAAGCAGGGGTATGCGAGGTATTCGCTAAAGTCCAAATATTGGCGGAGGAGATGGACTTTAAAGCGCCTTCTTCAGAGCTGATTGGCTGTATTCCACAAAGCCAATTTAGATCAATGGGCCCCGAAGAGTTAGGTTTTGGAGAACTTAAATCATTTGATCAGAAAAGGATTTTAAACCTTTGAAAATATTGATAGTCTAAAATAAATTCATGGCACGATTTTCTCTACCAAAGTGGCATCTAAAAAACCATCAATGAAAATTAGAATAGCAACGTTACTATTGCTCCTTTCAAGTGCATTATGGGCACAAAACCGCACATTAAGCGGTTACATCACCGACCTCGAGACTGGTGAGGCGCTCATAGGAGTGAACATTTGGACACCGGAACTCAAACTAGGCACTTCAACAAATACATATGGGTTTTATTCATTTACCCTACCCCAAGGAGTCCACGTTATTCGTCTAACTTATTTTGGATATGAAAGTAACCAGTTCGAAATTACGCTGGATAAGAATATTGAATTTGATTTCAGACTTAAACCTTCTAACAACATGCTCAATGAAGTAGATGTAGTTGCTTCCAAAGGTCAAAGTATTCAAGAGCAGGTTCAAATGTCTAAAATGGAAGTCCCCATAAAACAGCTCAAATCATTACCAGCAATTTTAGGGGAAGTTGATATTATGAAAACTTTGCAACTTTTGCCGGGTGTCCAAAGTGGCGGGGAAGGTACATCTGGGCTGTATGTTCGAGGAGGCTCTCCAGATCAAAACCTAATTCTTTTGGATGGAGTGCCGCTTTACAACGTAAATCACTTGTTTGGATTCTTTTCAGTTTTCAACGCAGACGCAATTTCCAATGTAAGCCTCACAAAAGGCGGTTTTCCAGCACGTTATGGAGGTCGACTTTCATCAGTACTTGAAATAAATATGAAGGAGGGTAATATGAATGAGTTTCATGGAGATGCCACTGCTTCTATTATTTCTTCAAAATTAACCTTAGAGGGGCCCCTAATCAAAGACAAGGCTTCATTTATGATAAGCGGTAGAAGAACATACTTAGACGTTCTCGCAAGGCCTTTCATTAATTCTGCTAACAACAACAATCCAAATCAGCAAACTTCACCTAGATACTATTTCTACGATACTAATGGAAAAATCAATTATAAAGTTGGTAAAAAAGACCGCGTATATTTAAGTCATTTCCAGGGTCAAGATAACTTCGGTATTAAAGATAAATATTCAGACAGCACGAGGACTGAAGAGTTTGATTTTGGTATCGATTGGATGAACAGCATTACCGCACTGAGATGGAATCATCAATGGAGTCCAAAGTTATTTTCTAATGCGACCTTAACCCGATCGCTCTACAATTTCAATACAAGAGCCCTCTCTGAAACCTCTTTTCTGCCCAACTTCCCAGACACCACTGGACAAGAAATTGAAAATCTGGCGGCACTATATTTATCAGGAATCGAAGATTATGGAGGCCGTATAGACTTTGATTATGCACACACCCCTTTACATTATATCCGCTACGGAGCAGGGTATACCAATCATAAGTTCACCCCAGGAGCCACTAACCTGAAGTTGACAAGTACAGACTTTAATCTTGATACTTCTTTAGGTAGCCAAAGTATTTTGTCTGATGAATTCTTTGCTTATGTGGAGGATGAATGGACCGTTAGCGAGAATTTAAAAATTAACGCAGGACTTCATTTTGCAGGGTTATCTGTGCAGAATGAGACGTATACGTCTTTGCAGCCTAGAATGGGATTGAACTATTCTTTACCAAGAGATATAGCACTAAAAGTTTCTTATGCAGATATGATGCAATTCGTGAATTTGTTGACTAATGAGGGTATTGGATTACCTACTGATTTATGGGTGCCTTCTACTGCGAATATCAAACCACAAACATCTCGTCAATATGCATTGGGTTTGGCAAAAAATTTAGGTGCATTTGAAGTAAGTCTTGAGGGATATTATAAAGACATGCAGAATTTAGTGAGCTATAAGGAAGGTGCAAATTTCCTTTTCTCTTTGAATGAAGATTGGGAAGATAAAATCACTCAAGGCAATGGACAGAGTTACGGTACAGAACTTTTTGTGCAGAAGAAAAGAGGAAAAACTACCGGTTGGATTGGCTACACTCTAGCATGGAGCTATCGCCAATTTGATGAAATCAATGACGGTCAACGTTATTTCTTTACCTACGACAGAAGACACGATTTTTCCGCAGTCCTTACACACGAAATTTCAGAAAACATTCAATTCAGCGGAGCTTGGGTTTATGGAACAGGTCGCGCTATCACTCTCCCTGAATATGAATATGTTACTTCCTTACCTGATGGTCTAAGTTGGTGGCAGCAACAACAGGTTTTAATTCAAAGACCAACGGATAAAAATTCGTTCCGCATGAGTGCCTATCACAGATTGGATTTGAGTTTTAGTTTTCATAAAAAACGCAAAAATTATGATCGCTGGTGGATGATTAGTGCCTACAACGCTTATAACAATCTCAATCCGTTCTTTTTTGAAACAAGGACTGATGGAAACGGAAATACCACATTGCGTGAATATGGCCTCTTCCCTATCATTCCTTCTATTGCCTACCGTATAAAATTTTAAACAATGAAAAAGAGTTTTATCCCTTTACTAGTATCAATTGTTTTATTCTCATGCGAACGATGGGAAGATGGAATTGCACGCGATATTGTTTTACCGCCTCACAACCCTCAAATTGCAGGATCTCTATTTATTGATTCTATGGACAGCACATTGAGTGCAACTATCAGCAAAACAGGTGGATTGTTTGATACCACAAAAACTGGAGTCATTAAAGATGCTGAAGTCAAACTCTATCAAGACGGTACTCTGTTACACCAACTAAAGGATTTTAGTGTTAACAAAACCTATGATAAATTCCTCGGCAATCAAATTGGACTTGTAAATGGAGAATTGATTCTTGAAGTCGCACATCCCGACTTTGAAACTGTAAGTGCTGCACAAATTTTTCCTGAGAAAGCAGTTTTTACAGCAGAAGTCGATTACGGTGGAACTACTTTTTTTGACGAGACTTCTGATGCCCTAACCATCTCATTTTCAGATTTACCTGGAGAAAATCAGCATTACCTCATAAACCTCCATGCGCACTACAGAAACGGAATTACAGGTCAGGATACCTCTGAATATTTCCCGCTCTACTTGGAAACTACTAATCAAAACGCAACCCGAATTAACGAAGGTGTAATCTTATTATCAGAGGAAGGTGTAGATCGAGATTTGGCTATTCGATTTGCCACAGGAATAAATTCCATCAACTACCTTTTTCAGTTGGAATATAGAATAACCGTAAGCACCTTGAGTGAAGAGTTGTTCAAATTCTACCAAAGCTATAGTGCTTTTCAAAATGCTCAGGGCAATCCGTTTGCAGAACCTGTCATTCTTTACAGTAATATGAGTAATGATATAGGCTGCTTTGGTGTAAGCACTACAATTAGAAAGTGGGAATGATAAAAAGCTTATTGATTCAAAAAACGACTGCTCACAGTCATTTACTTTCTCATAGCTATTAATACTCCATTAAAACTGAACCCCAGGTAAATCCTGCTCCAAAGGCGGCTAGACAAACTAAATCTCCTCGTTTCACAGCTCCAGTCTGCACCGCTTCTGAAAGTGCAAGTGCAATAGAGGCACCCGTTGTATTACCGTATTTCTGAATATTATTAAACACTTGGTCATCCCTCAGACCCATTCGCTTTTGAATAAATTGAGCTATCCTCAAATTTGCTTGGTGAGGTATCAGGCAGTCAATCTGATCCGGAGTAATACCGTTTTTATCTAAAGCTTCCATAATCACCTCACCAAAACGTACCACTGCATTTTTGAAAACAAAATTTCCATTCATTTTAGGAAAATGAATATCTGGATTCACTCCTTTTTCCAATAAGGCACCTATCCAATGTTGGGTCCCAAACCCTTTCATGGTTAATTCTTCCTTGTGTTTACCTTCACTATGCAAATGACAGCTTTTTATACCGCCTTCCTTTGCGGAGGCCTTAGATAACACAACAGCGCCAGCACCATCTCCAAAAATAACACTTACTCCCCTTCCTCTTGTTGTCTTATCTAAAAAGGGACTTTGCAATTCGGAGGCTACGACTAATACGTGCTCATACATACCCGTTTTCACAAATGCATTTCCAACACTAAGCGCATAAATAAATCCGGAACATGCATTACGCACATCTGTGGCACCCGCAGTATGAATTCCAAGGGCTTCTTGAACTTGAACGCCGCAACCAGGAAAATAATAATCAGGGGAAATTGTAGCAAACACAATGTGACCAATATCATTTGGTTCCAACCCTGCTTGCGTAATAGCCATTTGAGCTGCTTTAATACCCATTGTAGCAGCTGTATTTCCGTCCCCTTCTTTTACCCAACGTCTTTCTTCAATTCCAGTTCGCTCCCGAATCCATTCATCATCTGTATCCATCAATTGCGCAAGATCATTATTGCTTACGATGTTCTCCGGAACGTAATGGCCTACGCCGGCAACTTTTGCTTTGTACATATTTGGCTTGTTCAGTATAAGTTGAGTGCATTAAGTTAACGCAAAATTGACACACTTAGTTGTCAACCTGTCAGTAAAACACTTCACTCATTATATTGGCACAAGTGTTGTCTTATCAGTATAAATTCAAATATTTCAATCATGTCTAAAGGATCAATTAATGTAACCGCACAGAACATCTTTCCCATAATTAAGAAGTTCTTGTATAGCGATCATGAAATTTTCCTACGCGAGCTTGTCTCTAACGCCGTAGATGCAACACAAAAGTTAAAAACGCTTACCAGCCTTGGTGAAGCCAAAGGAGAATTGGGAGACTTAACTATTCATGTCAAGGTAGATAAAGATGCCAAAACACTGAGTATCATTGACAGGGGCATTGGAATGACTGCCGAAGAAATTGATAAGTACATCAATCAAGTTGCTTTCTCAGGTGCAGAAGAATTTGTCAAAGAATACGAAGGAAAAATGGACGGTACGGATCTGATCGGTCACTTTGGATTAGGTTTTTACTCTGCCTTTATGGTAGCGAAAAAAGTAGAAATTTTAACCAAGTCCCATAAAGGAGATGGAGCTGTTCAATGGAGCTGTGAGGGAAATCCAGAATTTGAGTTAACCAATATTGAAAAAGAAGATAGAGGAACTGAAATTAGGTTACATATAGCTGAGGATAGCGAAGACTTCTTGGAAGAGGGCAAAATCAATGAGCTTTTGTCTAAATATGCGAAGTTCATGCCCATAAGTATCGAATTCGGTGAAAAAGATGAAAGCTTTAATGCAGCCGCAGAAGGCGAAGAAGCAAAATGGGAAACTAAAAAAGTTCCTAACGTAGTTAACAATACTAATCCAGCCTGGGTGCGTAAACCCGGTGATTTGAGCGATGAAGATTACAAGGGATTTTACCGAGAGCTTTATCCAACGAGCTTTGACGAACCTCTGTTCAATATTCACTTGAACGTTGACTTCCCGTTCAACTTAACAGGGGTGCTTTATTTCCCTAAAATCAAACCTAACGTAGAGCCACAACGCAATAAAATCCAACTATTCCAAAAGCAAGTTTTTGTAACAGATAGCGTTGAAGGTATCGTTCCCGATTTTCTCACTTTACTCCACGGGGTTATTGATTCACCAGACATTCCATTGAATGTGAGTCGTTCGTACCTCCAAGCCGATGGGAATGTGAAGAAAATAGCATCCCATATCACTAAGAAGGTTGCCGATAAATTGGATGAAATGTTCCGCAAAGATCGCGAGGATTTCGAAGCCAAATGGAATGACATGAAAATCATCATAGAATACGGCATGCTCACAGAAGATAAGTTTTTTGATAAGGCGAAAAAATTCGGCCTTTTCGAAGACACCGAGGGCAAACTGCACACATTTGATGACTACCTAAAATTGATTAAAAAGAATCAGACGGACAAGGACAAAAAGACCGTGGTACTTTATGCTTCTCACAAAGATGGCCAACACAGCTACGTTGAAGCAGCAAAGTCTAAAGGTTACCACGTTTTACTTTTAGATTCACCTCTGACATCACACCTCATTCAAAAGCTAGAAAGTGAATACAGCGATACCACTTTTGCACGAGTTGATTCTGACTTAATTGATAATCTCATCAAAAAGGATGAAACAAGAGTTGCTAAACTCAGTGATAAACAGAAAGAAGAGTTAAAGACTCGTCTGGAATCAATTGTTCCCAAGGAGAAATTTACGCTGAAGCTAGAGGATATGGACTCTACAGAAGCACCATTAATTATAACCGTTCCGGAATTCATGCGTCGTATGAAGGAAATGCAGATGACTGGCGGTGGTGGTATGATGGGAATGGGTGATTTCCCAGAGATGTACGATTTAGTTGTAAATGCCAATCACAGTCTTGCTTCGAAAATCCTAGATACGGATGATGAAAACGCCCGATCTGGCGCGGTAAATCAGGCACTCGACTTGGCCAAGCTTCAACAAAACTTACTTCATGGTGAAGAATTAACTGCGTTTATTGCGCGTTCGTATGACATGCTAGAAGAAAACAAGTAGAAATTCTTGTAAGGAAAAGTTTGTGTTAAATCTAAATAACAAGGGGGCCTAAGGCTCCCTTTTTTTATATTTTGGCTTCTTCTTAAATTTCCCGAAACATGGCAGACCATTCATCCGTTTTAAAGATTGCTCAAACCAATGCTTTTCTTTGGACTACAGATATTTTTGATGCAGAAACTAGAAAAGAAGCTCAAATTCTTCTTGAAAAGAAGGGAGATGAGCTCATAGAACCATTTTACAAGGATCTAGACTTTGGAACAGGAGGAATGCGCGGTATTATGGGTGTTGGAACCAACCGTATTAACGCCTATACGCTTGGCTTAGCCACGCAGGGTTTAGCCGACTACGCGCAATCATTTTTTGAAGGAAAACCGCTTAAAGCAGCCATTGCTTATGATAGCAGAAATAATTCAAAGTCTTTTGCAGGTAAGGTAGCCGAGGTGCTCAGTGCAAACGGTATTCATACCTACCTCTTTGAAGAATTGCGCCCTACGCCAGAATTGAGTTTTGCTGTACGTGAATTGTGTTGTGACTTCGGTATTGTTTTAACGGCTTCACACAATCCTAAAGAGTACAATGGATACAAAGTGTATTGGAACGACGGTGGCCAATTGGTCCCTCCACACGATAAAGGCGTTATTGAAAAAGTACGAGCTGCAAAATTTGGGGATATCCGCTGGGATGTAAATAATGCCCTTATTGAAACCATAGGCGCCGAACTTGACGAAAAATATACAGATATGGTTGCTGGTCTATCTTTGAGCAACGCCGGCAAAAAGGAGCTCAACATCGTTTTTACCGCATTGCACGGCACCTCTATTGTTAGTGTCCCTCCTGCTTTATCTAAATCTGGTTTCACCAACGTACAACTCGTTGAAGCGCAAAGTACACCTGACGGAAACTTCCCAACTGTAGCAAGCCCGAATCCTGAAGAAAGTGCCGCTCTTGCAATGGCGATTTCGCAAGCAGAAGCTACAGGAGCAGATTTAGTTATTGGATGTGATCCGGATACAGACCGCGTGGGTATTGCTGTTAATGACGGCAAGGGAAAGATGGAACTTCTCAACGGAAATGACACCGCAGCACTCCTTGTGCACTACATTTTAGATGCATACAAGAATAAGGGCACCATGCCAGCTAACGGTTTCACGGCCGCTACGGTCGTGACCACAGACCTAATTGCCGACATCTCGGCAGCCTATTGCGTGCCTTGCTACCGCTGTTTAACCGGATTCAAATGGATAGCCGACATCATTAATCACAAACCACAGGAGCAATTCCTGGTAGGTGGTGAAGAAAGCTACGGATACCTTATAGGTGATGCCGTACGTGATAAAGATGCCGTTGCTTCTGCCGTAATGATTGCTGAAATGGCTGCCAATGCCAAAGCACAAGGCCGCACTGTATTGCAACAATTAGAAGCCATCCACCGCGAGTTCGGACAATACCAAGAGCGATTGATCTCCATCACTAAGAAAGGGCGCTCAGGTGCTCAGGAAATTGCGGATATGATGACTGCATTACGCGCGGACCCGCCCAAGACTTTGGCAGGATCACCAGTAGTCATTGCTATTGATCACGGCAACTCCACACAAACAGATTTGCGTACTAGCCGCACTTCAAGCACGGAATTACCAGCATCTAACGTTTTGCAGTTTATCACAGAAGCAGGAGACAAAGTGAGTGCTCGGCCTTCAGGTACAGAGCCTAAAATCAAATTCTACTTTAGTGTATGCGCAACCACAGGCGAAAGCCATGCAGCAACGAAAACTGAACTTGAAAGAAAGATTGATACCTTTATTGAGGAATTAAATCTCTAATTCATATCATGAAGAATTTCATCATCATAGGGGCCATTTCGATGGCCCTTTTTTCTTGCGGAAATCCGAAAGAAGTCGAAAATACAGAAGCTTTGACCTACCAAGGCCGTATCCTTCTAAATGATTCAACGGCTGTATGCTTTAATGCATCAATCTATGGAGATCAATTGACCGTATACAACGGGGTACATGAAAGCTTCGACGTAAAGCTCGAAGGAGAGGATACCCTGCGTGGCACCTTTCCGGTCTTTGCCTCAGATCTATGGCTCGTTAAAAGAGAGGAAGGTTACGAGGGATTATACTTCCGCACGGATGCTGAAAATTACATGCTGCCATTAACATTATTGCCGGGACATCACAATCCTGGGCAAACCCAAGATGTGCCTGTAAACCAATATCACATCATTCGAGATTATGGCAACGGTAAGACTAGACCAGCCTTACTTCAATTAGGAATAAAGGAAAACAAAGTCGTTGGAACTATAGCAACTTCCACAGGCGACTTGAGATTCCTCACTGGAGAAAGAATCATAGATGAAGGTGGTTACGTCCTAATGGGTTTTGACGGCAGGTTTATCAATTATGTGACATTTACCACGTTTGAAGATTCCGTGTTCGGAAATGTTTGGTCAGGAAAAACAGGCTATTACCGCTTCAAAGGGGTCGCAGATGATAATGCCACCTTGGAAGATCCAGAAGAGATGTCAAAATTGCGTGAGGATTATACGCATATAGAATGGCATTTGCCGGGACTTGATGGCGATACGGTACACTTTGATAGCCGCACTATTTCTAAGCCTACCATCTTGGCAATCCAAGGGTCGTGGTGTCCCAACTGTATGGACGAAGGCCGAGTTTTGGATCAGTATTACCGCGAATTTGACGGAGCTATCGATGTCTTTGGATTGAGCTATGAATACAGCGGTACATTAGAAAAAGCCACCGCTGCAGTACAAAAGATGGAGCGCGACCTAGGCACCTCTTTCCCTATGGTCATTGCCACTTACGATCCTAAGCAGGACCGCAATGCAATACTGCCGCTTGAAAAGATTCGCAGTTACCCTACCTCCATTATGTTGGACCACGCCGGCAATGTGGTAAAGATTCATACCGGATTCTATGGCCCAAGTACAAAAGAATACGAGGGATATCTAAAACATACCAGAGAAGAATTAAAAGCACTAGTTGCTGAAGTAAATGGCTAATTACCTCAAGGACATATTTAACGATTTCAAAGAACTCGCCCGCTCCAAGCGCAAGGAGAACAAGAAATTCTTTGAACGCTTAAACGGGCTTGACATCAGTGCCCTGAACGATCAGTTTCATGCCATGCACGAGGAGGTCTTTGCCGAAACAGATTGCTTACAATGTGCACGCTGCTGCCGGGCTACAGGGCCACTTCTCAATAAGCAAGACATCGCACGTATTTCTAAAAAACAAGGTATGAAACCAGCGGTATTTGAAGCCAAATACCTGCGCGTAGATGAAGATGGAGATTGGGTAATGAAAAGCTTACCATGTCCATTTTTAGCATTGGACACCAACAAATGCACCATTTACGAATATGCCCCAAAGGCTTGCAAACAATACCCACATACGGACCATTCTAATATGAAATCAATTTTGGGGTTAACGGAAACCAACGTGAGACATTGCCCAGCCGTTTTTGAAATGGTAGAAAGAATGAAAAAAGGATAGATTTCCTGATAACCTCTAATCAGATGCAATTCTGCTCTTAACAGTAGATTGAAGAACCAACGAAATTGTAATCACGATGAATGTAGCAATCACATTGTACCATAAAAAACCTATTGATATCACCTCTTTTGTATTGAGATAGTGACAAATGAAAATGGTTATTTGCGCTATAATACCTCCAATAAATACTTGATTACCTCCTATATTTTTTAAGAATAAGCCTACTAAAAATATCCCAAGTATGGTTCCATAAAAGAGACTACCCAAAACGTTCACTAACTGAATCAAGTTTTCGTACAAGGGAGCCGCAAGGGCAACAAAAATTGCCGCAATGCCCCATAGTAAAACTAGTGAGCGTATGGTTCTTTTCTCATTATGGCTTTTACCACTGAAAAACACCTGATAATAATCTACATAGGTTGTGGTAGCCAAAGCAGAAACTTCACCCGCTGTTGATGACATAGCTGCACTTATAATAACAGCTAGAAGCAACCCTATAAGACCATTAGGCAAATTATTTAAGATAAAGGTGATGAATACATAATCCGTATCCTTGGGTTGGAAATTAGGTACATTACTATCCAGTAAAGCCATGTATTTGCCTCTAAGAGCTCCCTGTTGATCATTCAGGCGATGCGCACTATTCCAATCCGCATTGATTAACGCTTCTCTTTTATTATCCCAGACCAATGCATGTTCAAATTCAATAGATCTTAACTGATTTTGTATGTCAACAGGGGCTCGAGCAATTTCACTCTGATTAAAAAAAACAGGTGGTTTAATAAACTGGTAGAACACAAATAAAAAGACGCCAATGGATAGAATTGCAAATTGCATTGGCACCTTAAAAGTAGCATTGAATAGCAAACCGAATCTAGAACTGCGTTCGTCCTCTGCACCTAGATAGCGTTGAACTTGACTCTGATCTGTGCCCAAATAACTCAACGATAAGAAAAGACCACCGGCCAAGCCGGACCACAAGGTGTATCGTGTCCCCGGATCAAAAGAAGTACTCACAATATTCAGCTTACCCATATTTCCTGCTATTTGATAAGCATCATACATACTTACAGGAATAAGCCGAACAAGTATGGTTGCTGCAATGGTCATACCCAAGAGAATAATTGTCATTTGCCATTTCTGGGTAACCGCGACTGCTGCTGAACCCCCACTTACAGTATAAATCACTACTATTATTCCGATGATAACTATCATGGTATTTAATGGAATATTAATAGCCGCAGAAAGAACAATCGCAGGGGCAAAAATGGTTATTCCTGCACTTAAACCTCTTGAGGTAAGAAACAAGGCGGCAGTAAATAATCTAGTTTTCCTGTCAAAGCGTTTCTCAAGGAATTGATATGCTGTAATTGCGCGCATTTTTCGATAGGCAGGCACAAAAAAAGCACTAACAAGAATAACAGCTAGGGGCATTCCAAAGTAAAATTGGATGAAGCCCATATCATTTTCAAAAGCCTGACCAGGAGTGGACAAAAATGTAATTGCAGAAGCCTGAGTTGCCATTATTCCCAAGCCGATTGTCCATGGGCTTACTTTCTTTGAGCCACTAAGAAGTTCGCTCGCTGTAGCACTTTTACGCGTTTTAAAGACACCATACCCAACTATTAGGGCAAGGGTTACACCCAAGACGAACCAATCTATTGGATGCATTTATACGAAATCCCGTGTGATGAAATAGAAAACAATAATCTCTACGACTAACAGTGCAATAACACCCACGTAGTACTTTTTCCAATTCAATGTCTGAGTAGATTTAATAGTCATAATGGAGTATGTTTTGTAGTAATTTCATAGCACCTGGTACTCCTGCAGGTAACTCTCTAAATAAGGATAATCCCGTGTAAATTACGGAACCTTTTCCATAATGACCAACAACAGTACTATTGGTATAGTTTATACCTGTACTTTCTTTGATGCTGAGCACCTCATTAAAACCATCGTAAGATTTAGGAAAATATAGCCCCCGTTCCTGTACCCAAAAATCAAAATCAGACGATTGAATCTTATTGGGCTTTTGAAGCACTAAGTGATTCAACAATGTAATTGGAGCGTCCTCCTCGGTCACACGGTCCCTCCCAATAGTAAGTGATAACGGTGTAGGAAGTTCGATTCCGCTTCTCCCGGCTGTCGTGTAGGTCACGACAAAGTTGCCACCGCCCTCAACAAAGCCCTTGATCCGATCGCCACTATTCATCAACCATTTCTCGGTATTGAAGGCGCGTATCCCTACGAGAATGACCTCAACCTGACTCCAAAGTTCCGGTGTAGACTCAGAGATACGAACCACCTCATAACCCAAGTTTTCCAATGTTTCGTCCATGATATCTCCGGCACCTTCTATGTATCCGACTTTGAAACGTTTTTTGTTTAAATCCAAGACGGTCAAAGTAGCATCTGCAGGATAAAATCTATAATGCGTTCCGATGTGCGGGAAGCTGATAGTATGTTTTTGATTAACCATAGGAAAAGGGAAAAACTTACTTGAATTCCTTGGTTCTTTTGCTAGGAACAAGAAATACTTACCCTCTGTCATTTTCGCGGGGATTACAGCTGTAAAGTGATTCCAACCAGATTGTAATATTTTTTTCTCTTTGAATTCAAAACCCATTTCAATCTGCGGAAATACGTCTTTTGAAGCTAGGCGTGCAGCGCTCAAATACCATTCAAACTCACCTCCATCCTTAGAGTAAATACTATAACCTAAATGCGCCTTTTTTCCTGTGGTCCAATACACCGATTGATCAAATTTAGCATGGATAATAGGTTCCACTGCGATCGCTTCTCTGTATTCACCAACAGCCCTGTCCACCAACTTCGCGATAGGCTTAAGGTGTAACATGATGATTGATTCATCGGACTCAAGTCTAACCCTTACTGTACGCTTCGCAATCTCTGAATCCAATGGTAAATCCAACTGTTGTTTGAAACCTTCTTTAATTATAACTTGAGGTGGGTTAAATGCAATGATGGATGGTAGAGCGTTTTTCTGAGGTGTTTTCACTGAAGCCACTTGAACAATATTGTCCGGATTCAACGACTGTATCTTGAGTGTGGCTGGATTAGAAAAATTTTCCTGAATTGGATTGGTTTCTACGTAAACTTCAGCATAGACTTCTAATAGATGAAGCATAACCTTCTGCCATCTTTGGTACTTATCTGATAAAGGTGAGGTTTCATAAAGCACAATACTACCCAACTCAGCCCATTTGGAAATCGCTTGGGCTCTATCTCCAATTTCTAGAGCAAACGCGGCCTCATTTGCCAAAACAGATGAAAATTCAGCACTTTCAGATTCAGTATCTAAAAAAGATTCTAGATCCCCTAAACCCCAAAGCTTTTTGAAATACTCCTCTCTTGGACCCCTGTTTATGGCTACACCAAAACCCTGACATTTATGCATAGAACGGGCTGCATCGCCAATAGCGCCGTAAGTATCTCCCAACAAAGGATCAAAGCCGCTCAAATCAAGTTGGACTGCCTCAGGATCGTCCTTTAACGTTTTATCCCACCAAATAGAGGTATTCCACCAAACGCCTTGAACCGTCCAAGGGTTAGTCTCTGTATCAAAACTTGAATCTGCAGCCAATGCTGCACTTTCTATAGCTAATTCCGCAGATGCCGTATGATGTCCATGACCCGCTCGTTCATCCGGTGGGAATCTAGTAATGATGAAATCAGGTTTTAATTCGCGAATCGTTCGCACGGTTTGTAGCTGCAGATCGTCATGATCCCATTTGGTCCACACTTCTTGAACGCTTTTGGAATATCCAAAATCCAGTGCATCCGTAAAACGCTGATAACCACCATCAATACGACGTGCGGCCCTGAGTTCTTGCTCCCTGATAACACCTAAATCCGCTCCTAATTCATCTCCAATTAAATTTTGCCCACCAGATCCTTTTGTCAATGATAAATAGGTGGTCTCAGCATTAAGTGCATTAGAAAACCAGGCGATCAATCTTGTGTTTTCGTCGTCCGGGTGTGCCGCTATATAAAGGACTCTTTTTCCAGAAGAAAACCGTTGCATTTCTGCCATTGCCTCGCTCATATTCATGGGCTGATATTGCGCAACTAATTGATTGCCAATAAGTATTGATGGAATCAAATAACAGAGACGAACAAAGGACAGTTTTAGCGTTATATTAGTGCAACTATTTAGAATCATATGAAGAGATTTTTACTCATTTTAATTACCGCTTTTTCTTTTACCGCCAATGCCCAGCTTAAGTTAAAATTAAAGTCAGGCACTTATGAAATTCAAGAAGGCTCCTTCCTTCAAATAAATTCAAATGCTCCTACCTACGGTATAGCTATTTGGAACCACGCGGTTAGGGCCGAAGATAAAAAAGCATTAGCTGATTTAGGAATAGAAGTCTACCATTATTTGCCTGAAAATGCTTTTGAAGTGAGATTACCAGCTAAAATTCAAGTTGAGGAATTACAAAAAGTAGGTGTGAGTTCATTTACAGCTTGGACACCAAGAATGAAATTAGACGGTCCTTTAAGCATAGGTGATATCCCCTCATGGGCATTTCTAAACAACGGCAACATAGCTGTTCAATTTTTAACAACGAGTGAATTTTCAACCTTACCTGGGTTTGTGAAGCAATTACAGCCGCTCAGTGATAGCTGGTATAGCGCAACACTTGCGTTGGGTGATCTTGAAAAATTAGCGAAACAACCTGATGTTCTATTTATTCAAGCCATTGAGGAGCCTGGATCCATAGAAAATTTTCAAAGTCGCTCCTCCTCAAGAGTTGCATATATGCAAAGATTCGGGGAATATACGGGAGAGAATGTAGTTGTAGCCGTAGGGGACGATGGAGATATAGGCCCTCATGATGATTATAAAGGACGATTGACTTCGTTAGCAGGAAACTCCAATGGAGATCATGGAGATCATGTTGCAGGTACCGTATTTGCTGCTGGTAACATTGATCCTGATGGTGCTGGATCTGCCACTGGAGCCTCTATGGTTTATTACGATTATCCTCAAAATTTAAGTAGTATAGACAATCATTATGGTCTTTACGGAATCCGGGTAACCAATAGTTCATATTCTAATGGGTGTAATGCAGGTTATACGCTTTATGCCCAGCAGATGGATAAGGATATTAGAGATAATGACGCGTTAATGCATGTGTTCAGTGCAGGAAATGCCAACGGTTCCAATTGTGGTTATGGTGCAGGTTCACAGTGGGGTAATGTAACTGGCGGCCATAAGCAAGGAAAAAATGTTGTTGCTACTGCAAATATCACTTATTTGGACGCCATTGCATCCTCATCTTCGCGAGGACCAGCAGCAGATGGTCGTATCAAGCCAGATTTAGCTGCAGTTGGTACCAGTGTATATTCTACCATAGATGGACATACTTACGGCAACAAAACAGGTACGTCCATGGCTGCTCCGGGAGTGGCAGGTTTTTTCACCGTTTTACACGGGGCATTTGACCAACACCAAGGCTATACTGCAAC
>TARA_Y100000385_G_scaffold289406_2_pt1 | contig 16306 bp, 13 predicted proteins | sample TARA_Y100000385 | Tara Oceans TARA_Y100000385 (sample SAMEA2620980) | marine metagenome | biome: marine biome (ENVO:00000447); feature: surface water layer (ENVO:00002042); material: "saline water (ENVO:00002010), including plankton (ENVO:xxxxxxxx)" | depth 5 m
CGCGTGTTGATATTGGAAAATTAGGCCTTACGATTCTTGGAAATGTTTCATTAATGCAATACGTCAAGAATTTAAGTAAACTGAAACGAGGACTAAAGATCGATCATCCTGAAGTTCAATACTATCATTTTGATGAACTGTCTGTCCAGACTAGCAAGGAAGTGTACCTTGAAACGGACGGCGAGATCGCAGGGAGTAATACAATAAAAGTCCAAGTTTTACCTGGTGTGCTGCAATGCGTGAATTGAAAAATTTAGCATAAAAAAAGGGTGTCTGATTCAGACACCCTAGTTCTTTCGAGATAGAAATTAGACTACCTTAACGTTTGTTGCGTTAAGTCCTCTTTTTCCTTCTTCTAATTCGTATTCAACGTTATCACCTTCTTTGATTTCATCAATCAAACCAGTTACGTGAACGAATCGATCCTCGTTCGTTTCATCTTCAATAATGAATCCAAATCCCTTAGAGTCATTAAAAAATTTTACAGTTCCTTTACTCATTACATTAATTTTAATGGGACGAATATAATTGAAAGAACCCATAATCAGCAATAAACATGGGATTAATTCATTTGTTAAATCATTATTTCTGTCGCATCTAGTCGAATAAACCTCCGTTTTCGGGCTTGTTTAAATGAGCACTTTCACAATGCCAGTGCTACTTGCGCGGATATTTACCACGGGAGATGCTTTCCGACTAAAAACAAGCTTGTATTTTTCATGCTAAAAATGCATTTCCTAGGATGATTTCATAGAGTTTTGCCTAATTATGCCAATATTCTCTTCTGGCGATAAAACAAAAAAGCTTCAGTGAAAACTGAAGCTTTTGTACCTTGGGAGGGAATCGAACCCTCACTCCCGAAGGAACTGGATTTTGAATCCAGCGCGTCTACCAATTCCGCCACCAAGGCATTTCGGAATCATGTCTTTCGACAGATGCGGCTGCAAAGTTATGCATTTTCTTGAATTAGACAGTAGATCGTTAAAAATTTTAAATGCATTGATACAAATGGATGTTTTTCCCTAACATTGTGTGCTATGGGAAAGATTCTGATTAAAAACATTAAAGGACTAGTGCAATGCGGTGAGGATTTACCGAAAGTACGTCGTGGAGGAGATATGAAAGAATTACCCATACTCGAAAATGCTTTTCTTGCGCTGGAGGATGGAATTATTGTAGAATACGGATCCATGTTAGAATGGGGTGGATTAGCTGATTGGAGAGATCTTGAAATTATTGATGCAGAAGGTAAGTACGTTCTCCCGGCTTTTTGCGATTCACATACACATACTGTTTTTGCGAAAAGTAGAGAGGAAGAGTTCGTTGACCGCATTAATGGCCTCACTTATGAAGAGATAGCACTGAAGGGCGGTGGAATTTTAAATTCTGCACGTAGATTGGCCGATATGAGCGAAGTGGAGCTGTTCGACCATGCTATGGAAAGAATACAGCGATTGAAGTCTTATGGAACTGGTGCGCTTGAAATCAAATCAGGCTATGGATTGAGTATGGATGCAGAACTTAAAATGCTGCGCGTAATAAAAAGACTTAAAGCAGAATGCGATATCCCTATTAGGTCCACTTTTTTAGGGGCACATGCTTTTCCTCCAGAATTCAAGGATAATCACAGAGGCTATATTGACCTGATTAAAAATGAAATGATCCCGCGAATTGCGGATGAGAACTTGGCGGATTACATAGATGTGTTTTGTGAAAGGAATTATTTTTCTGTTGATGAGATGGAAGAAATTCTTGAAGCGGGTATAGCTATTGGATTAAAGCCAAAGGTGCATGTTAATCAATTTTCAGCCCTTGGAGGAATCCGGAAGGCTGTTGAACTGAATGCACTTTCAGTAGACCATCTGGAAGAATTGGTTGATGATGACATTGAAGCCTTGAAAGGATCGAAGACGATGCCAACTATATTACCAAGCTGCTCACATTTCTTATCGATCCCATTCGGCGATGCGCGAAGATTGATCGATAACGATCTGCCGGTAGCATTAGCGAGTGATTTCAACCCAGGCTCCACACCAAGCGGAAATCTTGGATTTGTCTGGTCCTTAGCTTGTGTTAAAATGAAAATGACACCAGAGGAGGCTCTCAACGCACTTACGATAAATGCGGCATATGCCATGGGCCTATCTGATACGCATGGAACAATTACAATAGGGAAGAAGACAGCCGTAATTCTAACAAAGGAAATTCCGAATCTAGCCTACATTCCATATTCGTTCGGAGACCAACTTATTGAGCGAATCATCCTAAGCTAAATGGATTAATAATCGTATCTTAACAGTATGCTTAAATACATCATATTTCTTTTTTCTCCACTTATTGGGTTCTCCCAATCTATAGATGATGGGCATCAATTGTTGTGGGAAATTTCAGGGAATGGACTTGAGAAGAATGCGTACCTCTTCGGTAGTTTTCATAACAATGATCGGCGCGTTTTTAATTTATCTGACTCAACCTATATAGCATTAAATAATGTCGACGCTGTGGTTCTAGAGACTGATATTTTTGGTCTGTTCGAAGAGCTCGATGTTAGGGAAGGTTTTATCCGTGTGAAGTACGACAAAGATGGGAATCCTTATACGGCATCAAAAAGAGCTAGTTCCACCGTTTATGGAGATGAGGACGGAATGCCTCAATTTCTCGATGCCTATTTTCAACAGTATTGCTATAATGCAGGCAAAAAGTTTCATCCTCTAGAAACGATTGATAGCCAATTGAATTTTTTCGATAATGCTGAACCAAGTTCCAATGAAATGCGCTATGAATCATTATTCGTAACACGCGAAGATATTCTTGAAACATACTTAAAGGGTGACATTTATGACATCGATGAAATGCTTAGATTAAGTCTCTCCTTGTCAGAGGGGTTTTATGAGTCATTGATCATTGAGAGAAATTATGGAATGTCTGCGCGTCTAGATTCTTTATTAAAAGCCGATCAAAGTATTTTTTGTGCGGTTGGTGCTGGTCATTTAGCAGGGAACGAGGGAATGATTAGCCTTCTTCAAAAAAAAGGTTACAAGGTTAGAAAGGTTCTTGCAACCTACGGAGAGGATGTGAGCTTGGATAAGCTTGAGGTAAAAAACCAAAAGACATTCCTATATGAAAATGACAGCATTGGTTTTCAGGTTGCGTTTCCCGGGAAGCCAGCAATTGTTGAGGATGATTTTTGGGGTGAAGTAAACTTTAAATTAATCTACCGAGACTTTGGTCAGGGGAATACATATAGTGTCGAGATCTATGATCGAAACGATGACGCTAGTCTTCTAGAATTAGCCGATGTTTTTATAGCGAGTCCATCAGAAAGTCCATATCGAAAGATAAAACTTGATAATGGCGGAGAGGCATATGAAGGGTTGTCTGATTCATATCCTGAAGGATTATTCTGGACGAGAATAATCATGGCACAAGATTATTTTCTGGTTCTAAAATCCTACGGTGGGAATAAATTTATGAACTCAAATCGCGCCCAAAGGTTCTTCAATAAAGTTTGGTTGAACTAGATTATTACTTGACATATTCGCAATAATCAACCAAAGGTCACGATTAAAGAGTGTTTTCGCTATATTTGAAAGAAAAAGTGATGATCCCACGAATTCAACAAGATCGACTTCAAGAGAAGCTTAAAGCAAATAAATTAATTCTTCTAACAGGGCCAAAACGCGCTGGCAAAATGTCGATGCTTGAGGGGGTTATTACAGCTAATAATTGGTCCAAGACACATTTTGATTGTAACCAGAAGAAGACGAGAAGGGAGCTTGAAAATTCACCAGAAAAAATAAAAATTGATTCTCAAATCTTAGTTATAGAAGAGGCACAATACCTTTCCAATTTACAAGAATTATTAGGGTATGTTCTTTCGGGAGATATAAAAGCCACTACGGTCGTTTGCTGTTCTTTTGCTCCTAGGGTGGATGAAATGTTGCTCGAAGCGCTCCGATTGGAAGGGCTAGAAGTATCAATATTTGCACCTTCTTTTTATGAATCTGCTCAGCATTTTGGTTTACCGGAAGAGGAAAAACTTCTTGAAGAGAGGTTGATCTATGGAAATTATCCGCAAGTTCTAAATGATTTGGGACATGCCGAATTGACACTTCGCGAACTAATTCAAGATGTACTTTTCACTAATCTTGCCGCAAGTGATAGAATCAATAAACAAGATAAAATGATGCGGATGCTCCAATTGCTTGCCTTTCATGTAGGTGATGCTGTATCATATAATGAGATTGCAGAAAAAAGTGGTTTGGACAATGAAACTGTCGAGAGATATGTCGACCTATTAGTTGAAGCATTTATTTTGATCAAACTACCTTCTTATTATTCTAATCAGCGCTATGAACTTAAGAAGTCGCAAGCCATTTACTTTGTAGACAATGGCATTCGAAATGCGCTAATCAGTAACTTTAATCCTACATTTTTGCGCAATGATATGAATGAGCTATGGAAAAACTATCTCATCTCGGAGCGTGTAAAATGGATTCGAATGAACCGTCTGGATAAGAAACTCTATTTCTGGAAAACTCACACAAAGCAACGAATGGACTTCCTTGAAGTAGGCGAAGATTCGCTCAGAGCGTATAAAACAGATTGGGAGAAACGTAAGAAAGTCAAATTACCTAAATCATTTGGTGAGGCTTACCCCAAAGCAAAATCAAGTGTTCTCAATCGTTCGACCTATTGGACCTTCCTAACTAGTAAGAAATGAGTAAACGTTTTGTAGATCATATTGCGGAATATATTGAGTCGAACGACTTGTCGCTTGAACACCTTACTATTGTCTTGCCCTCGGAACGTGCAAAAAAGTACATTTCATCTGCTCTTTATGAGCTTTATCAGAAGCCTTTGCTAGCCCCAAAAATGGTCACAATAGATCAATGGGTGAAGAGCTATAGCCCTCTAGCGGTTATTGATTCAACCCGAGCATTAATACGCTTGTTCGAAATTCAATTAAAACATGCCAAAACGATTGAAGATGCTTCGTTTGATGAGTTTTTTAATTGGGGATTAACACTATTGTCCGATTTCAATGAGATCGACCGATATATGCTTGATGCAAACCAAGTATTTAAAAATTTGGCGGACATAAAGGAGATTGAAAACTGGAGTTTTGGTGAGGAAAATCTAACGGCAAGCCAACTCAAATTTATGGAGTTTTGGGATCGCTTACCTGGGTACTACCATGAATTAAACACAGAACTGGATGGGCGAAAAATGTGCTACAGCGGGAAGGCATATGGACATCTGGCTACGAATATTAACGAGCTATTCGAAGATGAAAAGTCCAATTATATGTTTGCCGGATTTAACGCGCTCTCAGCATCTGAGTTGGCAATAATGAGACAACTTAACAATCTAGATAGAGCCCATATTCTTGTCGATGCGGATGAATTTTATTACAAAGATTCGTCGCACGAGGCCGGAACTTTTTTACGTGAATTATCGAAGACACTTGATGGAAAAAAATTGGGAGTGATCCAAGATGAATTGGCGCATAAGTCAATGGAGGTAACAATGGTTTCTTCTGCACAAAAAACAGGTCAAGCTAAAATAGCTGCAACCATTCTTGAGGAGTCAACCCTAGAGGAGTTGGATAATACAGTGTTACTTCTCGCCGATGAGACACTCATTGATTCAGTGCTTAAAAACCTACCCAAAAGCATTGGGAAAGCGAATATTACTTTGGGGCTACCGATCAGGAATACCTCTATTAAAACATGGGTTGACCTACTCTTTTCAATTCAAGAAAACAAAAAACGATTCAAGACTGAGGCAATTTATTTCTACGATTTACAAAGTTTTTGGAACCACCCCTTTGTGAATGCACTTTTGGATGAGGAAGAACTTAGTCTCTTGCTAGAGGCTGAGCGCAAAATAATAAAACGCAATAGCATATTTATCTCTTTAGAGCGACTTGAAATTGGGACTAAAACTAGAGAAGTACTTGATTTATGCACTACGAATTGGAATCGTGATTGGGCATTGGCAATGTCAAGTATTCGGAAACTAAATGCCTCAATATACAAATCACTTGAAACGGAATACGCTTTTGAGAGAGCAATGCTCGAGGCATTTGATTATTCGATAATTGAACTACAAAACATTATTGAAGAGGGTTTCCCAGAGATGAGCATCAAGAGTTTCCGTCAGTTGTTTAATCAACACTGGGGCTCGCGCAGTATAGCATATCACGGGAATCCAATGGATGGACTTCAAATCATGGGGCTACTTGAAACTCGTGCACTGGATTTTAAACGAGTCATTGCATTAGGAATGAATGAAGGGAATTTACCTCCTACGAACCCTATTCAAACGATGATTCCAATTGACCTGAGGAGATATTTAGGTTTACCAACGCCTCGAGAAAAACAAGGATTATTTGCACATCATTTCTATCGATTATTACACCATTGTGAAGAGTTATTTGTTACTTATAGTAGTGCAGATGAGTCAATAGGAAGTAATGAGCCAAGTAGATATTTGCTTCAATTGGAGATGGAGTTGAGTCGTGTAAACACAAACATCAATATTAGTGAGAAGATCTACTCACTAGCAACTGAAGAGAATAAGAACAAGAAAAAAATTGAGAAAACACCTGAGATTGTTGCTAGAATGGACGAATTATTTGCTGGTTCGACCTCTGCTTCTATGATCAAGAAGTACTTGGCTTGCCCTTTAGATTTCTATTTTCGCTACGTGATGGATTTTGGTGAAGCTGAATCCATTGAGGAGGAAATAGAGCACAGTACCTTTGGTACTTTCATACATGATACGCTTGAAGAGTTGTACACACCCTTCGCAAGGTTTGATGCAAAAGGGAACAAGGTAAATCCTGCTCCCACGAACATTACTTCTATTGATATAGATCGAATGCTTAAAGATTTTAGAGTTGTCTTAACCAATAAATTCATGCTTCATTTTAATAATGATCGTGAAGCATTTACTAAAGGGAAGAATTTACTGTCATACCAGATGGCTCAAGAATTAACCGAGCGATTTTTGAAATCGGAGAAAGTCTTTTTAGAGAAACAATCTCAACCCGTATTCATTGAAGCGTTAGAACAGGAGTATAGTGCTGAAATTGAGATTTCTGTGAGGGGTGAGATGAAGAAAGTACGGTTACGTGGGTTTATTGATCGAATCGATCGAATTGGCGAGACAATCAGAATTATCGATTACAAATCTGGCAAGGTGGATTCAAAATCTGTTGATTTCCCTACCCAAAAAAATGATTGTGAAAATGTGGCGAAGGCTTTTGCCACCAAGAAGCATATCTTGCAGTTGTCTCTTTATGCATATTTGTATCATCACAAACATGGAGTCATTCCTCAGTCAAGCATTATATCTTTTATCTCAGGGAATAACGAACCATTCACACTGGATACCAAGAAATTATCGCTGGAAGAAGTTATAGAGGAATTCCCAAATTATATCGGAGAAGTTTTAAACTCCGTCTATGATGTAGAGGAAGCTTTTGAACATGATTCAAGTGCCTATTTTTCCTTCTGTCAATATTGTGATTAGATGTACCTATTTTTTAAAGTAGATCATGTAATTCTGTACTCCGTCTCCCCAATGATATCCTAATGAGAAGGGTAAAGTACCAGAATACTGATCAGTGGAGTCATAGGCAAATTGAAGATCTTCTTGCCATAATCGTGCTTGAAAATCGGCGATAGGCTTTGTGTATTTACCATACAAGTTTGGCGTCCATTCTGCTGGCTTAAAGTACTTATATGGAATTCCTGTGTCGTCCTCAAGGATCGCTTCTGATTTCTTCATCACGAGTTCCCGCATTTGACTAAACGTTCCATAATGCATTAAGTATGAAGCCGATTTCATGAAAGCATTTCCTGTCGGTAGCTTAGATAAATACATAGCAAGTTCAGGGGTGTTTTCAAATCCACTATTCGAAATATCACAATCCCAATAGACGAGTTCTTTTCTCTTTGTAGATCCATTTTGCATGATGCTAAAACGCACACCATCCAATTTTTTAGAAACTCCTTCTGCTTTAGGAACAATCTCTCCTGATGAGCTAAGACCAACTCGCTCAACGTTGAGAATTTGGTAATCACTTCTCTCGATGAATACATAGAGAACAGGTAAAATTCCATTCACTGCAGAAGTGTCAACATCACCTTCCATATTTTTGGTAATGAAATAACTCCTTCGGTAAATATCTCTTAAAAAGCGATTGATGTTCTTCAGGTAGTTATCCATCTTTTCCTGGCTCATAGAAGAGAAATCAGGTAAGTCTCCAATTGGCTCCAATGCCATCATGACATAACTTGACGCGTCGGGGAATAGATAATTAGCATGTAAAAAATCAGGTCCAGAATACGGATATAGAAGGGGTAGCGTATCATTGATAACAGGATTAATCTTCTGATTTACCCAATTGCTCATAGGAGTTAATCGAGTTGATTCCATTTTGCCCCAATTCTCTTCCAATTGATTTGAATGAGCACTCCATTGTTCTTGATCAAAAGGACTTTCGTTGCCTATATTCCCAAGCTCTATTCCCGCTAGAAATTTGCCAATTCTATCATGTATTAATTGTTCTTCAGTAAGAGGCTCTGGTTGAGGATCGTCATTTTTCTCTTCAACGAGATCTTCTGCTGATTCGGAAACCGTTGAGTCGTCCTTACAACCAAAAAAGGTTAGCGTAACGAAAAGAGTCATAAAAAAGAGCGAAAGTGATTTCATGTACTAGAGGTTAGAAGATGTATCACATTGGAATACGATGATTCTATGTCTAGGTTACATAATACTAATTCGAATTGAGATTTTGGGGCGACTTTTGGGCATAAAAAAACCTGAAAAGAAGCCCAGAGAAGTTGAAGTAGGCAAACTCTCTAATGGAACTCTTTTCAGGTACCTGCAAGGAAAATAAAACCGAATATTGAAAAAACCAGAATTCCAGTATTCATATATAAGACGGTGTAGGTTGAATAAAGGTTGGGTAAAGAGTAAAAAAAAGCCGCAAACAATTGTTTGCGGCTCATATCTTAAGTTTAAGATTCTAGTACAAGTCTAGCTTTAGAGCTGTACGGTAATCCTTAATTTCTTCACGATTAATTTTGTGATCTGCACTTTTTAATAGGTTCAACAAGTACAAAAAGTTCTCTTTATCCTCAATTTCAATTGGATATTCATTCTCTTCTTCGTCCTCCTCATATTGAGCTTGAACATCGAAAGATTCATTTTCCATAAGGTACTCATATGACAGGCGCAATACTTTTGTCACTAAAGGATCCTGTTCTTTAAGTGCAAGTTCTCTGAGTTCTTTCAAGTCATCCACCAATTTAGTAGCTGCCAATCCTTTCTTCTCAACCTTTGCAATGATGCTATCCAATTTAGTATTTGCCGCTGTGAGTTTCATATTTACCTAGTATGTTACCTTAAATAATGCCCATTTTTGAGCATCTGCTTGCAAATGTACACATCTTATGCTAAAAACCTGAATTCGATTAAGACAATAATTCAATTTGATTGTATCGGCCTACTTGCTGCAAGTTTGGAATATCCCTGTGGATTAATCCAATATCTAACTATAAATGCCAAATGAAAGGTTATTTTTGTATCCTAGAATCGAATCGATGGATTTACTATTAAAAGGGCTGGTTACTGGATTTATACTAAGTATAATGATCGGACCTGTTTTCTTCGTTCTTCTTGAAACGAGTATTCGAAAAGGTGTCAGAGCAGCTATTGCACTCGACTTAGGAGTTTTGATTAGTGACATCGTTTATATCCTCATCGCATATCTTTTTTACACCGAAGTAGAGGCTCTTTCTAAAGGAGACGATAAGTCTTTATTACACCTCATTGGTGGAGGAATGTTTCTAGCATATGGTGTTTTCAACCTATTGAAGAAGGTGAAAGAACGCAAGGTGAAAGGCGGTGAGCTCGATAAGGTTAGAACTCGAGATTACATCTGGCTAGGGATCAAAGGCTTTGTTCTTAATATCGCGAATCCATTGGTCGTTTTCTATTGGTTTAGTGTTATGACTCTTGGTGCTGAAAGCGAGGGAGAGTCGGGAGGTTGGAGAATGATCTTCTACCTTGGAATAATTCTTCTTACATTTTTCACCATCGATCTATTGAAAATTTTGGGAGCAAAAAGACTGCGACCATTGGTTACCCACAGACTGTTAGTTGGTCTAAATCGACTAATTGGAATCGTTTTTGTTCTGTTTGGGGTAGTTCTTATAGTTCAAGGAGTTATGGGAATTCAGTAACATCAATCCTTTTTTGAGTTATAGTAAAAAATCATCTATGATGAAATTCGCATTTAGTTTATTGGCATTACTCTTTGTCAACATCGCTTTTGGACAAGAAGTCTTGAAGGAAAACCTCACGAAAATGAAGTCGGTTTATTGGGATTTCAACAAAACTCAGATTCAGGCCAGAGGGAAATATTACACTGACGAGCTTGGAGAAACTACCGAAAAGCATGGGAAGTGGACTTACTTTGATCGCTTGGGCGAGATAGAGGAAGTTCGAAATTATTACAGAGATATGCTTTCCGGGCAAGTCACATTGCTATACCCCAATGGAAAAAAGCGTCAAGAAGGTTACTTTAAGTACGACCGTCAGGATAGCTTGTATACTGAATGGTATGAAACTGGGCATGTAAAAGCTGAAGGGACGTATAAACTAAATCAGCGAATTGGTGAATGGAAGACCTATTACGTTGATGGTCGTCTTAAGTCTATTGAGGAACCGAGAGGTGAGGATACCTACATATGGAAATTTCATCTACCAGATTCTCTACATACAGCAATAATTACGGATGGTAATGGTGAGCTTGTTACCTACTATTCCACTGGTGGCGTCAAGGAATGGTACAACTATAAAGATGGGCTGAAAAATGGACCATTTGAAGAGCTGAGCGTCTATGGTCACATCTCCTTAAAAGGTGAATTCAAGAACGGACTTAAGCATGGTTCTTGGGAGTACTCTTACTATACCGGGGATAAAGAAAAAACGAGTACTTACAAGGAAGGCGTGCTTGATGGGCCGTACCAATATTATTACGATACCGGACAGCTGAATGTCAATGGGCGTTATAAAAATGGGAAGAAATCAGGTTTATGGACGTGGTATACGAATAAAGGGACACGTGACATGGAGGGAACCTTCGATGAGGGGGAACAAAATGCATCTTGGACCTATTGGTATCCAACAGGAGAAATATCGTATTACGCAAAATTCGACCATGGTAAAAAGACTGGTTCATGGACTTATTTATACTTAGATGGATCCACGTTTAAGCAAGGAATATTTGCAGATGATATGCGAAATGGTGAGTGGAAAACATGGTATGAAGATGGTACCTTGCACTCTCAGGGAAACTTCATTGATGGAAAAGAAAACGGTGAATGGTTGAGCTATTGGGAAAATGGTGAGCTGAAAAATAAAACTGATTTCAGAAACGGATCAATCGACGGAGGTTGGGAATCGTATTCACCTGCGGGTAAGAAGAAATTGATTGGTGAGTACAAAGACAATATGAAAGTCGGCGAGTGGTTCGAGTACTTTGATAACGGAAAACAAAAAGAGATTTCGAATTACAAACTGTTTAAGAAGAAAACAGAAATGGACTACTCCATCTTGAAAGGACATGTTGTGATGGAAAGTAAAAAGCATGGACACTCTACATCGTTTTCTGGTAAAGACTACAAAATCACGGAAGAAGGCGAATACAAGCGTGGTAAAAAAGACGGGGAGTGGATCGCTTATCATCCAGGAGGTCGACTTGCCGCGGTCGTAAGTTCATACAAAGAGGGTGAACTGGATGGAAAAATGAAGATCTATAGTCGAAGAGGTAAGCTCCTACAAGAAATCGATTATAAGGATGGACTCAAACATGGAAAGTTTGTCGTTTATGACAAACGCGGAAAGGTGCTTAGAGAATTGAAATACAGCGAAGGAATGCAAATTATTAAAGGATCTGAGGGTGGTGGAGGATCATTTACGCCAGGTAGATAGTGACTTCAACAGACGAATTACTTGTTTTCCGAATCAACTGGTTGAGTTTCGTTAACTTTACACTATGGGCAAAGTAAGAGCGATAGCAACACGTAAAAAGACACGAGCACCTATGACATTAGTTCATGAAGCATCTGTGACTTTTGCAAATGGGGTTGGTGATGATAGCCGAGGAAAGAAAAGGAACAATAGACAAGTAACTGTTTTGACTCAAGAAGGATGGGAAGAAGCTTCAACTGAACTCGAGCAAAATCTTGAATGGACAACTCGTCGAGCAAATATCTTTATTACGGGGTTGAATCTAGAGAATTCGGAAGGGAAATTTCTGAAAATTGGAACTAGTTTATTGAAAATCACAGGGGAATTAGTGCCATGTAATAGGATGGACGAGCAAATTGATGGCTTGACCAATGCACTTGCCAAAAATTGGAGAGGTGGAGTAACCTGTGCAATTGAAGAAGAGGGCTACCTGAAAGCGGGTGATTCGGTTTCAATTGTTGATCAAGGTGGTGCCTAAGGCTTGAATTAGATCCAGTAATAAGTGAGTCAACCTAAAAAAATAGCGATCATAGGAGCAAGTTATTTACAACTACCAGTTGTAGAGAAAGCGAATGAACTGGGAATTGAAACTCATTGCTTCGCATACCTTGAAGGTGCAGTCTGTAAAGAGCATTGTTCAGAATTTCACCCAATCTCTATTCTGGAAAAGGAGGAAATTCTAAATGTTTGTCGTAGCCTCAAAATTGACGGCGTGCTCTCTATCGCTTCTGATTTAGCAGTCGTGACGGTAAACTATGTTGCACATCATTTAGGGTTGATCGGGAATGATTTAGAATCCACAGAAATTACCACGAATAAGTACAAGATGAAGCAGGTGCTTAAAAAGGAGAACCTGCCCACTTCAAGCTTTGAAATTGTAAAGGATGAATCCGATTTGAAACACCTCGACAATTTTAACTATCCTTTGATAGTGAAGCCTGTTGACCGCTCCGGAAGCATGGGTGTTACCAAAATTGAATCAGAAGCAGAATTGCATGATGCGTATGAAATAGCTTTAGCCGCATCACTTTGTAAGGAAGTTATCATCGAAGAGTTTATAACAGGGAACGAATTGAGTGTGGAATCTATTTCTCAAAATGGGGTGCACAGGATCCTTGCCTATACGGACAAGGTTACAACTGGGGCACCGAACTTTGTCGAGTTGGAACACCATCAGCCAGCTGACATTTCTGATGAAGCTCGAGCAAGAGTGAATAGGATTGTTATATCCTCACTCGATGTTCTCGGTGTTTCTGACGGCGCAGCTCATTCGGAACTTTTTGTCACTTCTCAAGGCGAGCTTTACGTCAATGAGATTGGAGCAAGAATGGGAGGAGATTTCATAGGTTCTCATTTAGTCGTGCTATCAACCGGGTTTGATTTTTTAGAGGCAGTTATTAGAGTTGCTCTAGGAGTAGAGATTACATATGAATATCCCAAGAAAAAAAATTCCGGAGTTATTTTTAAAAATGATTTGAATAGTGATGAATTTGATTTGGTATCGGATTCAAGTGATTTTGTGATAGAATTAGAATCAGGATTATCGGAGAAAAGGTCATTTTTAAAAAGCGGTGATCGAGGAAATTACTTCATCTATCAATCAGATAAAAGAGTTAACTTTGAGTAATATGGAAACAGTTGCTTTTATTGGTGCAGGAGTGTTTGGTAAACAAGCGCTTCAAATAGCAAGGGTCCAGGGGAAATATGAACCGATTGGATTTTATGATGATTTTTGCTCTGATTCTGAATTTGAGGGTCTTCCAATTTTCGGTAAAATTGATCAGGTCGAAAAGGATTTCAATAATGGAAAATTTAGTCATCTTTTTATAGCTATTGGTTATAGTCATTTAAAATTTAAACAAGATTTATTTCAACGTTTCTCAGGAATCCCTTTCGCAACAATAGTGCACCCTAGTGTGATTATTGAAAACACAGCAGTCATTGATGACGGTGTGCTCATATATGCCGGATGCTATCTTGGACCTAATTGTCACATGAAGAGGGGGTCAGTGATTAATCTAATGTCATATTTAGCACATGACACAACCGTGGGTGAATGCACTTTTATTTCTGGAGGTATTAACGTAGGCGGCAAAGTTAATTTCGGTGAGCGTTGTTTTGTAGGAATAGGCACCACTTTAGTTGATGACATCGAAGTGTGTGATGATGTTTTTTTAGGTGCTGGCACGTTGGTCGTTAAGAAGATCACTGAATCAGGTACTTATGTAGGGTCTCCTGCACGACAATTGAGGGAAAATGATTGATTTTAACTTACCATATCTTACGGGTGACGAGGAAAAACACATCTTCGAAGCTGTGCGCAATGGAAAAATTTCTGGGAATGGGAAGCACACTAATCTATGTCAGGAATTCTTTGAAAATAGATATGGTTTTAAGAAAGCCTTGCTAACTACTTCATGTACGGACGCATTAGAAATGTCGGCCCTATTGAGTAACCTTAAAGTCGATGATGAGGTAATAGTTCCTTCTTATACGTTTGTTTCATCAGCTTTAGCATTTGTAAGAGAACGAGCTAAAATTGTATTTGCTGACAGTTTGCCTGATCATCCGAATGTAGATACGTCAAGACTGGAAGCTTTGATTACATCTAGAACCAAGGTAATAGTTGTCGTACATTATGCCGGTGTTGCCTGTGACATGGATGTGGTGATGGACTTGGCAAAGAGATACAATTTGATTGTTGTAGAAGATGCTGCTCAAGCGATTGATAGCACTTACAAGGGAAAACCTCTCGGGTCCATAGGCCATTTTGGGACGTTTTCTTTTCATGAAACTAAGAATATACAATGCGGCGAAGGTGGCTTGCTTGCAATTAATGATGAGAAGTACTCACACCGTGCGGAAATCATTTGGGAGAAGGGTACAAATCGAGCGGAATTTTTTAGAGGAGAGGTAAATAAATATGGATGGGTAGACATTGGCTCATCGTTCTTACCTTCTGAGATAACATCTGCCTACTTGTACGCCCAGCTCCTGCATATTAATGAGATTCAATCGAAGAGAAAAGAACTCTGGAAAAGGTATTTCGATCTACTAAAGGTTTTGGATGAAGAAGGAGTCTTGACATTACCGGAAGTTCCTAGCTATGCAACTAATAATGCGCATATGTTCTTCATTATTACGAAAGGAATAGAAGAACGTTCGAGATTGATTTCTCACCTTAGAAAGAACGGGATACACGCTGTTTTCCACTATCTAGCTTTACACAATAGTGAATATTATCTGGAAAAACACGACGATAGAGAGTTGCCAAATTCACTGATATTTGAAAATTCACTACTTAGATTACCTCTCTTTAATGATCTTAAATTAGACCAGGTTGATTTTATTTGTGAATCAATAAAGGAGTTTTACCGGGGATGATTTCAGACAAGAAAATCTTACACATATTTGATCCTGCCATCATCAGTCAATCGACGATTGAACTATTCAATAAATTGGATTTCAGTCAGCGTTATGTTGTAATTACTTCTCACCCGGAAAAATGGGAGAAGATCTCAAGTCGAATATCTAACATTTGTTTGATTGATCCTAACAAAGAAGATATTGTTGAAGTGCTGGGTAGAGAGATTAGTAATGCTGATATTATTATTGCGCAGGCTTTGAGCTATGAAAAAGCAAAGGCAATCGCTAAAAACAAGGATAAGAGTAAGGTATTCATTTGGGGGTTGTGGGGCTATGGACTTTACAACATTTCGGAGTATTTCGGGAAGAAAAAGGACTCCACCGAGTACAGTACTGTGCTTAAAAGGAAGGAAAGCCTATTCGGAAAAATTAAAGAGTATTACACATTCAAGGTTATCTATAAACAAGCAGTTCAGAAATTAGATATTTGTCTTTTTTTATTAGAGTCGGATTATAAACTTCTAGGAGAAGCTATCCCTCATCGGGCTGTTTGGAGGACGACATGTTATCAGACCATAAATAACCTTATCGGACCTGATGACTTCAAAATTGATGGAACTTCAATCCTACTTGGTAACTCGAGTACACCAAGTAATCGACACGAAGCAGTTTTTGAAGAGCTAAAGAAATCTAATTCCGAGAAGAAAATTATTGTTCCACTTACTTACGGCGACGATAAATACAGAGCGCAGATTATTAAATCTGGATCTAAGTACTTTGGAAATCGATTAACTCCTTTGACTGAATTCAAGGCGTTGAACGATTACAATGACTTAGTAAAATCGTGTTCTCACGTAATTATGGCACACGAAAGACAACAGGGGTTTGG
>TARA_Y100000385_G_scaffold182409_2_pt1 | contig 16288 bp, 31 predicted proteins | sample TARA_Y100000385 | Tara Oceans TARA_Y100000385 (sample SAMEA2620980) | marine metagenome | biome: marine biome (ENVO:00000447); feature: surface water layer (ENVO:00002042); material: "saline water (ENVO:00002010), including plankton (ENVO:xxxxxxxx)" | depth 5 m
TGAGGTACATTGTACTGAAAATTGATGCGGTAAGAAGCTCTCTAATCCGCTTGTATAGCGTAGAACAGATGAGCTTAGAGGCACACTTAGCACTGAGACTATGCGATGTCAACTTGTCACAAATTGTTAATAACTTTTGCCACATTGTCATTAAAGTTTTCAGCTAAATCCTTTCATATGTCGTATATATTGCGTATATTTATAGTATAAATAATTAATCAATGAAAAATAACATCATGCAAACACTATTAGAAAAAGAAACAATCTGGCAAATCTATTTATCGAACCCTGTATTCCCAGGAAGAGTAAAGCTATCTACTGTAGAAGCAAATACATTAGAAGAAGCTAAACAACAATCACTATCTATGTATCCAGGTTGGTCTGTATTTAACTGGTTCGAATCATTAGGAGATCGTTCTTCTACTTGGCCAAACGTATAATTGTTAATAACTTTTTTAAAAAAGGCGGCTAAATCCTTTTATATCTCATAAATTTAGCGTATATTAGTAGTATAATAATTAATCTAACAACAACATGCAAAAATTAAAATTTTATTTCAGCCCAATAACGGCGGACAAATTCCAAAACAAAGCTGGTGATACTTGGACTATCAAGAACAAATCAGGCAAGCTTTATGAAAAATGTAAGTATTCTCATAAAAACGAGATAATGCTTACTATTACTATAGAAGGTGACACTGTATCATACGGTACAGCTAGTAACGGCCTTATGACAAAGGACACACCAGATATTCCTGGTACTAAATTAAAAACTGTTAAGTCAACCTCAACAAAACTACCTAAGGAACAAGTTGCTCTTATGGAGTTTATCAATACATCAGCCAAGCTTAAGCCTGAAATACTTAAGATGGCAGACCTTAAATGGAAATACCTTATGCGTTCTGCATTACGTGGTAAAAACATCATGATGACCGGACCTGCTGGTTGTGGTAAGACTATGGCTGCAAAATCTGTAGCTACTGTATTAGATAGGCAAGACTTCTACTTTAACTTAGGTGCAACACAAGACCCACGTTCTACTCTTATTGGTAATACACACTTCAATAAAGAGGACGGAACGTATTTTTCTGAAGCTTTATTCGTTAAGGCTATACAAACAGAAAATGCGGTAATCTTATTAGATGAATTATCAAGAGCTCACCCTGATGCCCACAACATCTTAATGACGGTATTGGACGAAGGCCAAAGGTACCTTAGATTAGATGAAGCTGACGATTCACCAACTATAAAGGTAGCACCAGGAGTAACATTCATTGCGACTGCTAATATAGGTAATGAATATACAGCTACAAGAGTTATGGATAGAGCATTGCTAGATAGATTCATAATAGTAGAAATGGATGTATTAGATTCAGAACAAGAAACAGATCTACTAACTTACTTATATCCTAACTTAGATGCTAAATCTATAGGGGCTATAGCAGATATAGTAGGTGGAACACGTAAGGAAATATTAACAGAAACACCACGTATATCAACGGCTATATCTACACGTAATTCAGTAGAGATGGCTAGCTTAATGTACGATGGCTTCCAGATAGATGAGGCAGCAGAGGTATGTATATACCCACAGTTCGATAACTCTGGAGGTCTTGATTCAGAACGTACCTTCGTAAAACAACTCGTACAAAAACACTGTTACGACGAAAACAACGTTAACGAAGACTTATTTAACGTAGAGGAAGAAGAAGGAACGTCAGTTACATTTTAGTTGTTAGAGGTTGGCTGGCTACTTTGCATGGTAGCCGGCTGACTAATTAACTGTAAGCAGGGAGCGATGACAGTTTGTCATATGGCTTTAGGCTACTCCCACATCGGGGCTGATTTTTTGTCCCTAGAAAACAACTGTTTAGACATAACGGTTACACCGTAAGCAGCAAAGAAGTTAACAATTGTTAATAACTTTACCAAATTAACCAACAAAAACCTTTCATATGTCAGAAAGATTTGTTATATTAGATATATAAATAAATTAAATCACACATGCTAGAAAACAATTTAGAAGTAGTAGAAGAAAATGACAACGGTTCATACGTCTACGTAATCAAAGAAGTAGTAGAAGGCGAGACAAAAACAGTCTTCTTCGAGTCAGCCGACAACTTATCAGACAAGTTTAAAGACAGTGACAATGAGTAGATACGATATGACAAGCAAATACTTAGAAATGGGGTCACGAAACAAAAAGACTGGAAAGCTAGGATATTATGTTGTTACACTTGACCACAGTACATCAAACGCTAGTTGCGAATGTATAGGCCATAGCTTTCGTCCCTACCAAGACTGTAAACATATAAAACGACTAAAACATAAATTATGCATTGCGTAAATTGTAAATCAGAAATACCAGAGGTTAGAGTACAACTAGGTTATAGTGACTGTGTAGACTGTAGTACTGTAGAACAAGTAGGCTGTATAGATATATGCTATCACAAAACAGGTAATACAATTCAAGTTACAGATCGTGCAACAGCCGCTAAAGTAAATAAGTTATCGCAGCGTGCAGGTTACGGTATTATGCGTGGACTACGTGGAGGTAAATCTCCTAAGTCTAATACAAAGACTAGTGGCCGTGTACCTATCTTTCGCAAACCTACCGAAGAAGATTATGCGCGTACCCTAGCCGAATTAGAATTTAATATCGATCGAGGTGCCGCTTGGTGTAAAGATTGGATTGCTGGTCTATATAAAAGCCATCATATCAATTCTACTCATGTACGTTACCTTAATACTATTATCGATACTCTTATACCTCAACCTAAAGTTGAACTTGCTAATACTAATTATAAAGTGGACGAGCAGATAGCTTATGCTTTTAAAAACTGGAGAATATAATGAAAATAACTAATGACCGTGAAGTCTATTGGGCTTCAACAAGAGAACTAGATATAGAACTGAACGATACAAATTATACTGTGCGTATTGTAGAAAACTCTAAAGAAGCTAGCATAATATACTTTAATACTAAGACTAGGTCTTGGGACGATTTATATGAAGTCGAAGATAATGGCGACCAAAACTTAAAAAATCTAAACGAGATATATAAGTCTTATGAAGAAGGAGAACTAATATAATGGGATTCGATAGAGTAGAAGAAATATTATATAAAGCTCATGCCGAAGGTAGTGAATTTTCTGAAGCTATGCATAAGATAGCAAAAAGCTTACCTACAAAAAAGTATAGAGAATTAGCCGATAGATATGAACGAGCTTATCAAATATTAAAAGAGAAAACAAATGACAAAAGAAAATAAAAAATTCGATGATGGCCTTCGTGCTATAATGGGCGATGCCGATTTTGACAAAGCCGTTAACCCTGAGCTGAAGAAGCTCTTTAGAGAACACCGCGCCCCGAACGGGCAATATGAAGAAGTTGTGAAGTCGATGGACCGCGTGTTGGCAAAAATGGATGCAATGGATAAAAAACTGGAATTCTTACTTCGATACTTAGAGCTATGAAAAACTTACTTAAAATAATTATATTACTTATTGGTGCTTTGTTCTGGTTGTCTATTCCTGCTGTATGTACTGGCCAAGTATTGCACAAGGTTGATAAAGTGTGGAAAGCAGATAAGATTGTATACATCACGAAATACAAATCACTTGCAGACCACTGTGTATACTATACCGATAAGGAGTGGGAGTCTGACAAAGGAATTGTTTATTGGTCTTCTTATTCTTGGAAGGCCGATGAAAAAATATACATAACAGATAAAAAATGGAAAGCAGATGAAATTTGGTTTGTTGTTAAAAACAAATGGCAAGTAAATTAACAATCTGTTAACATAGAATTAACATACCTCGATTCTGCATTAAATATTTATATGTATGGAAAATAACAAAACAGATATATCCGGATTGCTATATGTTACAATTATGGTTGTAGTATTTGTATTAGGAATTTAAGTCTTTTAATTATTCTAATCATCTATCTAAATCTAACCTGAATAATACAACAGCGGCAGAGTTTGCATACATATCTCCTGCCTCCCAACCTTTCCTATATCTCTGGTCTATTAGTTCTTTACATGCTCCGATACCTAGCGTTAACAAGGTGCTATATAACTTTGCCTTTTTCTTACCAACATGTGGTTTTAAAAAATTATACGAATTGTGTTGTATAATATAACTACACGTGAAGTGCAAGATTTTATCACCGCCTCTTTTAAATGGTGGTATTTTGTATGACTGTGAATATGACTTTATTGATATTAAAGAGAGTATAACCATTAGTAGTAGCTTTTTCATATCTTATCTCTCAAAGATAAATATATAGCATTGTTAATAACTTTTAAAAATAAGCAAAAATAACCCGCTAAAAATTTTTTTATCTCGGAAAAATTGCGTATATTTATAGTATAAATAATAACAACTAACAAATGACAAAGAAATCTAAAAAGGCTCCAACCTTCAAATATGGAATCGAAATCACAAAACCCTGGTCAAAAGAAATGTATGCTCACAACGATTTGGTTGCTGACAAGATGAAACAAAAAATTGTTGATTCTATTGTTAAAAATCAAAACGACTTTGACAAACTAAATGAATTAATGGATTTATGCGGCGGTATTAAATTTGGTGATGGATATACCATTGACGACCTTTATTCAGCTGTACATGATGAAGTTGATTGTGTACAAAACTACGCACTTAACGAATATTATTCTTATTATGTTGAACAAGGATTGGTTGAAAAAGTTGATTTAGAATTTATAGGATATGAAAAATTATAATATGAATCACGAAAAACTTATGGAAATAAAAACACTACAGGTTGTAAAGAATTTTTCAGAGGAGTTACAATCTACATCAAGCTCTAACGAGAAAAAGGTAATCATAGAAAAGTTTAAGTCTAACAAATATCTATGCAAGGTTCTTAATTATACATACAGTCCTTATATACACTTTGGTGTAAGTTCTAAGAATTGTAAAAAACTAAATCACATATGTGATACAGATGATTGCTACGAATTGTTTGACTTGTTAGATGACTTAAACGAAAGTAGACTTACCGGTCATGACGCAATTGGCGCGGTGAACGCGTTCGTAGCTGCAAGGCCGGAATTCGAAGATGTAATATTTAACATCATAGATAAAGATTTAAAAACTAGAGCTGGCGCTACACTAATCAATAAAGTTATACCAGGACTAATACCACAATTTAAAGTTGCACTTGCTGAAGCTATAAAGGATTTACCTGACTTTGAAAACGAAGAATGGTTAGCATCCAGAAAACTAGATGGTGTGCGATGTGTAATACGTAAAGAGCAAGATGAAATAACTGCTTACTCTAGACAGGGAAACGAATTTGAAACATTAGATGTAGTAATCAATGAAGTAAAAAAAATTCCTGGAAATTTTGTTTTGGACGGAGAAGTATGTATTGTTGATGACAAAGGAAATGAAAATTTCCAAGATGTTATGAAAGAAATAAGACGTAAAAACCACACCATTGTTAACCCTAAGATGTTTGTATTTGATATGCTTACACTTCAGGAATTTGATAGCCAGCAAGGTGATATGGAACTATATAATAGATATGAAGACTCTATGGTTGTTAACTTATATTGTAATAAAAACATAATTCAAGTACTAGGACAGGATTTCGTACCTGATGTAAATTATTTCAACAAGCTTAATGACGAGGCAATCGATGCAGGACATGAAGGCATTATGATTCGTCGAAATACAGGTTACAAAGGTAAAAGGTCTAAAGATATTTTAAAGGTAAAACAAATGCATGATGCAGAATATAAAGTTATAGGCGCTGTTAATGGAGATATCAGAATTATAGAAAACGGCGTAGAAAAAACTATAAACTGTTTAAGCAATATAGTTATAGAACACAAAGGAAACAAGGTCGGTGTAGGTTCTGGATTTACATTAGAACAAAGAAAAGAATATTATAAAGACCACAGTATGATTGTAGGTAAAACAGTTACAGTTCAATACTTTGAGGAGTCTCAAAACAAACAAGGTGAATACTCTTTACGCTTTCCTGTACTTAAACATGTATATAATGGACAAAGAGATTGTTAATAACTTGTTAATAATATACAAAAAAAGGCAGCAAAATCCTTTTATATCTCGGAAATTTTGCGTATATTTATATATAAATAACTAATAACAAATATCAAATGAACATCTTAAAAACTTCCGGCTTTATTGCACTAAGCTTAGCCAGCTTTTACATCGCTTACATTACTGGTACTGGCGATATTTTAAACTACATTAATTTTGCCGACCCACTTAACGAACTTGCATTCTGTGTCTGTTTTCTTTTATTTGGCATCGGCTCTATATTCTTTGCATTTACCAAAAACGAAATTGAGGTACCTTGCTCTAAAGAATTAGATAACCAATATTATAACGAATCAATATAATGGAAAAACTAACAATATACATAGATATGGACGGTGTGTTAGCCAATTTTGCAAAGGCAGCAGACCAGCTATCTAAAAATCTTCCTGAAAATATATCTGAAAAAGTCAGCATGGACGAGGTTTTAAACTTCAGTCATTTCGAACCTATGCCTAATGCAGTTGAATCTGTAAAGAAAATAATAGAAATGGGACATGATGTGTTTATTGCATCAACCCCTCCCTGGAATAATTCATCAGCATGGGGACAGAAGCGAGATTGGATTGAGGAACACTTACCTGAATTAAAAAGAAAGGTATTTTTAACTCATAGAAAAGATATGTTAATAGGCGACGTATTAATTGATGACACTACGTACCGAGGTCAAAAAGATTTTAACGGTACATTTATACATTTCGGACAACACGGAATGGATTGGCCAACTGTTGTTGGTACAATAGAAACAATGACTAACATTTTAAAAATAACTAAAAAATAAAAATTATGGCAAAAGGAAAACACAAGTACAATATTGGAGATATAGTAACTTTTAAGTTTTTAACTGGTGATGTACACACTGGTAAAATTGTAGATGAAACAAGAAAAGCAGACGGTACACCTGATTATAAAATTAGAGTAGAAGAGCCTTCAAACAAAGGTAATACAAACGGATTTACAATATATCCTTGTATGACAGAAAAAAGAATTCTAAGGAGAGACTTTACAGCTATAGAAGTTATGAAGCTTACAGAGAAAAAGAAAAAGATTAGAACTGACAAGTCTAAGACTCAAGATTTAAAAGATGAATTAAACAAGCAAACAAATTTTTTAAATGGAGAAATCGAATAAATTACTAAATAAGTATTTAGATAAAATGACTTATGTTGGTGAGCTTGAAGTGTCAGGTGATATTATGAATTGGTATAGAAATAAAGATATCAATATCTCAAAAATAAAAGATGTAGTATATTTTATGCTTGTTAATGACAAGCTATACAAAATAGGTAAAACAGAATGCTCTACAGGTTGGCATGGTAGAGTTCACACATATAAAATAGGTGGAAAATTTGACCACACAAATGCTAGAATAATAAGAGTAATGAATGAAGACAATTTACTTGAACATAGAATAAAAGTTTATGTTTTAGAAATACCTAGAAAGAAAGTAGAGTTTGAATGTCCTGCAACTGGAGATGTAATTACCGATGATATACCTATGGCAAAAAATATGGAATGGCATTTAACAAAGAAATTTATTAACGAAGGATATGAACTAAAATTTTGTAATCAATTATGAATAAGTACGATAGACGTAGAGCTTTAGACTGCAAGCTCTTAAAAAAATCTGACAGTCACAAGGGATATTGTAAGTATATAATAACCATTGGTGAAAAAGATGGCACAATACATAAGCAGCCAGTATATGGTAAGGATATGCAAGACGCTTTAAGCCGAGTGATAAAAAAAGAACTTACAGTTAAGATAGAAAAGAAATTAGAAAATAATACTGGATTTATATTTCTTGCATGGTTGTTACTGATGGGAACACCAGCTATATTTTTAGGTGCAGGTAATACACCCTGGATATTGGTATATACATTTGGTACTATTATAATGCTAATGGCAGTAGCAGCTATATGGTATAACCATATAAATAAAGGAGAGTAATATGGGATTTAATAAAATACATATTAATAGAGAAAAAATAATTTCGTCATTTAAATCAGATGGTGCTCAAGGCGTAGCTGATATGTTTTTAAGATATGATGGAATAATATTAGAAAGCAACTGTAACATATGTCATTATATAGAAAAGATAATGTCTAAAGAAGAGACAGTTGAATATAGAAAAAATCTGATAGAAGTATATATGTTACAGCTATTAGAAGGTTTATATAAAATAAATTAAAAAAAGTTTTTTTATGTCGGAAATTTTTAATATATTAGTAGTAAAAAACTAATAATAGTAATTCTTACTATAATTAAATACTAATAACATATTAATAATTAAATAATAATTAAACTTATAATTAAATAAAGATAAAGGGGATAAGTCGAAAACCCTACTAACAATAGAGTAGACAAATGCTAAAACAATAAAAATGGCAAAGAAATTTAACGCAAACAAGTACGGAAGTCTATGGTCTTCAATTACAACTGAATTAATGAAAGGAGCAAAAGCAACTACACCACAAGGTGAAGCTACACAACCTTTAATTGGTACATTATTAATAGGAGGCAAAAGACATGAACTTACTTGGTCAGAGACTAACAGAATCATTGAAGAGCTATACGATTTACAGACAGTAGCAAAGAATGCTCAGAGAATGGATATGTTAGGAAACACTGATGGAACATGGAGAGGATAATCATGGCAGTATTAACAACAGCCCTAGGATTATTGGTTGGATGCTTAGCAACAATAGTATATCTTAATAAAAGATTTGTATCTGTAAGAGAACTATTGACTGATAAGATATTAATCAATGATTTATTAAAGAAAGAGATATCCGTTCTTAAGACTAAGAAAAATTCTACAAGAAATTATAGAAGAAGAAAAAGTCCTGCAAAACAGCAAAAGAACTGATATTTATATTCGAACGGTAAACAGAGATAACATCGTATACAAATCTCGGTGGTGGTAGGACCCAATTAGGGGAGACAATGGAATTTAACTTTGACGGAAATATGGAACAAGATTATACAGAAGGAATTGATACCGCATTTGATAATACTTTCAGACTAATAACTGGAAGAGCTAAGATAGAAAATATGGTAATCGATAATGAAATATATTTACTGTATGACCCTTATGATGTAGATGAGTTAGATTTTAAAAATATGTTATTGGATATGATAGAACATTATATCGAATCTGAAGAATATGAAAAATGCCAAGAGATTCAAGACATAATTAATTCTTCAGAGTATAAAGAGTTAATTAAAAAAATAACATTAGATTTTAAAGATACTAATATATCTAGAAAAGACCCAGCAGAAGATTTAAAAGGATTAAGTTCAGTGGACCAATTAATAAGTCTATTTAAAGAATATGCTGAAGCTAAAAAACCTAAGAAAGAAAAAACCAAGAATTTAGCAGCTGATGAATTATGGGAATGTTTAACTGAGTCTGATAAAAATATATTTGAAGGTAAATACATATATTTTAAAACTTGGATAGATAAGCTGGAGCCTGAAAACATTGAATATTATTCTAATAGAATCATGAACGACTTACCATTAATTCCAGTTCTTGGAGAAGAAAAATATAACCACGAAGAAGAATATAATTATAACAATTTAATATTAACTATAATTGGAGAATATATCTGCATAAGTAATTACAGTTATGAAAAAATTAAAAGGTTGCAAAAAATATTAATAGTACTTGGTGTAAAAGATTCAGATATTAGAGTTAAACAGGAAGACGGAGAAACTGTATATACTTTAATATATTCTTCTAAAAACAACTTTTAATTTTGAAAAATAAACTACTACCATATATAATAGCATTAAGTGCACTTTCTGTTTCTGCATCAGCAGCATTCTATTCTGTATATGGATTGAGTCAGTTGTTTGCAGGCGCCAGTACAGAAGTAATGATTATGGCTGGGTCGCTTGAATTTGCAAAGCTTGTTGTTGCTTCACTATTATATCAGTACTGGAAAGATATAAATGCTTTACTTAAAACATATCTTTCAATAGCAGTTGTAATATTAATACTAATTACTAGTGGTGGTATATATGGATTTTTATCTGGAGCATATCAAGAAACAGCAACGCAATCTGAATTCTTAGAAAGAAAAGTAAATGTAATAGAACTTAAGCAAAATAGATTTATAGAGCAGAGAGATGATTTAAAAATAACTATAAAAGAATTAACAACTGCTTTAGCAAACCCAACACAAATCCAGTATGTTGATAAAGAATCAGGACAGCTTGTAACAACTACATCATCAAGACAAAGAAAGTTGTTAGAATCTCAATTATCAGAATCAAAAACAAGATACAATCAAGTAACTGATTCAATAGCTTCATTGGACATAAAAATACTTGACCAACAAATAGGTAATGAATCAGCAAGAGAACTAGGTCCTCTTAAATATATGGCGCAGTTAACTAATAAACCTATGGAAACTATTGTAAATTGGTTCATGATATTTATAATATTTGTATTTGACCCATTAGCAATTGCAATGGTTATTGCTGCCAACATGGCATTTAATTTTAGTAAAAAAGACAAGAGCGATATATATATTAATAATAAGAGGAAAACCAAAGCTGTTCCTAAAAATTTTAAAAAGGTAGGTTTAGAACAAGCTAAGGTTGTAGAAATGAATAATAAATTAAACGAGTTATATAATTTTGTTTCTAAAATGTCAGATTGGAAGAGACAACAAAATAATTAATTATGGAAGAAACATACGCAATAGAATATAGAAAAGGTACGAAGTGGAACGAGAATCCAGAATATAAATACAAGTATATGGAATGTAAGGTATGCGGCCAGTTTGCAAAAGCTAGCGAAGACACATCATCAATTACATGTTATGAATGCGTACAGGAAATGACAGAGCCGCCAGAGATTAATACAAATAAAAATTCAGGAAGACCTTCAGGATGGCATTTTATGAAGGAGTTCATAGACAAAAGAGGTAATGTATATCATAAAGGTATAGAGCAGCCTCAGCTAAAAGGCACACTTAAACCTACAGAAGTAGTAAAAAAGAAAAAACTTTCTAAGAAAGAAAAAGAAGAATATAAAAGACTCGCAGCAGTCGAGGTTTCAATAATTAAAAAAGAGATGAAAAAGTTGAGGTGGAAAAAAGATAAAAAGCTTGCAATGCAGAAAATCAAAAATTACAACCGAATACTTAAAGGTAAATTCACAGAATCTCTTGTTACAAAACTTTTCAACTAATTGTTTTCATATGTCATAGATTTTTGTTATATTAGTATAATAATATTAATAATGGAGAAATGCAAAATGGTATTAGATAAGATAATATATAAACGAGGAATAAAATCCAAAGAACCTCAAGTCATTGAGTTTGGTGTTCCTGCTAATTTAACAATCGTTGAATACAAAAGAACTTGCAAAAGACTTGCTCAAGCTTTAGGATATTCCAATGAAAATATATTAGAACACTTCGGAAAAGACACCGAGACTGGTGACCCTGCACAATTAAAACTTTTATTTGATTAATATGAAAAATATTTTTATTTTATTGGCACTACCTTGTGCCGCGTGTTTATTTCTTGTTATGACTTTGGATAGTGAAAGACAAATTGAAAGTCTGCAACACGAGTTAAATAATAAAGAAAACACAATTGATAGTTTACACAAACAGATTGACACACTAAATTATAGGCTTGAAATATGGGACGACTTTCCAAGCTCATCTACAATCAATGCATTAATATTTGTAGAAAGTAGTAATAATGATTCTGCATATAATCCTGGTGAGGACGCTGTAGGCTGTTTACAGATTAGACGAACAATGGTAAGAGATGTCAATAGAATATTAGGTAAAAAAATATACACATACAACGATAGATGGAGTCGTACAAAATCCATAGAGATGTTAAAAATATATTGTAATCATTACAACCTCAACACTCCGGAGCATATTGCTCGATGCTGGAATGGTGGACCAAGAGGATTGGCAAAACCACAAACAGTTAACTATTGGAGTAGAGTTAAAAACAAAATGGAGGAAAATTCATGAATTTAACAGAAGAACAGTTACTACAAAATTGGAATGACTTAATGTTAGTTATAGACAAAAATTTTGAAGGTGAAAGAAAAGAAAAATTAAAAGCAATGTATAGCACATTCCAAGATAGAATGATGTTTACACCAGCTTCAGGAAACATTAATTATCATAACGCATTTGTAGGTGGTTATGTAGAACACGTATTGAGAGTATGTAAATGCGCTAAGCAAACCTATATGCTGTGGAAATCTATGGGTTCGTCAATGGAAGGTTATACATTAGAAGAATTAATGTTTGCTGCACTTAACCACGACTTAGGAAAGTATGGTGATTTGGAAAAAGATTTATATGTACCAAATCCTAGTGAGTGGCATAGAAAAAATCAAGGTTCGCTTTGGAACTTAAATCCAGAATTAAACTGGATGCCGGTACAGCATAGAAGTTTATGGTTGTTACAACAACATGATATAAAGTTTTCAGAAAATGAAATGATAGCAATCATGGTGCATGATGGTTTATATGACGAGGCCAACACCCAATACTTTAAGCACTACAATTCAGATAGAAACTTCAAAACAAATATGCCACTTGTATTACACCAAGCAGATTTAATGGCTTCAAAGATTGAAGGTGAGATAAACAAAGTAGGCTCTGAAATAAAAAAGGCTTCAAACTCTAAGCACAAGAAAAAATCTTTAGATACAGCAACGGCAAATAAATCAGTAGACGATATATTTTCAGGATTATTTGGGGAGTCTAAATAATGTTGGTTGCAGTAATAACACTTTCGGTTTTGACTGTGTGCCTTATATATATTGTATACAATCTTTTAATAAAAAATGAAGAGCTTGAAGATATAGTTCTAGAGCAAGATGATACTATGGCAGTTATAGCAAAAAGATTTAATGAGACTCTTTTGGAAATGAGAAGATTAGATTCTAAAGGAGGCTTTGAATCTGACGATGAAATAGGCTCTGTATTCAAAGGTATAAAAGATGTAATAAATAAATTAGATGCGGAGACTAAAGATGTCGAATAAAGATAAGAGTCCTGTAGATGTATTCTATGAAAACGTTGAAAAATACCAACAAGATTTTGAAGACTATATGAACAATAAAAGCAAGCGAGGTAGAAAAAGAAAGAATAAGATGTACTTTACTCCTGTGACTGAAAAAGCAATTGTTGCATATAATGATGAAACAAACCAAAATAAAAGAAACAAGGTATACTCTGAATATGTACATTATCCTATATGGAAATTATCTCAAAATATAATAAACAGATTTAAGTTTCCTTATATGAATGGTTCAACAGAAGACAAGCAATACGAGGTAATAGGATTTTTATTACAGAAGCTAGGTAAGTATGGAGAAGACAAGGGAAGAGCTTTTTCTTATTTTTCTATAGTTGCAAAAAATTATTGTATACAAACAAATAACAAAGCATACAAGATACTTAAAAATAAGTCTGATTTACTTGCAATCGATAAACAAAGAGATTTAACAAATGAATCAGCACTAGCTTCTAAGAAAGAAGCATTAAAAGATTTTACAGATTTATTCATAGGTCACTATGATAATGAAATAGAAAAAAGATTCTCAAAACAAAACGATATTAAAATAGCTTACGCAGTTATGGAATTATTTAAACGTAGAGAGAATATTGAAAAATATAATAAGAAAGCTTTATATGTACTTATAAGAGAAATGACAAATGAAAAAACTCAAGACATATCAAAGGTAGTAAATATTATAAAAAAGGACTTTAAAGAAAAGTTCAAAGTATACGAGCAGATTGCTCGTTAAATTAGCGCGCGCTAAAACCAAAAACAAAAAAGAGGAATTATTATGAAACATTTAATTTTAACATTAGCATTAGCATTCGGCTTAACGGCTGCTGACGCTCAAACAAAAGGTGACTGGTATGTAGGTACTGGTGATGTAGCAAACGTTGCATGGACTGAATGGTCTATCGCACCAACTGTTGGATACGGATTTACAGACAACTTAATGGTTGGTGTATCTGTAGCTCAAGCAGACTCTACTGTTGACATGGAGTTAGACTTTCATGCAAGATATTTCTGGAATGGATATTTCGCTTATGTAGCGACTGATGGATTAAACACTGATAACGCTAAAATCGGTGCAGGTAAATTATTTACAATTCACAAGGGAATCTATGTAGACCCTAAAGTTGTATATAACACAGGAGATAAGACAACGAACCTAATGTTAGGTTTCGGTCTTAAATTTTAATTAATTAATTAATCAAAGCGCGCCGGCAATAATGCCACACAACACAATTTAAACGAAAGGAAGAGAAATTATGGAATCAGTAATCAAATACATTACAGGATTTTTCGGTGGACTTATGGCTATCATGATGGCTGTACTACCGGTAACAATTCTTTGGACTGTTTTAACAGGCGGTTCAGTATTTGGAATGGACGTAATTGCTAACCTAACAGCTCTAGTAAACTCACTTGGACAAGGTGGATTTGTTGGATTGGTAGTATTAGTAATTGTAGCATCATTCTTTATTAACAAGAAGTAATTACAATCGTTATATATATTAAGAAGCCTAGGGAGAAATCCCTAGGTTTTTTGTTTTGTATATTTATATATAAAGGAGAATTAATATGTCAATAAATGAAGACGAAATATTTAAAGGCAAATCGTTTCAAGGATTGCTACAAGATATATACGAAAATTCTGCCAAGAAAGAAAAGCAAATAAATGAGCTTATATTACAATTACAACCTATGATTAAAAACATGGGCGATGCAACAATACTAGTACCTATTATAAAAGAGTATTTAGAAGTTAGTGTAAAGAATGATGAACACCTAATTAAAATGGCAGCAATTGTACAAAGAGCTATGGGAAGAAGTAATGACGATGGAGGAGCTGGACTACTTACAGAAGAAGAAAAGAAACAGCTGTTGAATACAGTGCAGGATTTAGAGGATAATAAATAATGGGATTTGGAGACAAAGGTAGAGCTGCTTCATTTACAAATGGTAATACAGATGTAAAACCTTTAATTACTATGGGTGAGGTTATAGATGTTGTAATGAATGATTCTCATGAATGGTATAAAGACAATACAGATTTAGGTTATGTAAAAATAAAATTTCTAGGAAATAGATTAAGCTTCGGCCAAGTATTAGAATCTGAAGGTGATTGGATTCCGCCTCTTAATAAAAATATATCTACATATCCTTTAAAAGGAGAAGTAGTAGTTTGTGTATGTGCAACAACTTTAGGTGCTCAAGTAGACCCAAGAGAAACAGGTTATTATTGGATATCAGCAATACAAGCTTGGTCAGATATAAACAGTAACGCTATGCCTAATGTTGCTTTTCCTGACAAGAGTTTTAAAAACAACAGTCTTGGCGACACCTTTAAGGAAAAGGATATTAAGCCTATGCAGCACTATGAAGGCGATACAATAATACAGGGTAGGTTTGATAATAGTATACGATTAGGTTCTACAGTAGTATCAGGTAAGCCAGGTAATACTTGGTCAGTAGGCTCAGCTGATGGAGACCCAATAATGTTTATATCAAACGGCCACGCAGACACAGGTGATGCTCACATAGAAGATATAAACAATAATGAATCAACAGTGCTCTTGACTAGCAAGCAAAAAATAGATTTAAAACCAGGTAGTTCAATAGCTGCACAAACAGTGACAATACCAACAGGTCCTGTAATACCAATGATACCTATAAACGGATATCTAGGAAGTTCTCAAGTTATAATAAACGGTGACAGACTTATATTCAATGCTAAAAAGGAAAACATAATACTTGCAGCTACAAAAGAAATAGGTTTGTCAACGGCATCTTGGAAATTAAATGTATCAGCATTAGCAGATGTTGTACTTGAAATGCTAACTCAGTTAACTCAAGAAACTCATCCAACACCTTGTGGACTATCAGGTCCACCTGTTCAGGCTCCTATATATGCACAGCTTAAGGCTCAGATGGAGGCAATGAAACAATAATGCCATTCTTAGTACCTATATTCGCAAACAACATGGCAAAATACTTTGACCCAGAAAGTCCTTTATATGAAGGTGTAGCAGGTGATTCACAAGCAGCATCTCCAGGTACAGCTGCCGCATGGGCTGAATCTATAAAACTAGGTTCAACAGCGATTGTACCACCATCAACAACAATAGCTGCAGCCGA
>TARA_Y100000385_G_scaffold237151_1_pt1 | contig 16282 bp, 3 predicted proteins | sample TARA_Y100000385 | Tara Oceans TARA_Y100000385 (sample SAMEA2620980) | marine metagenome | biome: marine biome (ENVO:00000447); feature: surface water layer (ENVO:00002042); material: "saline water (ENVO:00002010), including plankton (ENVO:xxxxxxxx)" | depth 5 m
TGAGTTTATCTATTTCAGATGCAGTTACAAGTGATATAATGGAGATTACTGATTATGTAAAAGTTTATGAAGAACCAACAGCAGATTTATCTACTAACCTTACATCTTTTTGTGTTCCGGGTATCTTAAATTTCATAGATCAATCTAATTATACAAATAATATTGTATCCTGGATGTGGGATTTTGGTGATGGAGGAAGTAGTAATGTTCAGAATCCTACTTATCAGTATTCTGATGATGGATTATATACAGTTTCTTTATCTGTAATTGATGATAAAGGTTGTGAGAGTCTGGTAATAATAAATAATTTAATAGATGCGAAAAAACTTCCTGTTGCTGATTTTACTTCTAATATTAGGATTTCGTGTGACGCTTCTAAAACTATTAGTTTTCAGAACAATTCTCAGTTTGCTACTACTTATAATTGGGATTTTGGAGATGGGAATACTTCTTATCAACAGAATCCTAGTCATAATTATTCTGCCGGAACATATGATGTTACATTGGTTGTAAGTAATGGAATTTGTTCTGAAGTTTTAATTGCTAATAATTTGATTGAAGTTGGGGCTACTGTTACCCCTGATTTCACATCTAATATAACTCAGATCTGTAAAGATGACACTATATTTTTTGCAGATATAACTCCAAACTTTCCAGATTCCTGGCTTTGGGATTTTGGTGATGGTACAACTTCTATGTTACAAAATCCTACACATGTATTCTTAAATTCCGGAAATTTTGACATTTCACTAAAAACAAGTATACAAGGAGAATGTATTGATACTAATAGTTTAACTAATTTCATTGAAGTATATGCTGATCCAAATATTGTCTTAACATCTGATGAGGTATATAGTTGTGATATTCCATTTTTAGTTCAATTTGAAGATAATACTATAAATTCAAATTCATGGAAATGGACTTTTGGAAATGGAGATTCCTCTATTTTACGTGATCCAATTGTTGAGTTTGATTTATTTGGGGAATTTGATGTGGAATTAGAAGTTGAAGATATAAATGGATGTGTTTCTGTTTTAACTGAATTTCACTATATTGTTACAGAAGAACTAATTGTAGATTTCTCAGTTTCGGATTCCATTATTTGTGAATCTGATATAATTGCATTTTCGGATGGGAGTAGTTCTTCTTATCCGATAGTTTCTTATGAATGGGATTTTGGTGATGGGTCTAATTCGTCTACACAAAACCCAAATCATCAATTTAATGGAGTTTCGTTATTTGATATTTCATTGATGATTGAGAATTCAATGGGGTGTATGAATCAAGTTTTGTACCCATCATTTATAAAAACAACCGGACCACCAACAGCAGACTTCACTGTAGATAGAATAGTTAGCTGTGCTGGTGAAACAATTACTTTTACTGATTTATCAAGCTCTTCAGATGTAATAAATAATTGGGTTTGGGATTTTGGTGATGGAGGTTTTTCTGCAATTCAGAATCCTACTTATCAATATAATCTGTTAGGAAATTTTGATGTGACATTAATTACGGGAGAGGGAATATGTATAGATACTCTAATTAAGAATTTCTATATTGAAATTATAGAACCAGCTTCATTCTTCATGTCAAAATATAATTGTGACGAACCATTAATGGTAGATTTTATTAACTATTCTTCTGGAGCAGATGTTGTAGAATGGGATTTTGGAGATGGATTCACTTCTACAGATTTTGATCCGACACATAATTATTCTACTACTGGAGTTTATCATGTTTCTTTAAGAGTTACTAACAATGCTACACTTTGTACTCATGAATATATAGAAGAAGTAAATATATTTTTCCCTGAAGCAGATTTCACTTACCTTATAAACCCTAATAATTCCTTAGAGGATTCGGTTGTGTGTTTACCAATAAGACGTTCTCATATTGATATTTTATCTCCCAATGTAAGAAACTATCGAGTTGATTGGGGAGATAGTTATCTTGGGGTAAATCGTCAGGATCATCTATATGATACTCCAGGAGTTTATGATGTTACTTTAATGATAACTGATGACCACACATGTAAAGACACTTTAGTTATTGAAGATATGTTCCGTGTCACTGGAGTTGAAACCGATTTTACAATTACTAATTTTCAGGGTTGTAATACGTTGACGGTGGATTTTAAGGATTTGTCTTCTGTCACTTCAAATGTTATTTGGAATTTTGGTGATGGAAACTCTTCATTAGTTAATAATCCTACTCATGTATATACTTCTGAGGGTTTGTATGATGTTACTTTATTTTCTGTTTCATTAGATGGATGTAAAGATACTTTAAAAAGAAAAGAATATATTCAATTTGAACATCCTGTATTAGATTTTGCGATTAGTGATAATCAGATCTGTAAAAACACAGAAATTACATTTACTAATTTTTCAGAGGGAATGAGTTTATTGTACCATTGGGATTTTGGTGATGGTACTATCTCAACAGATAAAAATACAAAACATACATATAATAATATTGGCACCTTTCCTTTACGGTTAATTATTACAGATACATTTGGATGTTCATTAATTGACACTCATACATTTATCCAGGTTCAGGATGTGGAAGCTGATTTTATATCTTCAACAGTTAGTTCCAATTGTCCTCCATTAATTTCTACTTTTATAAATCAATCATCAGGTAATATTATAAGTTACACATGGGATTTTGGTGATGGACAAACTTCAAATCAGTCGGACCCTTCTCATTTATATACTTATTCTGATGATTTTGATGTACAATTAATTGTTGAAGATAATTTTGCTTGTAAAGATACTTTAGTTCTTATTGATCTCATATCAATTTTTGGACCAACAGGAAACTTTACTTTCTCAGAAAATATAATTTGTAAAGATGAAGATATATCATTCATTGCCAATGTTCAGAATACTGATTACTACTTATGGGATTTTGGAGATGGTATCTTTTCAACTGATAGTAATCCTACACATACTTACACTTCTTTTGATGACTTCCATCCAACACTTATTATTGAAAATAGTGCTTCTTGTCAGTTGGTTATTACTTCTCAGGATTCGATTCAGGTTACAGGTGTAACTGTAGATGCTGGGAGTAACAATGCTATTTGTAATGGTGATAGTGTTATTATAAATGCAAACGGAAATGGAACTAACTACGTATGGGATAATTCACCATATATTACTGATTTAAATTCTTTTTCTCCAGTTATGTTCCCTACAACTTCTACAATGTTTTATGTAACTAGTTCTGATGGAACGTGTTTTGCGAGAGATTCAGTTCTTGTACATGTTTATAATAACATACCTCAGCCATCTTTCACTACAGATAAAATGTGTTACCTAGATAGTATGGAGTTTTTTGGAAATTCAGGAATAAGTGCAACTGCATTTGATTGGGAATGGACTATTTTAGGAGAAAATATTTATACTCAGAATTCATTTTTTGAATTCGATACAACAGGAGTTTATCTAGTTGATCTATTAGTGACAAACTTAGATAATGGCTGTGATAATTTGTTTCAGCAAACTGTTGAGGTTTTACCTTTACCATTGGTAGACTTCTCGACTAATAAGGTTTGTTTTGGTGGTATAACTCATTTTACAAATTTATCTGAGAATAATCTTATTTCTTTTATGTGGAGTTTTGGAGATGGACATCAATCATTATCAAGTATGAACCCTAATTATCAGTTTTTATCTTCAGGGGTGTTTAACTCTAACTTAATTGTTCAATCTAGTAATGGTTGTTTTAATACTATTACAAAAGAGGTAATTGTACATAAAAATCCTGAGATTGAACTAAGTATTTCAACTCAATGTGAAGGAGAAAAAACATTGTTAGAAGCTTTTACAAATCTAGAAGATAGTGAAATTAGCTCTTCGGGTTGGGATTTTGGTGATAATACTATTCTTTCAGACAATCAATTTACAGAGCATATTTACAATACTTTTGGTACATTTAATGTGAATTTTTCAGCAACTTCTATTTATGGATGTTCTAATTCAATGAGTGGAATTGCTGAAGTAAACCCTGTTCCGGTAGTTAATTTTATTGTAGAAAGAATTTGTGAAGGAGAATCAACTCAATTTATAAATAGGAGTACTCTTGCTACTGGAAATATATTAAGGTATGATTGGGATTTCTCTGAAGGAAACATATCTAGTGATATCAATCCTTCAAATATTTTTAGTTCAGGAATTTATCCTGTAAATTTAACTGTAGAATCAGTGAATAATTGCTTGTCTACACTTCAAAAAGATGTTCTTGTTCATGATATTCCTCAAGCAGATTTCTTGGTTGATAGAGAGATTTGTGAAGATATTGAAGTAAACTTTGTAGATATTACAATTACTGATGGAAATATTATCTCTTATAACTGGAATTTCGGAGACAGAAATGCTTCAACAGGGAAGAGTCCGAAAAACACCTACAAAAATTCTGGGATGTATGATATTTCTTTAGAAGTAGAAACAGAATTTGGATGTAAAAATTCAATTACGAAATTAGAGTATATTCAGGTATCTGAAAATCCAATTGCTTCTTTTGACATGACTGACAATAAAGTTTCCTTACTAAATTCAGAAGTCACTTTTATAAATACTTCCTGTGATGAAAGTTTGTTTTTTGAATGGTATTTTGATAATGGAATAATCAATTCAACAGATTCTGAAATTTCAATTTCTTTTGATGAATCTGGAATATATGATATTCTACTATATATTGAAAATGATTTTGGATGTTATGATGAGATTGTCCATTCTGTTCAGGTTGATGATATTTTTTCAGTATTTGTTCCAACATCTTTTACTCCTAATGGAGATGGATTAAATGATATTTTTCTAGCAAAAGGTAGTGGTATATCTAATTTTGAAATGAAAATATATGCCAGATGGGGAGCATTAGTTTATATTTCAGAAAACATTGAATTTGGATGGGATGGAAAAATAAATCGTTCAAGTGATGTAATGGAGAATGGTGTTTATATGTATCATGTTTATGTGACTGATTACAACGAGAAAGTTTGGGTTTACAATGGAGAACTCAACTTAATGAAGTAATACGAATTTTATTACTTAGATTAGCCGGCTTAATACTTTAACAATGAAGTGGAGAGTCGGCTTTTTTCTTTTATGTTCTTTTTTATTTGCTTGTCATAGTAAGTACGATAACTCTAATCTCTCTATTTTTAAGTACAACGAGTCTAACGGAATTTCAACTTTAGATCCTGCGTTTTCAAATGACAAGGCGTCTGTTTGGGCTACGTCTCAAATTTTTAGTCCGTTAGTAAAAATGAACGATAACCTTGAGGTTGTACCACTGATAGCAAGAAAATGGAAAATTTCTGAAGATGGGAAAAAGTACATTTTTACTTTAAGAAGAGATGTTTTTTTTCATGACCATAGTGTCTTTAAAAATGGAAAGGGCAGGAGTGTATTTGCTTCTGATTTTGTTTATTCATTTAATCGATTATTAAGTAAAGATCTAGCTTCATCAGGAAGTTGGGTTTTTAATCATGTAGATAATTATTATGCAGAAAATGATAGTGTTCTAGTCATAAATCTAAAAAACCCATTTCCTCCATTTCTTTCGTTGATTTCTATGCAATATTGTAGTGTTGTTCCTCATGAACTCGCAGAAAAATCTGAATTTCGTTCTCATCCAATAGGTACAGGGCCATTTAAGTTTCAGTATTGGAAAGAGGGTGTTAAACTAGTTTTAAGAAAAAATAAAAATTATTTTGAAAAAGAGAATGGGGAGAGATTACCAAAACTAGATGCTGTTGCTATTACTTTTATTAAAGATAAACAATCAGAATTCTTAAGTTTTTTACAAGGTGAAATAGATTTTATATCTGGTATAGATCCTTCCTATAAAGATGAGATATTAAGTAAATATGGAACTTTAAGAGATAAATATTGGGAAGAAATTAACTTACAATCCATACCATTTTTAAATACAGAATATCTTGCGTTTTTAATGGATGGAAATTCCGTTTTATCTGTAAATAAGGATTTAAGGAAAGCAATAAATTACGCTATTGACAAAAAGAAAATGTTAAAGTTTTTAAGAAACAATATTGGAGTAGCTGCTGAAAGTGGCTTTGTTCCAAAAGGTATGTCTTCTTTTTCTGATAATATTAAAGGATATTCTTTTGATAGAAAATTAGCACAAAAACATTTAGAATTAGCTGGTTATCCAAATGGAGAGGGACTTACTCCGATTGTGTTAAATACTACATCTGCATATTTAGATCTATGTGAATTTATCCAAAGTGAGCTTAAAAATATTGGTATTGAATTAGTTGTTGAAGTAAATCCTAGCTCTACACATAGGCAAAAGGTTGCTAATTCAAAACTAGATTTTTTTCGAGCAAGTTGGATTGCAGATTATCCAGATGCTCAGAATTATTTATCTTTATTTTACAGTAAGAATGATTGGAATAAAGGACTAAATAAAACACATTTTCAAAATGAAGAATTTGATATATTATATGAGAAATCAATTATTGAATCAGATTTTGAGAAACGAACTAAAATGTATCAGATACTTGATCAGATAATAATTAACAATGTGGTTATTGTACCTCTTTATTATGATCAGGTCCTCCGTTTTTCACATAAGAATATTAAAGGATTTTATGCAAACGCTCAGAATTTATTAGACTTAACAAAAGTTATAAAAGAATAACTTTTTTGTTTATTATTCGTATATTTTTAATTTGTATCTTTGTATAATTATATTTGTATGATAAAAAGACTGTTTTTTCTACTTTTAACATGTTTATATAGTGTAGATTCTTATTCTTCACATGCAGCGGGAATGGATCTTACTTATGAATGTTTAACTACCGATTCAGTCTGGACAGGCAATTATCAGGTGACTATTTCTACTTCAAACTTTGGATCTGAATGTTCGTGGAATATTACAGATGACAATACTGGTAATGTTATAGCTTCAGGTAGTGGTTATAATAATTTTTCGACGTATAATATTAATGTTTGTCTTCCTTCAGGAAATTATACATTTAATTGGTTCGATTCATGGGGTGATGGATGGAATGGAGGAAGTTATACTGTTACTACTAATACAGGAACTGTACTTACCTCAGGAACTCCACCAACTGGAAATTCCGGATCTTCTAGTATTATATCTCCTGGTAGTTCTTGTACTTATACTATTACGAATTACCCTCCTAATACCTATAGGGTTACATTAAAATTTTACAGGGATTGTTCTAATGGAATCTCTGCTCCAGGATCTTTCGTGTTAGATTATAACTCTAATTCATGTGGAAACAATAATTCTGCTACAATGAATCAAATATCAACTCAAAATATAACACCCGCTTGTACCTCTATACCTAATCCTTGCAATACTCCAGGAATTGTTGGTATTGAAGAGTATATCTATCAAACAATAATAACATTACCTAATAATTGTCCTGACTGGATTTTGTCTGCATGTGAATCTGCTCGTAATGGAGCGATAAACACAATACTGGCCCCTGGTTTTAATGATTTATGTGTTCAGTCAGAATTAAATAACACACAATATTGTAATAATTCTCCTATTTTTACAGAGTATCCAACACCCTATATATGTATTAATCAACAATTTTGTTATAATAATGGAGCTGTTGATCCTGATGGTGACTCTTTAGTTTATACTCTTATTACTCCTTTAAACTCATCAACTGGAGGTACAGTTACTTATAATTTAGGATATTCTGCTTCTAATCCAATTTCCGGTACAACAACTTTTGATCCACTAACTGGTGATTTATGCATGTTATCAAACCAATTACAAGTATCGGTTGTAGCAATGAAAGTTTCAGAATATAGGAATGGAGTTTTTATTGGTAGTGTAATACGAGATATTCAAATTATTGTTTTAGATAATTGTTCATCAACTCCACCTCTTCTTAGCGGTATAGATACAATAGCTCCAGTAAATTCTGATTCCTCTGGAGGAATTGCAACTCGTAATTTCTGTTCTGATGGATCTTCTCCTGTAATATTTAATATAAATGCACTTTCTAATTCTTCTAGTAGTACTAATCTTACAATGAGCTGGAATAATTCTATCACTAATGCATCTTTTAATATTTCTGCAAATGGTACTCTAAATCCTCAAGCTGTTTTTAGTTGGGTTCCAACAATTGCAGATGTGCCAAATAGTCCTTTTTATTTTACAGTAACTGTTATTGATGACGCATGTCCAATAAACAACTCATTCTCTTACACGTATACAATTAATTTATCTAATTCTTCTGGATCTCTTGTTTCAACAGATGTTAGTTGTTTTGGTTTGCAAGACGGTACAATTGATTTGTCGGTACTTGGAGGCACTCCACCCTATAATTTCTTTTGGTGGGATTCTATCAGTGGATTCTATGCTAATTCAGAAGATTTAATAAATTTAGATACTGGCAACTATTATTGTTGGGTAGTTGATAGTATTGGAGACACTCTTGGATGTGGAGTAGAACCGCTAAACGCTTTAATAACTGGGCCTCAAGAATTAACTGTTAGTTCAGTTTCTTCTAATGTTAGTTGTTTTGGATTAAATGATGGATCTATTGATTTAACTATTTTAGGAGGAACTTCTAACACTAACTATATTATTTGGACTTCGATTAATGGATATACGTCTAGTTCATCAAATATTTCAAATTTAAGTCCAGATGTTTATACTGCAAGTATAACAGATTCAAATGGATGTGGACCAATTACTGAAATTGTTTTAATTACTGAACCTACAGATATTACAATTTTTGGTACTCCTTACGATAATAGTTGTTTTAACTCAAATGATGCTAGTATAGATTTGGTTACTAGCGGGAATATTGTAAGTTGGAATTGGACAGGTCCAAATTTATTTACTTCTAATCAGGAGGATATTTCTAACTTAATAGCTGGAACATATAATATAACTGTATCTGACGCATCTACACCTCCATGTATAGAAACCGCGACATATGTTGTAAATGATCCACCTGAAATTGTTGTGACTAATGTTCTACAGAATGTAAGTTGTTTTTCTGGAAATGATGGTTATATAGATTTAACTATTCTTCCTGTTGGAAATTATAATACAACATGGACAGATACAAATGGATATTTTAATATATCAGAAGATATTTTCAGCTTAAGTGCCTCTGATTATACTTATAGTGTTGTTGATTTAAATACTGGTTGTTCTCCTTTTATAAATAATTCTCCGATTACAATTACAGAGCCATCAGACATTCAGTTGACTTCAGTAGTTTTAGCTGAGACTTGTTATGGAGATGCAAATGGCGACATTGATATGACACTAATAGGAACAGGTTCCTATCTTTATTCTTGGACAGGTCCAAATCAATTTTCTTCTACAAGTTTAGATATTTCATTACTAGAAGCTGGAACATATAATTTGCAGATTACTGATGATTTAAGTAATTGTGTTTTTACTCATTCGGAAACTATAAATATCGGAAATACTATTCAGGTGGATACAATTATAAATAACATTAGTTGTAATGGATCCTCAGATGGTAATATAGTTCTTTTAACTCCTAATTCTATTGCTCCAACATTTATTTGGACGTTAGACGGTAATCCATTTAGTTCTTCATCTTCTTCAATTTTAAATTTAGAAGATGGAAATTACACTGTTATTGTAAATGATCAAACTAATTGTCCTAATCTGATTAATTTAAGTATCTCAGAACCCCCACCATTATCTCTTACGTCCTTTTTGAGTAATGAAAGTTGTGATGGTTATCAAGATGGTGAGATTGAGGTTGTTGTTACTGGAGGTACTCCAAACTACTCTTATATTTGGAGTAACGGAAATACTGATTCAATAAATTCTAATTTAGCTAATGGAGAATACATACTTAATGTAGTAGATGATAATAATTGTATTCTGCCAGCAACTTTTCAGATAGATTTATTCTTATTTGATACCATCAGACAAGTAACGAATGTCAGCTGTTTTGGTGGATCTGATGGGTCCATAGATTTAGATATTATAGGTGGTAACTCTCCTTTTATTTATCAGTGGAATGGTCCTAATGGCTTTAGTTCTATTAACGATAGTATTTTTACCCTAACAACAGGAGTTTATACAATTGACATTACTGACTCTAGGGGGTGTACTATATCAAGAAATGTAGTGGTAAATCAGCCACAACAACAACTTTCAGCGTCAACAAATATTACTAATCATGTTTTATGTTATGGAGATTCAACAGGATCTGTTCTTACTACAATTTATGGTGGAACTCCTCCTTATTTATTAGATTGGGGTTCATCTGACACATCTCAGATGTGGGCTGGTCCCCATAGTTTCATAGTAACAGATACTAATGGATGTAAATTTACTAATTCCATAAATATACAGCAAAATGATTCTATGCAAATCGCAGCGACTATTGAAGATGTTCAGTGTTATGGAGATTCTAATGGTAGTGTGAACCTTCAGATTGCTCAAGGAACAGGAACTCCTCCATATAATTACCTATGGATCGGTCCAAACTTATTTTCTGATACAACAGAAGATATATATGATTTAGAGAGTGGAGATTATTCTGTAATAGTTACAGATGCAAATATGTGTAATCAGTTTATTAATTTTTTTGTAGATCAGCCACAACAGATTTCTCAAACAACAACAATAAATCCGTCAAATTATTCTGGATATAATGTGCGTTGTAAAGGAGAGAATTCTGCTTGGGTTGATGTTTTAGTTTCTGGAGGATACCCTCCTTTTACTTATCTATGGAATAATGGTGATATTGCCGATAGTATCTTTAATTTATATGCAGGAATATACTCTTTACAAATTACAGATAGTTTGGGATGCACAGAAGGTTTGTCTATAACTTTGGACGAACCACCTACTTTTGTGTCAGTAGATGTGATAGCAACTTCAGATTATAATGGTTATCATATTAGTTGTTTTGGAGTAAATGATGGTTCTGTATTTGCAGAGGCTACTAATGGTGTTGGTCCTGACTATACTTACCTGTGGAACAATGATGATAAAAAAGATTCCATAACAGGGCTATACAGTGGGTATTATGAAGTATTTGTTTATGACAAAAATTTATGTTTAGCAATTGATTCGGTAACTTTAAGTGAGCCATCTGAGTTGTTTTTTGATTTATTATCTTACTCAGATACTTGTGAAAAATCAGTAGGAAAAGCTGAGTTTATAGCTAGTGGTGGAGTGCCAAATTATTCTGCCGTTTGGTCCGATAGTTCTACTACGAATATTGTAAATCATTTTTCAGAAGGAACTTATTCTGTTGAAGTTTCAGATTCAAATTCTTGTAAGAAATCAGCGTCATTTAGTATTGATAATTTAGAAAGTCCTATAGCAGATTTTGAGGCTTATCCATACCATAAGAGGTTGTTAGATCAGAGAAATGATCCATTTTACTTTGTTGATCTAACAAATACATTTTGGTCTTCTGTAGAATATTGGACTTGGGATTTTGGAGATGGTTTCTTTGATAATGATTCTTTGGTTTCAAATAGCTATGATAGCGCAGGTATTTATACAGTAAACTTAGAAATTACAACTTTTGCAAATTGTACAGATGCTATTAGTAAAGATATCTTGGTTGATGAATACGCTTTCTATATTCCAAATACATTTATTCCTTCGAGTTCAGAAGATGAGAATAGAATATTTAAGGGATACGGAACAGGAGTAGAGGAATATGAATTAAAGATATTTTCTAGATGGGGTGAGTTAATATTTACATCTAATGATCTTGATGTTGGTTGGGACGGAACAAATCTAAGATCAGATTATAATAATTTTAATGAAGAAGACTTATGTCCAGTTGGTGTTTATACTTATAGTGTCTTTGTCCAGAATATTTATGGAGAAGTTTTTGAATACCAAGGGCAACTTAAATTATTAAGATAGAATAATATATATTTGTAAATTATTATATATTGAATAAGTCAGAATGGATTTTCAGAAAGCACTATTATCTTGTATACTCTTAATATCTTCAATAAGTATATTGTTTTCACAATCCTATTCTGATGGACCTATCTCTGTTGATATAAAACTAAGAGAAGTTCAAGGAAATTTTGCTCCAACAGACGAAGCTCTTTTAGGTATTGGTTTTGCTCCAGATGAACTAGTTTTTAAAATTTGGGCACAAGATAATTTACTTACATATTCTTGGACTGGAGGGACGTGTTTGCAAGATAATAACTTCAATCCTACACCTGGAGGTGCAAATTCAATAGATTTTAATACCACTTTTGCGAATTTCTCTTTTCCTACAACAGTTGTTCCACAGTATCTAGATTTTAAAGTAGATACTTGGGAAGATGATATTCCATCAGATGGTTTGTCATTATTAGGTGTAGGATTTTGTCAAAATGGCACTGCATGTACTTGGGAGGATGTAGTTTGTTGCGGTGTTTCATTACCATTTAATTTGGGATGCGGTGGTATAGAAACAGGTGATGACTATAGATGTGATGCTAACCCGTTTTATCAAGGTTTGACATATAGGAGTGGACCTCCATGTCAATGGTATTCTCATGGATATCTAAATAGTTCTGGATGTAGTAATTCTAGTATAAATGGTTATTATAAGCCTCATATAGAGACTTTTTGGAGGTATACTAAAGGAACTTCCTTTTTCCATGCAATTGATTTAGGAAGTGTAAATTCCGGCACCTCTATTTCTCATTTTAATAGTAACGAATGTTATACAGATTATTATCCTTCAAGTACTGGAAATGATGTGATTTATTCGTTTAATGTTGTAAATCCTATTGGAGTAAACATATCACTTTGTGGTATGAATGGTGCGCAATTTGACAGTTATTTATATCTTGTAAAAGACACAAATTTAATAGCTCTTTCTGAAAATAATGATCATTGTGGTAGTCAATCTCAGATTACAACATCATTATGTAATTCAGGAACTTATTATCTAGTGGTAGATGCGACTTCTCCTTCTGAGTTAGGAACCTTTATAATAGAAATCAATGAGGATCCTGGGAGCTCTTTTTCTGTAGTTGATTCAATATCAGATTATAACGGAGCAGAAATTTCATGTGTCGGAGGTAATGATGGTAAGTTTTATGCTCATATTAATGGAGGGACGCCACCATATACTTATACATGGACCGGTCCAAATGGATTTACTGCTACAACTAATGATTCTATTACGGGGCTATCAGCTGGAAATTATTCTGTAATAATAACTGATTCTAAAAATTGTATATTACCTACGTTGTCAATAACACTTAATGATCCTCTCCCAATAGTTGTTACTACTAACCCAACAAGTCCGTTATGTAATGGAGGTGTTGATGGGGCAATCACAGTTACAAATACCTCAGGAGGAATTAGTACTTTGCCATATAGTTATAGTTGGAACACTACACCAACACCACAATCAGGAATAAGTGCTATTTCATTATCATCAGGGACCTACACACTCACAGTAACAGATGCTAACGGTTGCTCTATTACTCATCTGGAGACAATAACTGATCCAGCAGCTCCTTCTATGAACATATCATCTACTAATCTTCCCGTAAATAACAATCCTCTTACATATCAGGTGTGTGATGGTAATGATATTACTTTAATAGCATCTCCTGGTTTTTCCTCTTATTCATGGAGTCCAAACATATGGTTAATCGCTAATTCTGGATCAACGGTTACCTCTTCTCCTAATTCTGGTATAATATATACCTGTACCGGTACAGATGCTTTAGGTTGTACGACAGACATCCCAGTTATTATAGATGTTGTTTCTTCCGTTAGCATGTATGCTAGTGATCCATCACCTCAAGTATGTGAAGGTGAAGATATTGAAGTTATTTGGTATGGTGATCCAGGGACAAACTTTGCTTGGAATCCTCCAATATACTTAAGTTCCCCTTCATCTATATCAGGACAGCCTATTACTATTAATCCACTAGACACAATTACTTATACTGTAACAGCACAGAATGCTAGTGGATGTACTGATGAAACTAAATTTTTTGTTGATATTTTGCCTGCACCTAATATTATCAATGCATCACCACTTACTCCCAATTCAGTATGTTATGGTAGCTCAGTGCCAATAACAGCATCTGGTGCAAATAGTTACAGTTGGTATCCTTATAGTACTTTAAATAATAATTTTGGTAGTGTTGTGACATCCTCTCCTCTTTCAACTACAACATATTGGGTTGTTGGAACAGCTTTAAATGGATGTAAGGACAGTATTGATATTACAATTGATGTGAATCCATTACCTGTCTTAAATGTAATAGGGACAAATAATATATGTGAAGGAGAATCTACTTCACTCTTAGTAAGTGGTGCAAATTCATATATCTGGACTCCATCTACAAGTTTAAACACTTCAGTTGGAAATCTCGTTTTAGCTAGTCCGTCAACATCACAAACATATATAATAACTGGTACTGATATAAATCAATGCGTAGGAACAATATCTTATTCTGTATCAGTATTGCCAGCTCCAAATATATCTGTTATTGCAACTGAGGATACTATTTGTATTGGCAACTCATCTAATTTAACAGCTATTGGGGCTTCTTCCTATATATGGAACCCATCTTCTTCATTAAATGTAAGTATTAGTCCTGTTGTATCTGCAACACCTATAACAACAACAACCTATTCAGTTCTTGGTACTGATGCAAATAATTGTTCATCATCATCTTCGATTATTATTAATGTAAATCCTTTGCCAATTTTGAATGCGACTCCTAATAGTTCAACAATCTGTGAAGGTGACAGTGTAGTTGTAACTGCAAGTGGAGCACAGGATTTTATTTGGTCCCCTGCATTAGGACTGAATACATCTATTGGTAATAGTGTTGTTGCTAGTCCTAATATAACTACAGATTATACCATCACAGGAACTGATACAAATGGTTGTTTAGATGTAATATCAGCCTTAGTAAATGTTAATCAACAACCCATAATTACCTTGTCTTCTGTGCCAAATACTCATGATATTTGTGAAGGATCTAGTGTAAATATTAATGCTTTTGGAGCACTTTCTTATTCATGGAGTCCTTCATTTGGATTAAACTCAACTACTGCTCAATCTGTGATTGCTAATCCTAATACATCAACATATTATACTGTAATAGGAACAGATATCAATTCTTGTACAAACATTGCTAATTTCCAACTTAATGTTGGAATAAACCCTACGGTTTCAATTTCAGCTAACAATCCTATTATTTGTGAAGGACAAAGTGTTTCTCTATTAGCAGATGGAGCTAATCAGTATGTATGGATTCCTTCAAACACGTTAAGTTCAGGAGTTGGAACTGTGGTTCTTGCTACTCCATTGATTAGTACAGAATATATCTTAGTAGGAACAGATATCCTTGGATGTAAAGACACCACTAGTGTTGTTGTAAGTGTTAATCCACTTCCTACTGCAAATATTGTTTCCGGTGGAGGGATTCTTTGTTCGGGAGATTCTGCAGCTATTATTGTTGATGTAAGCGGAAATCCATCTTGGAACATAACGTATTCTGTTGATGGAGCTGTAAATTCAGTTGTTTCTTCTACTAACCCTACTATTATTCTTTCTACACAAGAAGGAGTTTATACTATCCCTTATGTTTCAGATGCGAATGGATGTAGTAATGTTGGTAGTGGAACAGAGTATGTTGATGTGGTAAATAATCCACAAGCGAATATTGATTATAATCCTGAGAATCCAGACATGCTAAATCCTCAAGTAAGTTTTATAAATAACTCGATATTTTCCAGTACATATCTATGGCAATTTGGTGATAATAATCCATATTCATTAGAGTTTAATCCGGTACATACTTATCAAGAAGACGGAACTTATACTGTGGTTTTATTAGCAGAAAATGGTCCATGTGTTGACACTGCTTTTATTGATATTGTTATAGATCCGTATTACGCACTTTATGTTCCAAACACTTTTAGTCCAAATGGAGATGGTAGAAATGATAATTTTGAACCACAAGGAGTAGGTATTGAAAGTTTCGAAATCTACATTTATAATAGATGGGGAGATGAAGTTTTTTATTCAGATAATTTCGATATTTTTTGGGATGGAGGAGAAGGAATTGCAGGAACTTATACTTATATTATTTCTGTTGTAGATAAAATAGGAGTGTTTCATAAAAAGAACGGTTTTATTTTGATAGAATAATTGTATTATTGTAAAAAAATAGAAAATGAAATTTATATACTTTTTAGTCGCTACCATATTGATTTTTGTGTCTTGCGAAAAAGAAGATACAACTGATCAGAACAATAATAA
>TARA_Y100000385_G_scaffold290951_1_pt1 | contig 16269 bp, 16 predicted proteins | sample TARA_Y100000385 | Tara Oceans TARA_Y100000385 (sample SAMEA2620980) | marine metagenome | biome: marine biome (ENVO:00000447); feature: surface water layer (ENVO:00002042); material: "saline water (ENVO:00002010), including plankton (ENVO:xxxxxxxx)" | depth 5 m
CTAGGATCAGCCCATTCAACAGACTCGTGATAACCATCGTCTCTGGGCGGTAACCCCCGAGACAGAGCGTCGTCCAAGCCAAATTGCCGCTCAACATGACCACGAGCAGCCACTCCATCCAGTGGACGCGATGGGTTGAAGCAGGCGAAACCGAATTCACAGGGCGCAGTTCAATGCCACCCACCCACTCGTGCAAAAGAAAACGCCACCTCATCACGAGGTGGCGTTGCCAAAAATCTAATCTGTAAACAGTGCTTACGAAGTGGGAACGGCTTCGATCGTCTTGAGAATACGACCAGCAACAAGGTAAGGGTCTGCCGCCGAGTTTGGACGACGATCTTCCAAGTAGCCCTTGTAGTCGTTGTTAGCGAAAGCATGCGGGATCCGAATCGAAGCGCCACGATCAGCCACACCGTAGCTGAAGGTATCAATCGATTGAGTCTCATGCAGACCCGTGAGACGCAGGTGATTATCCGGGCCATAAACGGCGATATGCTCGTCAAGATTCTTGCTGAATTCTGCCATGAGCTTTTCGAAGTAGGGCTTACCACCGACCTCGCGGAGGTGCTTGGTCGAGAAATTCGCATGCATACCAGAACCATTCCAGTCGAGTGCACCGCCGAAGGGACCGCGTAACGGCTTGCACTGCCATTCAATATCGATGCCGTAGGCTTCCGTCAAACGGAGCAAAATATACCGAGCGACCCAGATCTGATCAGCCGCATTGCGCGAGCCCTTACCAAAGATCTGAAACTCCCACTGACCCTTCGCCACTTCGGCGTTGATGCCTTCATGGTTGATCCCAGCGTCGAGACAGATATCGAGATGCTTCTCAACAATCTCACGAGCGATATTACCGACACTGGCGTATCCCACGCCAGTGTAGTAAGGCCCCTGAGGGGCTGGATAACCACCGGGAGGGAACCCAAGAGGGGCACCATCTTCGAAGAAGAAATACTCCTGCTCAAAGCCGAACCATGCATCAGGATCATCAGGGATTGACGCACGGGAATTAGAGGGATGTGGCGTGATGCCGTCTGGCATCATGACTTCTGTCATGACCAACACACCATTCTTACGGGTGCTGTCAGGATAGACTGCGACTGGCTTGAGCACGCAATCCGAGCTCTTGCCTTCTGCCTGCAGCGTGGAGCTACCATCGAAGCCCCAGTTGGGTAGGTCTTCGAGCTTAGGAAAGCTGTCGAATTCCTTAATTTGAGTCTTGCTGCGGAGGCCGGCCAGAGGCGTGTAGCCATCGAGCCAGATGTATTCGAGTTTGAATTTAGGCATATCAGATAGGTTCTATTACAGGGTTTTGGTGCTACTTTTTACCCAGAAACACCCAGTAATGAGGTTTCCAAGTGAAATGTAAAATCACGAATAATAAAGCAGCTTATGTGCCAGCGAATTGGAAAGTTCTGCAGAATTCATTAAAATTATAATTTTGTATCTAAGTTATTGGTTTTCAACGCTCAAGCAACTTCAACTGACTCTTGCTACTCTGCACAAATCGTCTATTCTTGCCTGAAATTTCTTCTCCATGCCTGAAGTTAAAGACTCAGATCGCGCCCTTGTCCGCATCACCTATGATGGAAGCGTCCACAAGACGTTTCGCGGATCACATGCGAGTGATCGATTTGCAAATGAAGTTCGGGTTTTACGCCATTTAGAGTCAAAGGGATGCGATTTCGTGCCTAGAATCATCGAGGCCGACCCTAAGACACTGACCCTCGTGACCACCAGCTGTGGCACCCGTGTGGAGCGCATCAGTCCCGATCGGCTTAAAAAAATCTTCCGCCAACTCGAAGCCTTCGGTGTGCGGCACGACGATCCGTTTACCCGCAATGTCACATACCGGGTTTCCGACGGGCGCTTCTGTCTGATTGATTTCGAACTCGCTACATTGATCAACCAAGAGTCGGGAAAATCCTCCGAAAAAAAGGAGGTATCCTAGATGCCAACGAGTATTCCACCGTACTCCTCTGCAGTGCCCGACCTACGCTGGTCTGGCATGACCCATCAAGGCAAAGTCCGCACCAACAACGAAGACGCCTTCCTCGCTCTTCGATTCAACGGCGACGAAGTCAATTATCTCGGCAAGACCGGTGAGGCTGAAGTCACCGATTCCGACTATGTTTTCGCTGTCAGTGATGGTATGGGTGGACAGAAATCAGGTGAATTTGCTAGCCGAATCACCATCGAGAAACTCTCGCACTGGCTACCGAAAAATTTTCGCGTTTCCGCTCTTGGAGTCGCGAATGATCCCACCGAGATATTGGTCGAGATCTTCATCTCAATCCACGATGCGTTGAACAATCTCGGTCGTAGTTACGAAGAATGTAACGGGATGGGCACGACATTAAGCCTCTGCTGGCTTACCCCCGAACGCCTGTATTTCGGCCATGCCGGGGACAGCCGCATCTATCACCTGCCACGCGAAGGCGGACTTCACCAGCTCACCCATGATCACACTCACGCTGGCTGGCTTCAGCGCAAAGGGCAGATCAATGAACGTGAAGCTCGCTCACATCCGATGCGTCACGCCCTCAGCCAATCTCTGGGTGCGAATCGACAGTTCGTTGATCCGCAGGTCGGAGCCGTCATTTACGAACCCGGAGATCGTTTCCTCATTTGTTCCGATGGACTCACTGATGGGTTGTGGGATCGCCACCTCGAAGAATTCATCCGCGAACCCTCGCCCGCAAACTCAGGCAAAGATCCTGCCCAGCTCCTGATCGAAGAATCCCTTGATCGCTCCGGACGGGACAACCTAACCGCTATCGTTGTCGAAACTAGTAGCGCCTCCCGCACCCCACCCGTGCAACCGCAAAACTAATGCCCAGAGTATTTGTTTACGGCACCCTCAAACGAGGAGGGCGCTACCACGATCTACTCGCCACACAGAAATTCATCGGCGAAGCACGCACCGCAGCCGGTTACACACTCTATCAACCCGCGGATTATCCCGGCATGGTGCACACCGAGAAAGATACCGAAGGCGTGACGGGGGAACTCTGGGAAGTCTCAACAGACTATTTGGCGAAACTAGACGCCCTTGAAGGACTTCCGCAAAAACTCTATGAGCGCGTCCCCATCGCGTTGCTCGCGCCTCACGATTCCATCGCAGCAGAGTCTTATCTCTATCTTCGACCACTTATCGGTTGTCCTCACCTCGGATCGACTTGGCATCAAAAGAACACGACGAGCTGATCACTTCAGACTGTCTTCGGAAACACGCTGAACTTTCGTGAATTTCGCTCGAAACAATTCTTCGATCTGCCCGAGCACCTTTGGGGGAATCCGCTGATTCAGATCCTCCATCTTTGGCAAATCTTCATCCTCGACCTCGGTCGACGACCAGCTCGATTCTTCCAGTGTCACTTCAGAAGCTAGATAACCTGACTCTTCCTCTTCGCTGGGACCGACCGGAGCATCTTCTTCGGTTTCGATCCGGATGCGCGGCGCCTTTGCCTCGACCTTCTTAACCGCAATTTTGAGCGGAGCATATTGAGCTTCCGCCAAACTCGCGGAAATTTTCCCCTCCAAGCGATCAATCAGGTCTTTTTTTTTTCGCTGTCGTCCGATTCGGGAACCGATTCAGCAAGATTGGATAATTCCTTGATCAACGAATCAATCGCGCGCGAACGACTGGCTTCCACCGCTTTCAAGAGCGTGACCTCAAAGTTAATCTTCTCCGCCAACCCAAGTTTCACACTCCCCTCACCTTCACGCAGTGCATCCAGCATCCGCGTCACTTGCTCGGTCGTCAGAGACGTGTCGCCCAACATCGAAGTGCGGCCGCCCGAAGCAATCGCATCGAGCAAAGCCGTGCGCACATGCGCCTGCAAATCCGCCAACATGCGCACCAAATCGCGCCCCGCCGCATCGCATTCATCGATCACTTTTATGATCGTCTTGTGATCGCCCGCTGCCAGCGCACCGGCCAAGCCAGCTACCGTCTCCGCCGAGACCAATCCGTAAACATCAAGCACATCAGGCTCGGTGATTTCTGTGCCGCAAAACGAGATCATCTGATCAAAAATTGATTGCGCATCACGCAACCCACCATCGGCCATTCGGGCGATGCAGGCCAACGCCTCATCGGTGACTTCGATCTTCTCCTCGGTCGCGATCTGTTTGAGACGCCCCACGATCAAATCCGCCGCAATTGGCTTCAGGTCGAATCGCTGACAACGGGAAATAATCGTGGGCAGCACCTTCTGCACATCCGTCGTCGCGAAAACAAATTTCACGTGCTCCGGTGGCTCCTCCAACGTTTTGAGCAGCGCGTTAAACGCCTGATTTGAGAGCATGTGCACCTCATCGATGATGTAGACTTTAAACTTACCCTGAGTAGGCGCATAGCGCACATCATCACGCAGTTCGCGGATCTGATCCACAGAGTTGTTCGAAGCGCCATCGATCTCGATCACATCCATCGAACTACCCTCGCCAATCGACTGCACCACCGGATCATTGACATCGAAATCGGCCTTCGGGCCATCGGTGCAATTCAGCGCTTTGGCGAAAATCCGTGCGGTCGAGGTTTTACCCGTGCCGCGTGGGCCAACGAATAGATAAGCATGCGCGATCCGATCTCGGGCGATCGCGTTGCGCAAAGTCCTCACCACATGATCCTGCCCCACCATATCTTCGAAGGTCTGGGGGCGCCATTTTCGGGCGATAACTTGGTAGGAACTCGACACGTGTTTGTTAGACCAAATCCAAAAGCGCTAATCGCCAATCCAAAAGGAAAATAAAAAGTGGCTAGGCACTCCACGGCACTGGGAGAACGTCGTTGCCGTTGCTACCTTCCGGTCCTGGCGGGGTTCACGCGCCTACCCATGCATGGCGCCTAGCCGATGCGGAACGTAGGAGCCTCTAGCCGGCATTCAACAGCAAACTGAAAATTCTGACGACGCGACTCGCCATCACTCACGTGGAGGCGGCGGACGAGGCGGACGTTCACCCATGCCGGGGCGGCCTTTGAGTCCCATCCGTTTCATCCGCTCCGTCATTTGCCGGAGGATATGCTCTTCAAATTCAGCTTTCTGCTCAGGCGTTAGTTTCTCGATCACCGCCTGATTCATCTCTTTCGCCACGGTGGCCGTGTTTCGCGACCAGCCCATGCGGATTTCGTTCAACTGCTTCCCCGCCGACTCCACAATTGGTTTGATCTCTGCAACCTGCTCGGAAGTGAGCTGTAATCGCTCGCTGTAATGGTGCATCACTCTCGCCGCAAAGTCGGGCCGTTCCGGCCGATCGTCGTTGGCACTATCTCTCCATTCTCGTGATCGGTTCTCGGGAGTCCTTGAAGGATACAAACTACCGACGACGGCTCCGGCCGCAAAAACGACGACGAATGAACCGATAACCTTCCAACGCTTATCCATTGCTTTCCTCCCCGAGTAGAATCGAAGCCGCATCATCCATTTGGAAAAATGCCGTGGTCAGATTCTCAGTCTGCGGTGTGCTCTGAAAAGTAAAATGCGTCACCACGGCGAAGAGCGCGATCATGCAGGACACGCCCACCATCCGTAACGCGAGACGCTCCCAGAGAGAGTCGCTCAGGTTGCCCGAACTCAAACCTCGCGCCACCACGCGAGTAGCAAAGCCCGTCGGCATCTCGATCTCGCGATCGTCGCGGGCTTGTCGAGCGGCTTTGGTGAGCCGGGACCAAATTTCATCTGACTGCTTCATGATCTTTCCTTCTGTTCTAAGTTCTCAAAAAGTTTACGCAACTTTCGACGCGCGCGAAATGCGCGCACTTTCACCAGCGATTTGTTCCAACCCGTATGTTCGCTGATTTCGACCAACGTTCGTTGCTCCAGATCGAGCATCCGGATCACCAGCTGATCCTCCGGTTTAAGTTGAGCTAAAAGTTTATGGACCAATTCATGTGCTTCCAGCGCATCGTCAGGCGCGACCTCGCTTTCATTGGTGATCACCCCATCCAAAACCTCGGCTTCTTTTTCCGATAGATCCGCCCAACGAAACTCCGGACGACGTTTCTGCGCGCGTAAGTGATCAATACATGTGGTAACCGCGATCCGTGAGACCCAATGCGGCAACGGCACTGCGCCGTTATACTGATCCATGCGTGAAAACATTTTCATAAAAATCTCCTGAGCGAGGTCCTCTTCCAAAACACGCCGCGGCAAATGCCGACGAATGATTCGGATAACCTGCGGGTAAAGATACTCGACGAGCTCGCGTGCCGCCGCTTGATCACCGGCACGCACCAGCGCCAGGCAACCGGGAAGGTCGAGCGTTTCGTCATCTGACATAGCGGAATGGATAGTCTCTCATACACCCATGACAAGACGCCTCCGATCCAGACAGGTTACATTCTTCGTCTTGACGTCCCGATAATCATCTCCCTAGGTTGCCTTTCTTGATGCGAAACATGCAGCAGGCTCTACGACTTATCACCGCGCACGATCTTTGAATCGCCCGCCGGGTGGAACGTGCGCCATCGCCTGCCTTTGACTGCCACTGCCATTTGCAGTGTTGAGCCAGTTCACCCTCTTAAGTTAACCTGTTAGTTCGTTTCGTCATGCAATTCGCACCTATTAAGAAATATCGACCGTTTCCGCCGATCGATTTACCCAATCGTCAGTGGCCCAGCCGCACGCAGACCGAGGCACCCATGTGGTGCAGCGTCGATCTCCGCGATGGCAATCAAGCCCTCGCTCAGCCCATGAGCGTCGGGGAGAAACTCGAATATTTCGAGATGCTCGTGAAGATCGGATTCAAGGAAATCGAGGTTGGTTTCCCTTCCGCTTCTCAGATCGAGTTCGACTTCATCCGTCGCCTCATCGACGAGAACCGCATCCCCGACGATGTCGCCATCCAGATCCTCTGCCAATGCCGCGAGGAGCTGATCTCGCGTTCGTGCGAATCGATGATGGGCGCGAAAAACGTCATCTTTCATCTCTACAACTCCACCTCACCCGCTCAGCGCGATCATGTGTTTAATGCGAGCAAGGAGGATATCGTCGCCATCGCCGTCAACGGCACAAAGTGGGTTAAGCAATACACCCAAGCCCTTGTCGACGATGGCACCCACGTGCGTTTCGAATACTCACCGGAGAGTTTCACCAGCACCGAACTCGATTTCGCGTTAGAGATCTGCGAAGCCGTCACCGATGTCTGGCAGCCCACCGATGAGAACAAGATCATCCTCAATCTCCCCGCCACGGTCGAATACGGCACGCCCAATATCCATGCCGATCAAATTGAATGGATGTGCACGCACCTGACCCGACGCGAGCAGTCGATCATCTCCCTCCACACGCATAACGATCGGGGCACCGGCGTCGCCGCGACCGAGCTCGCGCTGTTGGCTGGCGCAGATCGCGTCGAAGGCACCTTGTTTGGAAACGGTGAACGCACTGGCAATCTCGATATCGTCGTGGTCGCGTTGAATCTCTACACTCACGGCATCGATCCGCAGCTGGATTTTTCAAATCTCAACGACATTCGCTCCATCTACGAACGATGCACGCGCCTCCGTGTGCCTCCTCGTCAACCTTACGCTGGAGAACTCGTCTTCACCGCGTTCAGCGGTTCGCATCAAGATGCGATTAAGAAATCATGGGCGAAACAAAAACCGGATACGCCATGGGATGTGCTCTACATTCCCATCGATCCGGCCGACATCGGACGCAACTACAAGGCGATCATTCGCATCAACTCGCAATCGGGCAAAGGCGGCGTCGCATACATCCTCGAAAACGTCTTCGGCTACGATCTGCCTAAGCTCATGCAACGTGAGGTCGGTCGCTCTATCAACGTCATGGCCGATAAGACCGGACGCGAGCTCAGCGCCGACGATATTCATCAAGCCTTCCTCGACGAATATCTCAACCGCAAAGAGCGCGTCGCCATCACCAAATTCCGGAGCGATGAATCCGATGAAACGGTCAGCTGTGAATGCGAAGTCATCATCGATGGCCAAGCCCACAACCTCACCGCTGAGGGCAATGGTCCGATCGATGCATTCATGCGATCGTTGGATGGCACGGGGCTACCAAAGATCGAGGTGCAATCCTACTCCGAGCATTCGCTCGGCAAAGGCGCCAAAGCCAAAGCGGTCTCGTATATCCAAATCGAAACCGAATCCGGTCTCTCTCTCTATGGAGCAGGCTCAGATAACAATATCGAATTCGCTTCGATCAAGGCCATTGTCAGCGCGGTGAATCGCGTGCTGGCAAAGAAATAGGATCGGAGAACTCTGATCCGGAATGAAGTATTCGCCCACGAAACCGCCGCTCACCGGCGAGACTCTCGAGTCTCTGACCTCGTGCCTCAAAGCGCAGGGTGAACCGGCGTTTCGAGCGAAACAGATGTTCGATTGGGTTTACAAAAAGCGAGCACGTTCATGGGACGAAATGACAAATCTCCCGAAGCCACTACGAGCATGGTTGGCTGATCAATTTGAGCTGATGCCGATGACCCTTGTGCACGGCAAACAATCACTCGACGTCACCGACAAGCTCCTGCTCGAACTCGGCGATCAGTCCCTGATCGAGACCGTCATCATCCGCGCTCCCCAAGAAGGAGTAGGCCTCGAACATTCGCGCAAGACCATCTGCATCTCCACGCAAGTGGGTTGTGCCATGGGCTGTAAGTTTTGCGCCTCTGGTTTAATGGGACTCAAGCGCGACCTAAGCGGAGGAGAGATCGTCGCACAGCTCCTGCATGTCTGCTACCGCGAGGATGCCCACGATCCACGCGCCCACTCCGGCCTCGCCTCGTTCGACAACATCGTCGTCATGGGCATGGGCGAACCGCTTGCCAACTACGAAGCCATCACCACCGCGCTCAAAATCATCAACGCCGATTGGGGCTTCGGGTTCGGTGCTCGCCGCATCACGCTTTCCACCAGCGGCCTTGTGCCGAATATTCTGAAGCTCGCCGACGAACCGATTGGGGTTCGCCTCGCGATCTCGCTCCACGGCGCGACCGATGAAGTGCGTTCGGAGATCATGCCGATCAATAAGGCCTACCCGCTCGCCAAACTGATCCCTGCCGTCCGCGCTTTCAGCGAAAAACATGGTCGGATGGTCACCCTCGAATTCATCCTCATCGAAGGGATCAACGACGCCCTCGATCAAGCCGAACGACTCCGCGACATCGCCAAAGATCTCCACGCCCATGTAAACCTCATCCCCTACAATACCGTTGAGGGACTCCCGTGGAAACGTCCCTCAGTCACCCGTCAGGAACGCTTCGCCGACATCCTCCGCCGCTCCCGTGTCTCCGTAACGCTCCGGCGCGAAAAAGGCCACGACATCGACGCCGCCTGCGGCCAACTCCGCCTCAAAACAGAGAAAGAACGCGAGCTGATCGACGCTTAGCGATCAGCCTCCGGCCATCACGGGAAGAAAGCCCACCTCAGTCAGAATCTCCGCGATCTGTTCGCGTTTGTCCCCTTGGATTTCGATCTGGCCGTCCTTAACGGTGCCGCCGCAACCGCAGGCATTGCGCATTTGCTTCGCGAGCTTCTCCTTTTCCGGCAGACCAATTCCGGTGAACCCACTAATCACCGTCACCGTCTTGCCACCGCGACCTGCCGTGGAACGTTTGATATCGACGCGACCACGGTTCTTGGACTTAGGTGCCGATTTCGCAGGGCTCACAGAATCCGATAGAGGTGTTTGATCAACTTGCCCCTGAGGTAAATCCAACCCGCTCAAGGCTCCAAACGGATTCTGCCCAAGCGCATCCCCGCCATCGGTCTCCTTCTTACCCCGCTTACTCACGATGGCTCCTTACCGGCGCGGCCTCCGCAGATCCCGACAGGGATATCCGATTCGCCGCCGAGAAACATCACGGCTTTGGCGTAGCTACGCCGCTCGAGAAAATGAACCAGCTGGGGATGGAGGTCGCTCCTCGCTTTTTCGAGGATCTCATCGAGGCGAGCCATCTCCGTGGCAATCACGCCACCATCAGATTGCGCGATGCCTTCAAGCAACGCAGTGAGGGAAGTTTTGATATTCGTTTCGATCACGTTGAATGGATAAACTAATTTGGCAGTGACGGAGCTTAAGCGAGATTGCAATCACTCACCCGCCCACCGGGTTGTCTTGTGTCTTGTGATTTGGTGTATTGCTAAATCCTACACAACTATTGCTAATACCATACCCAGCAAATTATGCCTTCGCAGGATGTGCTGCTATGTATTTTTCTAATCAAACAAATGAGCTCACACTCCCTATCCACTCATGCCAATGCCGCGGCGATCGAAGCCGCCTATTTGTCCTGGCAAGAGGACCCGGATTCAGTTGATCCGACTTGGCGGGCTTTTTTCCAAGGATTCACCCTCGGTCACAATGGCGGGGCGCTCCCAAGCCAGGTCAGTTCCGATGCAGACAACAGTCCCATCATCGACAGCCTCAAGCAGTCTCAAGTCCACAGCCTCATCGATGCCTACCGTGCGATTGGTCATTTCGAATCACACCTTGATCCCCTCAGCGATGCCCCCGAACCGCATGCCAAACTGAGCCTGGAGCGATTCGATCTGAGCGAAGCAGACCTCGATACCAGTTTCGACATCGGCACCTACCTGGGCGGAGGCCAGATGAAGCTAGCAGATATCATCTCCGCCTTGAAAGAAACCTACTGCGGTCACATCGGCGTGGAATACACGCACATCCAGGATATCGATGTGCGCAATTGGCTGCAGGACCGAATGGAATCTACGCGCAATCAGCCCGATTTCACGCGCGGTGAAAAGATCCGTATCCTCCGTCGATTGCACAAAGCGGAGCTCTTCGAAAAATTTCTCCACACCAAATACGTGGGCCAAAAACGGTTCTCCCTTGAAGGTGGCGAAACCATCATCGCCGCACTCGACGCAGTGATCGAACATTGCCCCAAAGTTGGCATCGAAGAAGTAGTCATGGGGATGGCCCATCGCGGTCGCCTCAACGTGCTCACCAGCATCATGCGAAAAAGCTTCGATCTGCTCTTTGCCCAGTTTTCGGAAAACTACATTCCAGATGCTGTCGGCGGAGATGGTGATGTGAAATACCACCTCGGCTACGAAGCCACTCTCGACACCACTGCGGGTCCGCAAGTTGAAGTCCGCTTGGCCGCCAACCCGTCTCATCTGGAAATCGTGAATCCCGTGGTCGAGGGCAAAGCTCGCGCGCGCCAACGCATCCGCGGCGATGTCGAACGCGTTAAAGTGTTACCCGTGCTCCTCCACGGCGATGCTGCCTTTGCTGGACAAGGTGTCGTGGCCGAGACGATGAACTTTTCGCAGCTACCCGGTTATCGCACCGGCGGCACGCTTCACTTCATTATCAACAACCAGATCGGGTTCACCACCAATCCGATCGACGCTCGTTCCACTCACTATTGCACCGACGTCGCCAAGATGATCGAAGCCCCGGTCCTGCACGTGAATGGTGATGACCCCGAGGCCGTCTGCATGGCCGCGCGTCTTGGACTAGAGTTTCGCGCGAAGTTCCACCGCGATATCGTCATCGATATGTATTGCTACCGCAAACATGGCCACAACGAGAGCGATGAACCTGCTTACACGCAGCCTGTCCTCTACCGAAAGATTCGCAAACACCCACAAGTTTCTGCCGTCCTCACCAAGCGCCTCATCGACAATCGCACGATCACGGTGGAAGAAGCCGACGCGATCAAAGCCGAATACCGAGCCGCCCTCGAAGAGAATTTGGAGAAAGCCAAGGCCGGCGAAGACGATCGTTCCGCCAAAGTCGAAGCCGCCGCGAGCTTAGAGAAACAATTCGAGGGCTCCAACGCGGTCTTCCAACCTGAATCTAATTTTGCTCCGGCCGATACCCACGCCAGCGAAGAGGATATCGCCACGGTCGTGAAAGCCCTTACCACCTTCCCGGAAAACATTACGGTAAACCCGAAAATCAAACGTCTCCTTGGGCAGCGCGAGAAAGCCCAAGAAACAGGCGGCCCGGTTGATTGGGGATTCGGCGAAGCTCTCGCTTTCGGCACTCTCCTCCTCGACGGCACTCCCGTGCGCTTGAGCGGTCAGGACTGCCAACGCGGCACCTTCAGCCATCGCCACGCTGTTCTCCACGATATGGAGACCCAAGAATCCTACGCGCCGTTGAAACATGTCAAAGACGGGCAAGCGCTATTCTGTGTTTATAATTCGCTCCTCTCCGAAGCAGCGGTGCTCGGTTTCGACTACGGCTACGCACTCGATTACCCCGATATGCTTTGCATCTGGGAGGCTCAATTCGGTGATTTCGCCAACGGCGCCCAAGTCGTCATCGATCAGTTTATCACCAGTGGTGAATCCAAGTGGCAGCGCACTACTGGCATCGTGCTGCTCCTCCCCCACGGCTACGAAGGCCAAGGGCCTGAGCACTCCTCAGCTCGGATCGAACGCTTCCTCAATGCCTGCGCCGAGGATAATATCCAAGTGGCCAACGCGACCACGCCTGCACAATATTTTCATCTTCTGCGCCGACAAATGAAGCGCAATTTTCGGCGTCCACTCGTGATTATGGCCCCCAAGTCTTTGCTCCGTCATCCTGAAGCGATCTCGCGCCTCGACGAATTCAGCAGCGGTCAATTCCACGAAATCCTCGAAGAGAAAAACCCGCCCACCGATGCCAAGCGTCTTATTCTCTGCTCGGGTAAAGTTTACTACGACCTCTGCCATTATCGCGACAAACAAGGCATCAGTGGTGCCGCTATTGTGCGAATCGAACAACTCTACCCGCTCAACGAAGAGCGCCTCGCAGTCGTCGCCCAGCAGTATCCCGGAGCCCGGCTCGTGTGGTGTCAGGAAGAATCCCAAAACATGGGTGCTTGGAGCTATATCGCCCCGATCCTCGAGACCATTATTGGGCAACGCCCCTTCTACGCCGGTCGTGATGCCTCCGCCTCACCAGCCGTAGGTTCACTCGCCTTGCACCGCATCGAATTGGACGCCTTACTCAAAGCCGCCTTCACCGGCTGATCTAAATTTTATCTATTCTCATCCATGAGCCACGAAGTCAAAATACCCTCCCTCGGAGAATCCATCAATTCCGGCGTTCTCGCCACTTGGCATGTCGCCGACGGCGATACGGTCGAACAAGATCAAACGCTCTACGAACTCGAAACCGATAAGATCACATCCGAAGGTTTCGCCGAAGTCGCCGGAACCATCTCCATCAAAGTCGAGGAAGGCACCGAAGTAAATATCGGTGCCATCGTAGCCACGATCGAGGAAGGCGCGAGCTCCGGCGGATCAAAGCCCGCCAAGGGCGAAGAAAAGGCCGTCGCTAAAGAATCCAAAGCGTCAGCCGAATCTCCCAACTCCGAACTCCCAGCTTCGAACAGCGGCTCTGACGCTGTTTCTCCTGCCGTCCGACGTCTGGCCAAAGAATCCGCCATCGATCCGTCCAAAGTTGCAGGCACTGGCAAAGATGGTCGCGTCACGAAAGGCGACATGCTCAAAGCCGACTCTAGCCCGAACCAGGAAGCAGCACAGGCGAAGAAGAAAGCACCGGCTCCTACAGCCAATCCAAAATCAGGAGAGCGCCAAACTCGCGAGAAGATGAGCCCGCTCCGCAAGCGCATCGCTGAACGTCTCGTCGAGGCTCAACTCGAAGCCGCAATGCTCACGACTTTCAACGAAGTCGACATGTCTGCAGTCATGCAACTCCGCAAAAAATATCAGGACAGCTTCGTTAAGAAAAACGGTGTTAAGCTCGGCTTCATGTCCTTTTTCACCAAAGCCGTCGTCCACGCGCTCAAAGAAGTGCCTGCCATCAATTCCCAAATCGACGGCGACAGTGTGGTGCAAAATCACTACTACGACATCGGCGTCGCTGTTTCGACCCCCAAGGGCCTCATGGTCCCCGTCATCCACGACTGCGATCAACTCGGCATGGCCGACATCGAGAAGAACATCGCGGAAGTCGCGACCCGAGCACGCGACGGTAAAATCACCCTCGATGACCTTTCAGGTGGTGTCTTCACGATCACTAACGGCGGCATCTTTGGTTCGATGCTCTCGACCCCGATCATCAACCCACCGCAAAGCGCCATCCTCGGTCTGCATGCGATCAACGAGAAACCCGTCGTCGTGAATGGTGAAATTGTTATCCGTCCGATGATGTATCTGGCCGTCAGTTACGATCACCGCGTGGTCGATGGCAAAGAAGCCGTCACCTTCCTCGTGAAGATCAAAGAGGCCATCGAAGACCCCGCCAGACTCGTCATCGGTATCTAATTTTGAAGTAGTGAGCAATCAGTAGTGAGGAGTGAGCACCACAGCTCGCCTCCAAATCTACTCACCACTCGCTACTCTCTACCCACTACTCTCATGAACTCTTTCGATCTCATCGTCATAGGCGCTGGACCCGGCGGCTACGTCTGCGCCTTTCGCGCTGCCCAACTCGGCCTCAAAGTCGCGCTCATCGAAAAGCGCAAGACCCTCGGTGGCACCTGCCTTAACGTCGGGTGTATTCCCAGCAAGGCCCTCCTTGCCTCCTCCGAACACTTCTCGTTTTCAAAAAATCACGCCGCCGAACACGGCATCAAAATCGAAGGCGTTTCCATCGACGTCGCCGCGATGCTCAAGAAGAAGCAGGGTATCGTCGATAAGATGACCGGTGGCATCCAAATGCTCGCCAAAGCCCGCAAGGTCACCGTGATCGAAGGCGAAGCAAAGTTTACGAAAGCAAACACTCTCTCCGTCGGTGACCAAACCCTGACCGCTAAGAACATCGTGATCGCGACCGGTTCTGCTCCGGTCGAGTTGCCGTTCATGAAATTCAATGGAGAGACAATCGTCTCTTCCGATCAAGCCATCGGATTCACCGAAGTTCCTCAGAAGCTAGTGGTCGTGGGCGGCGGTGCCATCGGCCTCGAACTCGGCTCCGTCTGGGCACGACTTGGTGCAGATGTGACCATCGTGGAATTTCTCCCACAAATCGCCGGAAGCTCCGATGCCGATGTTGTGCGCAACTTCACCCGCATCCTGCAGAGGCAGGGCCTCAAGATCGAAGTCAACGCGAAGGTCACCGGATTCAAAGACGGCGTGCTCACCGCCGAACGCGAAGGAAAGAAACTCGAATTCCGTGCCGACAAAGTGCTCGTCGCCGTCGGGCGTCGTCCTTATGCCGACGGACTCGATCTCGACAAAGCTGGTGTAGAACTTACCGACAAGAAGCGCATCAAAGTGAATGCTAAGCTTCAAACCACTACTTCAGGGGTCTGGGCCATCGGTGATGTGATCGACGGTCCCATGCTCGCCCATAAAGCCGAGGAAGATGGTGTCGCCGTCGCCGAATGGATCGCGGGGAAAGCGGGTCACATCAACTGGGACCTCATGCCAGCAATCATATATACCGACCCTGAAATTGCCACCGTCGGACTCGGTGAAGACGCGGCCAAAGCCAAGGGACTCAAGATCAAAGTCGGCAAGTTCAACTTTGCGGCCAACGCTCGGGCACACGCGAATGACGCCGCTGATGGTTTCGTAAAAATCATCGCCGATGCAGAGACCGATAAAATTCTCGGCGCTCAAATTCTCGGTCGCAACGCCGGTGAACTCATCAGCGAAATCGTCACTCACATGGAATACGGCGGCAGCGCCGAAGACCTCGGTCGCACCATCCACGCTCACCCCACCATGAGTGAAGCGGTCAAGGAAGCCGGACTCGCCGTGAGCAAGAGTGCGATTCACGCGCTTTAACTGTTTCGCTAGGATCATTCCTACTCTCATTTCATGAGCCACTCCAGCAGGACAGAATATCATCCTCTAGGGGTTTCACTGATGCTGGCAGGAATAGCCTGCCTGGTCGTGAATCTCCTCGTCGTCCGAACTCTCGGGCAGAAAGGAATCGATGCGTGGACTCTAGTTAGCATCCGCTTCATCGTGGGATTTGCGGTCGCCTGCTTGCTCTATCGTAAGCAGTTCAAACCGGTTAATCTTGTAACGAATCCGCGTTTAATAGCCCGCGGAGTGATTGGTGCCATCACAACGGTCGGGTTTTATCAGGCCATCATTTATCTGGGAGCTGGGCGCGCCACTTTTATCAATAATACCTACGTGGTATGGGCGGCTCTTTTTGCGGTCTGGTTTTTGGGAGAAAAGCTCAAACCAAGGCTCATGTTGAGCTGCGTCGCTACTTTAATCGGTCTCGCCCTGCTGACCAAGGTTCTCAGCACGGGGATGAAACCGGGGATCTACGATGGACTGGCACTTCTCACTGCCTTTGGTTCTGCCAGTGTGGCAGTCCTAATTCGCAGTCTGCATAATGATGAACA
>TARA_Y100000385_G_scaffold291987_2_pt1 | contig 16258 bp, 13 predicted proteins | sample TARA_Y100000385 | Tara Oceans TARA_Y100000385 (sample SAMEA2620980) | marine metagenome | biome: marine biome (ENVO:00000447); feature: surface water layer (ENVO:00002042); material: "saline water (ENVO:00002010), including plankton (ENVO:xxxxxxxx)" | depth 5 m
AAATGTTTCAACAAATATATGTAATACTGTTTAATTAAAACAAGAAAAAGTTAAACAAAATTTAAATTATGAGTAAAGAATATTCATAAATAGCTTATTATTAGGGTTTTAAGATAGAATAAAAATGCAGTTATTTTTGATATCATGTGCCCATATCACAATAAAATTAAACAAAGGAGAAAGAAAAGAGAGCTACTCAGCTATGCTTATATTGATCAATACAAGGGTATTTCACCCTGTCTATTTTTTGATTTTGAAACTGAACTAAGAACTAGACCGATACGCGAGCATCGATTCGAGGAGTATGAAGTTTTTTTAAGAGTTTGGATCTGTCTTAAATACGACGCAATCTAACATCCCCGTTAGGGACTGCTATTAGCTTTTTTTAGACCGGAGCGTTTCGAATATCATTAAGTTTCCGAATAACATCGTAAATGCATAACCAATATCTTCAATAGGAATGGTTATAATTCGGATTCCTAGATTCTCTGCATCATTATACCATACTACGGGCTCTTCTGTTATTACCCCGGTTAGGATCCCGTTTACAATCAGGAAGGGAATCAAAATAACAATGAGGGTGAGGTAGAATTGCTGCAGTAACTTTATATGGAAAATCAAACCTAGAATCATGGTGAGCAAAAGGAAGCTATAATTTACAGCTGTATATGCTTTTGACAGATTCATGAATAATACAATGCTTAGTAGAACAAGTAAAATGATTGTTAGATAAATCGTGAGATTCTTTCCCAACTTTAAATTAGGAAAGTGGCGATCAATAGCAAAGTGAAGGTAAATACTACAGAAAGGGATCACTAAAAAGAACAGCCATTCCTCAATGGGCATTCCAAAAAATGAAAAGCCCAATATATAATCGTCATTAAAGCCCCAGACTCCATTTGCCGTAAAAATAGCATCCCAAACTAAGAATACTGCCGCTATCAATGTTGTAGAGAGAATGAACTTTCCCCAATTTTTAATTACGTCCGGAAAGAAAATGGATAAGAATAAAGGTCCACTAACCGATGCTATTAATAGGTATAAATAAAGTGGAGTCATTTATTGCCTTTTACGGAAGTACTTTTTTGGAACATTCAGCATTCCAAAGACCTCACCGTCTTCCTTCCCAAGGTGTTTGTGATGCACTTTGTGCCCTTTGCGTAATCCCACCAAGTATGGGTTCTTGGTATTTTGAAACCAATTAAATCGGCGATGAATAAGAACGTCATGCACTAAGAAATAAGCGATACCGTAGAATAAAATACCCAAAGCGATGAAGAATTTATAATTGAATTCTGGATTTACTCCTACTACAAAAAGTGTGGCACTCGGAATAGCTCCCATCACAAAGAAGGCATCGTTCTTTTCGAATACATGCTGGTATTTTGGTTGATGATGATCCTCGTGAAGATACCATAGGAATCCGTGCATTACATATTTGTGCGCGAACCATGTGACGCACTCCATTAATGCAAATGTGACAATTACGATTAGTATATAAAGTACAATGGTCATAATGGATACGATTCTTTGTGTAAAGATAAACGTTGGCAACTAAAAAACTACGCCAATTTCAATTTGTGTTTGATATGAGATTTAGTTAAGAGCATTGTTTTTTTTAGATTGGATAATCTAATTCTCTTTTCCTTGAGCACCTCGGCAGGTGTGTGTTCAATCTTTTTCAATAATTGAGAATAAAAAGTGAACGCAAGGCAAACAGCAAATTTTGCTTCTTTCGGCAATTGTTTCATTCCTTCCTCTGCGATTCTGAAATCTTTTTTAATCTCGGCAATAATATCCTTTTTAACGGATTCACTAAAATTATTCGGATCTACATTTGGGAAATAAGCGCGATTTAAATCTTCAAAATCCTGTTTCAAATCCCTCAGGAAGTTAACTTTTTGAAAAGCAGAGCCCAGTTTAAGTGCTGAGGGTTTGAGACGCTCGTATTCTTCCTCATTGCCTTTTACGAATACTTTAAGACACATCAAGCCTACCACATCGGCTGAACCATAGATGTAATCGTCTATTTCCTTTTGATTTTCGTAAACCTTTTTTGTAAGATCAGTGCGCATGCTATGAAGGAACGCAACAATTAAGGGCATAGGGATGTGGTATTTATTTACCGTATGCTGAAAAGCGTTGTTCACCGGATTGGCACTCACGCCGTCTTCGATAGCAAACCATACATCCGCTTCAAATAAATCAAGGTGTTTTTCTTGCTGATAACCTTCAAAACTATCAACGATCTCATCAGCTACCCGCACAAATCCATAGATGTTATATATGTCTTGACGAATAGATTTATCCAAGTAGCCTACCGATCGAGAGAATGAAGTGCTGTATTTTTTAGTGATATGAACAGCAGTTTCATTTGACGTTTCATCAAATAACTGTTTCATATTTCGAAGTGTTTCTTTATCGATTCTGAGGCAATTTTACCAGAAATTAAAGAAGGAGGAACGCCCGGTCCAGGCACGGTCAATTGACCGGTAAAAAATAGGTTGTTCACCTTCTTGCTTCTAATTTTTGGTCGAAGGAAAGCGGTTTGTTTTAAGGTGTTTGCAAGTCCGTATGCGTTGCCACCGTAAGAATTGTAATCTTTGACAAAGTCCTTCACACAGTAGGATTTCACAAAAAGGACATCATCCTTCACGGATTGTCCTGTCAACTTTTCTAATCTCGAAAGTATGATATCAAAATATTTATCTCGCAGTTCTTCCGTGTCTTCTAAGTCGATGGCAATCGGGATTAGGAAGGTTGCAGCTTCCTTTCCTTGGGGTGCAAATGTATCATCCGTTTGACTTGGAAAGCTTGCATAAAATAACGGGTCTGATGGCCATTCTGGAGTATCATATATGGATTCAGCGTGCTTGTCGAACTCCGAGTCGAAAAAGAGCGTGTGGTGGCAAACATTCTCAACTTTTTTATTAAACCCTACGTAGAATAATAGTGATGATGGCGCAAATTTTTTCTTTTCCCAATACTTATCCGAGTACTGTTTGTATTTTGATGGGAGTAATTTTTCCGTGTGATTGTAATCAGCACCGCTTAATACTATATCAGTTGATATTTCTTTTCCATTAACCAAGATGCTCTTTACTATCCCTTGATCGTTTACATTGATTTTTTCAACGGGTGAGTTGTAATTAATCTTCACACCAAGCTCAATCGACAGATCTTTCATTGCTCGCACAACTTCAAACATCCCACCTTTAGGGTGCCATGTTCCAAGTCCGAAATCAGCCCAATTCATAAAATTGTACATCGCTGGTGTATCGATAGGTTTTGCACCAAGAAACAAGACAGGGAATTCCAAGAGCTTTATCAGTCTAGGATTATTGAACTTTTTCGCAACCTGCTTTCTGATACTAAAGAATAGTTGGTTTAGTTTGGTAGCCGTTTTTGGGGTGATTAACTCTAGAGGTGAAACTCCCGGACGATAGACTAGATCTTTGACAGCTACATTGTAATTGCTCTGTGCTGTTTTGAGAAATTTCTTTAAGTACTCTGCACTCCCTTTTTCTTCCGACTCAAAAAGAGCGTATATTTTTGTTAGATCTGCAGAAATAGTGACACTATCGTTTTTATCAAAGTAAACCTGGTATCCAGGATCTAATTTCTCTAATTTGTAGTAATCAGAAGGTTGTTTTCCGAAGTCCGCAAAGAACCGTTCGAACACATCAGGCATCCAATACCAAGTAGGACCTATGTCAAATACAAAACCCTCGTGGTGCAATTGTCTTGCTCTACCTCCAGGTGAGTCATTCTTTTCGTAGATGCTCACGTCATAGCCGTCTCTAGCAAGGTAGCATGCTGCAGACAATGCAGAAAAACCAGAGCCTAATATTGTAATTTTTTTACTCATTGTTTAACAAATATATTTAAAAGCTAAACAAAAAACAAAATAATAAATCGATTATCATAAATATAGCCTCTAAAAACAGTTAATCGGCTGATAATCAAAAACTATTTTTTTGAATTTGATCTGAATTCAGGAACTATTCAATACTTCCGGCTACTGATAATTACAGGTTAGGTTCAGAGTAGACCGTTTTGTAAGAGGTAGGAAATTAAACTGATTTCAGCTAATGTGCGAAGTTAATCCTTGAAGCTAAAACCTTTCAATGGAGTTGGTTCTTCAAATCTATATTGATCGAAATAAACGATGTAAGTCTTTTTTTCACCATCCTCTCGTAGCTCGTACATATAAAGTATGCCCTTGTCTCTGTGCGTTAGATCTGGATTAGGATTGTCGTAAGAGGTTCCTTTCCCAAGTTTCTTGTAATATAATGCTCCACCATTCGGGCCGCGAAGCTTTTTAATATAAGCCAAAGTTTCTACGGGCATTTCACCACCTCCAACTTTGATGGGATTCTTTTCCTTGAACCCATAAGATCCAGCAATCTTAACTTGTTTTTTGACAGCATCGTCTTGAGAGAAACCAAATGATGTCATCGTTAATGCGAATAGAAAAAGAACTGTTTTCATAGAATAAATTGTTTACTCGAAAATAGTGATTTTTCATAAAAACATAGATTGCAAATTCTTTGCAAATAAAAATCATGCAAGCTTTAGTCGTAGCGAACATTAAATTATCTTTGTCCAAAACTTGATTACATGATACAACGAGTTCAAACGCTATACCTTGGATTAGCAATCATAATGCTATCTGTGGTTACTTTTGGAGTGACATTGTTCAGTTTCGTAAATGAAACTTCTCGATTCTCATTCAATGCATATGGAATTTTAGAAACGAACATTAAAACAGGCGAGAAAATTGGTTTTGAATCTTTCCCACTTTATATAGGAACAATCGCACTTTCACTTTTGTGCGTGATTGCGATTATGTCTTACAAAAATCTTGCTCGTCAGTATAAATTGGGTAGAACGATTTTCGGCTTGTACTTTATCAGTCTAGTAGGAATTCTTGTTCTTAGTATATATGGTGACTCCATGATAGAGGCGAAGACAACCGCTCGAGAAATGGGACTAGGCTTTTTCCTATTTGTAGCAGGATTCCCTTTTACATTTCTTGCAAATACTGGAATCAAGCGTGATAAGCGCTTGTTAGAATCTCTTGATCGCCTACGTTAGATGAATTATTTATCAGTTGAAGAAATAACCAAAACATTTGGAGATCGAACGATCTTCGAGGATTTAACATTTGGAATTGATCAGGGTCAAAAAGTGGCAATTGTCGCTAAAAATGGCGCTGGTAAAACTACAATGCTTCGTTGTCTCCTGGACCTCGAGCCAATTGATTCTGGACGAATTGTATTTCGTAAGGACATCCGTGTTGCCTTCATGGAACAGAGTGATAGTCTTGATGGATCAAATACGATACTCGAGGAAGTTTTTTCTCATGATTTACCAGAGTTAAATGCTGTTAAGGAATACAATGCAGCAATGGAAGCCGAGGACGAGAGTCGGATCGAAGCTACTTTTGAGGCGATTACCGAATTAAACGCTTGGGATTTAGAGGTTCGGGTTACTCAGATTCTGTCGGTTCTTAAGTTGGACGACACGAAGCAATTAGTTCGACAGCTATCTGGAGGTCAGAAGAAACGAGTTGCCTTGGCAAAAGTATTGATCGCTGAGCCTGACTTTTTGATTCTTGATGAGCCAACAAATCATCTCGATCTTGATATGATTGAGTGGTTAGAGGAATATTTGAAGAAATCATCAGCCACGATTTTGATGGTGACACACGATAGATACTTCTTAGAGGTAGTGAGTGACGTCATTCTTGAATTGGATAACAAAACGATTTATAAATACAAAGGGAATTTCTCTTACTACCTTGAGAAAAAAGCGGAGCGTGAAGAACAGCTGGCTTCTACTATAGGAAAGGCGCAAAATCAATTCAAGAAAGAGTTAGAGTGGATGCGACGCCAACCTAAAGCTAGAGGTGTAAAGCAGAAAGCTAGAATTGAGGCTTTCCATGAAACAAAGAAGGTAGCGAAGCAACGAATAGATAAAGAAGAGTTAGAAATTCCAATTAAAATGGAACGCTTAGGAACTAAAATTCTGGAGCTTCACAAAATTGGAAAGTCCTTTGGCGAGAAGAAGATCATTGACAACTTCTCCTATACATTTAAGAGACAGGAACGCCTAGGTATCGTTGGAAAGAACGGTAGTGGAAAATCGACTTTCTTGAATATGTTACTCGATAGAGTTGAAGTTGACCGTGGAAAAGTTGTTCTTGGAGAAACAGTTGTTTTTGGCTATTACGATCAGGAGATGCTGAAAACGGATGATGACAAAAAAGTAATTGAGGTCATCCGAGATATTGCTGAATATATTCCATTGGAAAAAGGTCGACAGATGTCTGCTGCACAACTCCTCGAAAAATTCCTGTTCCCAAGAAATATGCACTTTAACTATGTGCGTAAATTAAGTGGAGGAGAGAAACGTCGATTGAAATTATTGACTGTACTTATGGCTAATCCAAACTTCTTGATTCTAGATGAGCCAACGAATGATTTGGATATTTTTGCATTAGCGGTTCTTGAGGATTATTTGAGATCCTTCCAAGGATGCTTGATTGTAGTGTCTCATGATCGTTACTTTATGGATAAGATGGTAGATCATCTATTTGTGTTCACCGGGGAAGGCGATATCAAAGATCTAACGGGTAATTACACTGCCTATCGAAAAAACAAACTAGCTCTTGAGCGTGCGGGTAAAAAGGCGGAATCACTTTCAAACGCCTCTAGCACTTTCGAAAAGACAGAAGAAAAAGTTGCGCCCAAACAGGAGGAAGAAAAGAAGAAGCTTTCCTATAAAGAAAAGTTAGAGTTTGAAGGTCTTGAAGGTGAGCTTGAATCATTGGAGAATGAAAAAACAGAGCTTTCAGCAAAATTGATGGATACGAGTTTGAGTGGAGAAGAACTTAGTCAAGCAGGACAGCGATTATCTAAGGTAATGGAGTTGCTTGATGAGAAATCGAATCGTTGGTTGGAATTGTCCGAATATACTTAACGATTCTATTTCGTTCGAGAAACTCTTTGTTCTATTTTGATTTTATTTCCGTCAGGAGAATACTCAATGTATTTGCCGGAGTAATTTCCATTCTCGAATCTAGCTCGTACCAATTTAGATCCGTATTGATTATACCACGTGCATTTTCCGTGTAATGCTCCATTTTTATATTTCAACTTTGAATAAAGAGACTCATTCAATGAGTACCTTTTTACACGCCCATTAATTATTGGGGTTTTGAGTGATTGAAGCTTTTCCGATTGAAGTCTGGCGAATTGCTCATCTTCAGTGAATAGTCCCCAATTACGATTTATTGAAACATCGTAATGTGTCATAACCAAGTTGTCTGGAATTCTCAGAGATTTGATTTCTTCAATTCTTGTCACATGGTAGTTCATGTAATTGAATCCAGATACATCACGTACATCTTTGTACGATATTTTATCTCCCTTAGGATTGAATGCAATACTCTTCGTCAGTAAACCTTCGCCACTATACTTCAGTTGAAACGGAGAACGAAAATCAATGTCTGTCTCAATTGAATAGTAGTCTTTAGTCGTCTTAATCGAAGCTACAATCGTATCGAACTGAAAGACCTCAACTGTCACCATATCATTGGTTTGAGTGTTTTGAATTGCTCCGGTAAATTGGATTCGTTTTATTTCACCGTATTGTGGTGTTGCTAGCCAAATTGGCTCTTTTTCCGAAGTGCAAATCAACAATGAATCAAACGCGCCGCATCCTATTACTCGACGATTTAGTAGGTCGTGTCCGCCATCATTTAAGTGGCATCCATCTCCAGAATCGAAGTTTGGAACAACTCCATGAGTCGTTGTAGAAAAGTCCGTCCAAAAGTCAATGAAGTTAGATGGAAATATACTTTTTATGGAATCGTTTAAAGCAGCCTGCTGTCCTCTCTGTCTTTGTCTATTGAAGTTTCTAGGCTGAACTGTGCAGATCCAGATTGGAATATCATTAGAATCTGCTAAATCAACAACTTTTCTGAAATTTTCGAGTTGCTCTTTTGTTGAATAACCGTTAGCTACATCATTGGAAGGTAGATTGACGATAATACCATCACATCCCAATTCAATTGCCTGAGTAATATTGCGAAGCCTATCACTTTTTCTTCGGCGATTTGGTGGAATAAAATCATCTGGCATTATATGGTAAGTATTGTAACCACCTACTGCCAAGTTGATCACTTGATTTTCTGGATGAAAAGATTTCAAATACGCATCGTATCGATTTACCCATGCACTATCACGAGTACTTACGCCATTTCCTGCAGCCGTAGACGATCCGAGTACAACTATTTTTACAGGTGGATTGAGCCATCTATACTCCTGTGCATTCGCGGATAACCCCACTATTAAGAAGAATATGAATAAGCTATTTTTTATCCAGTAAGTCATTCTACATTAGTTCTTTTAGACTTAATGGTTTTTTGAAGATGTTGATGTTGAGTGTAAGGCGAATTTTGGAACCATATCCCGAGTTTCCAAATGAATCTTTTAATTCTTTACTCATCCAAATTGGAAAGTATAAACCAAATGTGTTTGCAATGTTAATTCCTACACCTGTATTGATCGCAGACTCAATTGATATGCCGTTATCAAAAGCACCAACATCAGCGAAAATTCCAAAGAATTTCGGAATATAAGGCAGCTGCATCCAGAGATTTCCAGAGGCTAACCAGCGATCTGTAGTTCCGTAATAACTTGTGCTTCGGAAACCACCCATGTTTTCTGATCGTTGCTGTGACCATAGACCTTGTATGTTGTTTCGCCCCAAGAAATAGTCTTCTGTGAATATGTCTTGTTGACCATCGGTTCCTGAAAGTGACATGGAGTATTGATATCCGCTATAGTGCCCAGGAGGTGCTCCATTTGTATTGAAATCACTGTAGTATTGATTTCCATAAAATGCTCTTAGTTCAACCCACCTCTCCTGTTTGCGCTTCATGTAGCGGAATTTATATTCAGCTTCAATGCGAATTCTTCCAACGCCATTTGTAATGTTCGCATTAGTGATGAAGTCGTTTCGTACTTGCGCGTGAAACTTATGATCAGGTTTTATTAAATCGAAATTGTAGGCAGCGAATCCCCCAACATGATCGATGTGAGTTGGACCAAATTTATCCTTTCGATAGAGACCTTGAACTCTAATAGTTTGATAGTACGGTTTGTCAGCTCCGTTTCTAGATCCGATTTTAGCTTGCCAGAATGGCGAGACTGTTACGAAAAATGATTCATTGTTTCTGTACGTTGTATCATGTTTAAATGATTTCAGTGAAACACCAAATTTAGAAGATTTGAATACACCCTTTGGTTGTTTTGTAATGCTTAGTTCTCCCATTCCTGAGATCATTTTACGACCAAATGAGAAGAGTGGCGCAACAATATAGTTTACTTTTCCGAACGGGATTCCATAATTGTGGAAGGCTGCTCCAATCATAAAACGATCGTAGTAATTTCCTCCCAGGACAGGAGTCCAAAAGATGTTGCTTGTTTCCGCTTCATTATCACCACTTCCAAATTCAAATCTAAATGGCTCCAATTTTTTGAAGAGTCCTTTAGCTGATACTGTATTGTTTTGTCTGTTTAATTCAGGAATATCTTTTGAGTAATCAATTACGATTTTCTCAAAATCCATATCGTCGAATACTACGACAGAAGTTTTATTTCCAGGCTCTGCCCAGCGCGTTTGTGCAACAGTGTCCCCCTGAATTAAGTTCACTTCAATTGGACCATCTACCTGTCCCACATTTCGAACTTTCACTTCAATTTTACCATCCTTTCGTTTAGCACGAACGATCTTGTAGTCTATATGATTTGTGGTATTGATCAAATCATCGAATAACCAACTTAGGTCTTTCCCAGATGTTTTCTCAAGGGAAGCGCGCATTTCGGCAGGTGAGGGGTGCTTGAACTCCCAATCGCGGTAGTACTTTTGCATACATTTGTCAAATAGCTCTTCTCCTAAATAGTCTTTCAGATAGAAAAAGACAAGTCCCGTTTTTTGGTACATGACCACCCCATAGTTGAGTTGTGAAAACTCATCGGACTTCGTTTCAATCGCTTGATCTTCTCCTAGCCAAGCTATTGTGCGGTAGGAAATGTCGCTTAAATCATGATGATCCAAGTCGTTAAAATGAAAGGCTCCGCCAAAAATCATATCAGACATCGCCTGATTTTCTGGATATTTCGTTTGAACGTACCTCACTTCATTTAAAGTGTTTATACCTTCATCCATCCACCCGTGATCTCTCTCGTTGCTTCCTAGTTGTCCATAAAACCAGTTGTGACCAACTTCATGAACGATAACAACTTCGAGTCCAAATTCATCAGAAGTATTTCCAATTACTGTTACATTCGGATATTCCATTCCTCCCCCAGCGCTTATAGTTCCATCAACAGCAGTAACTTGACTGTATGGATAATCGCCGTTCCAAAGAGAATAGTAATAAGTGGCATCGTTTAAGTATTCCAAGGCATCCTGCCATAAATAACCATTGTCTGGTGTGTACAATGCCCATGTAGTTACTTTTCGACCAGAATGAGGTAACTCTACCTCACCCTTTAAGACGCTGTATCTTTTGTCAGCGAACCAAGCAAAATCATGTACGTTGCTTTGAGTAAATTGAATCGTTTTAAAAGTTTCTGAAGAAGCTGGGAAACTGTTTGGATAAGCCTCATTTACACCTGGTACCTGACGGCGGAGATAGCCTTCCTCAATTCCCCGGACAGTTTGCGCAGCAAGCGTATCCATATATTCAATCTCACTTGTGGTTTGTAAGTCACCAGTAGCTCCAACTACATAGTTTTCTGGTAATGTGATTCGGACATCGAATGATCCAAATTCAGAGAAAAACTCACCTTGTCCCAGATACGGCATCTCATGCCATCCTTTGGTGTCATATACAGCTGGTTTTGGGTACCATTGGGTAATCTGATATGATTCATCAACGTGACCTAATCGAGAGATTGATCCGGATGGTATCTTCACTCTAAAAGGAGTCGTTACAGATAGTCGCTCTCCCGGTTTTAAAGGTGTTGCAAGTTGCAAAACACATATGTCCTCATGTTCCTCGGTGTAGAACCATTTAATTTTCTGATGATTTATTTCAAAGTCAAGCGAGTCGATATATCCACGGATCGAGTCAGAGCCATACCTCAATTGATCATCTCCATCATGATACTGTTGTTTTGCCAGTGCAGATGAACCATTTTTGTATGCATTTGGCCAAAGGTGAATGTATATTTCCGAAAGCGCATCAGGGGAATTATTGATGTATTCAAACTCTTCAAATCCGTGCAAAAAATTGTTGACGTCATCCAGTCTGACATCAATGGTATAGTTAACTTCTTGTTGGAAATACTCTTGTGCATTTAATGTTCCGGCGAACAATGCGAAGATGATACTCAGCTTTTTCATAGATATTCAATCTTAATCGTAACCGTAAAGATAAGGTCTTGATTGTCATGTAATGCAATAATCGAGCTAGAATTGAAGATTAAATAGATAGTAGTGGCTACGTTAATATTAGCATATTCTAAAACTACATTTAATGATCGATAAGTACCGGGCGTTTTGGCCTAGGAGAAGATATTCTTAATGAATCTGCTCATCTTCAGGTTCTTCTGATTTCGGGAATATTTTTTCAAGATCTTGAAAGCCTTGAGCTTTGTCTAGCATTTCTTCAATTTGAGAAATACTTAAACTTTTGGCAATGATTCTCTTGTCTTTGTCCAAAATGAACACCTTAGGAGATTGGAAAACATCAAAAGTCTGTTGGTAGTTCAATGATTCTAAGGTTGTGTATTTAGGGATAAACTGTCTAGCACCTAATGCTCCTGGCGTCGTGTCTTTTGCCGCAGTATATACTTGATCAGTAACTGCGACATTGATAAACTCGAGGTTATTATCCTTAATAAATGATTTCCAATCTTCGAAATCTTTGCCTACCGCTTTCCCGATCGCAAATATTTCAATGTTACGATCTCTAAATTTCTTCTCGTAAAGCGTTTGTAATTTTGGAGTTACTTTTTTACAGTGCCCACAATTTGGATCCCAAAAATAGAGAATGGTGTAATCACTTTTAAGACTGTAATAATCTGTCCAGCTGTCGTTCGTATCTGTCGTATCTCTTAGAATCAAGTTTGCGGGCCTAGCTCCCATGACCAAACCTTGAGTCTCATCAACACGTTTAATTAGTGTTTCTAGTTTATCCTTTGGCATCCAATGAGCAACAGATTCACCATTTTCATCTTTCGGACGGTAATAGCGATTCCCCATGTAGACCAACACTTTATCCATTCCCATTATTTTACTTTGCTCGAAGTTGCTCGTAATCCATGAAACACAATACTGTAGCATATCAGATTTTGCTGGTAGTCGATCACAAAAATCAAAGGCATATTTAATGACTGTGTCCCAGTGCTGAATCATCATCGTTTCACCGAAATAGTTCGCAAGTTTTCCATGAAATATTGGCGTGCGAACCAAACGATCATCGGTTAGATCAATGTTATCAAAGTAGTGTTCTCTAAAATATTTGTATCGGAAATTTGAATCCAATGGACTACCGTCGGCATCTACCGGCGCATCAGGAATGACCACATCCATGGACATTTTAATAATTCCAGCAACCAACATATCAGATTTGGTATCAACGATATTTTGCTGATAAGCGACAACCTTTTTCGAGGTTCCTTTAACTAGGTCCGTGAGCTCTTTATGACGCTGATTTTCAGGATTTAGTGTTTTTAGTTCATTACTCCAAGCAGTTGTTTTTGTTCGTTGAGTACGTAGAAAAGCTGTATAGCCGAAGAAAATTTTATTCTCTTCAGACTTCTTTGCCACAACGCTAGCCATTGGGTTTACGGCTCTTGCTTCGATTGATACATCTTCATGATTGTAAACGAACTCAAGTAGATTTTGCCCAGGAAGAAAAAGGGCAAGTATCCCCGCTTTTTGCTTGGACCCATCAAATTCGATGATACCACCTTTCATGTCGGCCGTATCTGCATAGTAAAGCCCCTTACCGAAGTAGCGCACAAGATTTAGTGTTGTATCTTCAATACCGCTGATCTGAAATTTGATAGTTTGACCAAATGACGCAGTCGAAATGAGGAGGAAACTAAGAATGACTATGATTTTCATAAAGAATTTGAATTTATCTTATTAAAAGTATGCTAATTACAGTCCAAAAATAAATTTCCAAAATGTATTAACACATCTTTAACGCTTAATATTCGTTAAAGATGCCTTTTTTAGCACTGAAATAACTTGCGAGGCTGAATATCAAATATGCCGCAAGTAATGCAACGAAACTCCAAATGGAAAGGGCTGTGTCAATATAGATCCCTCCCGATATGAATGTTTCATCTAAAAAGTATTTGGTAATGAAGAATGCTATCGAACCAAGAATGGCAACGACACCAAAGACCTTCAGGAAGTAGAAAAAGAACTTTTTAATTATGATCTTGGGGTGATATCCTATTCTCATTAGTGTTCTAACTTCAACAGCATTTCGTGTCATCAGTAATTGCATAAATTGAATAAGAACCAATCCTGATACGAAAACAGCAATAACAGATATACAAAGAACTATGAACACAAGTGTTCCAACAATACTCTTCAATCTACCAACAACAACTTGAGAGTTCTTCGATTCGAGTCCACGTGCATTTAGCAATTGTTCTACCTCTCCAAACTTCCCCTCTTTACCCTGAATCATGATCTGAGTTATTTTCTGAGCAGTTCCGTCAGAGTATCTGGAATTTCCATATTCCATAAAGTTTTGAGGAACAAGCATCGCTGATACTTCGTTTGTGAAACCAACAACACGACAGTCTACATATTCTTTCTCTCTCTTATCATTTGAGATCATGAATTTGCATTTGATACTCATGACTCCATCGTCTGAAATTTGTTTGATATCCGTTGCACTCATGAATGTGTTTAACATAACAACAAAATCCCTAGGCATAATGATCGGAACATATTCATCACCTTCTTTCCAGCTCCAATTTGGAATTTTGACATCCAAAAACTCAGGGTCTACTGTTTGAATGAAGACATCCGTTCGAAATCTTGGAACCAGTGGGTCAGAAGTCTCAAATGAAACTTTGAAATTATTAGAGATGACGGGTTTAACGTCGGCCACGTATTTTTTGTCTTTTATTTTTTGAATCTCTGATTCACTAAAATCAGTTCTAGAAAGGCCAAGTGTGTTCGAGTTAGAAACCTTCTTTTGCACGATCACCGTGTTTGGGCCGAGAATCTCAGCTCCTTCACCAAATTGGTTAACCTTGATTAAGTAATGAATCGAAATGATTAGAAATGCGATTCCAAGAAATGCTCCTATCATAGCGATCACGAGCTGCTTCTTATCTTGATTTTTGAAGAGTAATTTATTCAGCATGATTAGAGTTTTAGTTCTTGATCGTATTTATATCCATGGCTGTCTCCCAATGTCGTGAGGACGAAACCAGCATTTTGCGCGATTGTTCGTTCATGAATTAAATTCATGCAGCGTTTTGCATTATCAACATCTAGGTGAGAGTAGGGCTCATCCATTATCAGCCATGTGTAAGGCTGTGCTAATGCACGGATGATTGCTACCCTTTGCTGTTGTCCCATTGAAAGAAGACCGCATTTTTGATCCCACTTATGCTCAATTTCTAACTCGCCAAGGAGAGCTTTAAGTTCCGACTCGGTGTATATGTCTGTTAAACTGTTTTTTAGCAGTAGATTTTCTCCAACACTCAATTTCTGAAAAAGTTGTAAATCTTGGAATACGACCGAAACTTCATTCATTCTGATTTCGGTCCATCTATCTGGAGTAAAATCGGTTATGTTCTCGTCGCCATACCTAATTTCACCTGTATAGTCTTTCCTTAAACCATAGGCGGTTGTGAGAAAAGTAGTCTTCCCTTTTCCACTAGACGCATTTAATAGGATGCGTTTTCCATCTTCTAATTTTACATGATTTCCCCAGATTGAATCCGAGTCGTGCTCAATAGACTTGAGTGGGGTAGGCATAATATGGTCAAGAGTGATGTCCATGAGTTGGTTTTAATGTGAGTTCAATCAGTGAATTTCAAGAATCATTCCAAGTTTCTCAATTTAGTGAATTTTGTCACTACTTCACTTGTCATGTTCGGAATGTCTGTCCAGTTAATCCATTCTGTTTCAGGATGTCGCTTAATCCAAGTGATTTGTCTCTTCGCGTACCTTCTGGAGTTCTGTTTAATGGCATCCTTAGCTTCTTCGAGCTTAGTGTCTCCATCTAAATGAGAAAACAACTCTCGATATCCAACGGTGTTCATTGAAGTGAGATGTCGGTATTCAAGAACGGATTTCACTTCATCGAGCAGACCTGCTTCCATCATCAGATCAACCCTAAGATTAATCCTGTTGTAAAGAAACTCTCTATCATGGTTGATAGCAAATCGATGAACCTTGAATGGTCTTGGATCAGGTTTGGATTTACGATAACTGGAAAAAGTCTTTCCAGTACTGCGAGTTACTTCCAGCGCGCGCAGAATTCGCATAGGGTTTTGACGATCGACTTCTTGATAGTACTCACGATCATTCTCTTCCAATTCAGCGAGTAATGGATCTAATCCATTGGCATCAAGTTCTTTTTGGAGTTCTTCACGAATAGAAGCATCCGTAGGGATTTTATCTAGTCCATTACAGAGTGCATCTATAAACATTCCAGATCCACCAGTAAGAACTATCACATCATTTAATTGGAATTCCGCTTCTAGAACTTTTAAACCTAATAGCTCAAAATTTCCTGCAGTGATTTCATCTTCAAGGGAATGAGAATCAACAAAGAAGTGTTTAATTTCTCCCATTTCTTCTTTTGAAGGTTTTGCTGTCCCAATTGATACCTCTTTGTAAAATTGTCTTGAATCTGCAGAAAGAATACAGGTTTTGAAATGGGTAGCAAGAGCGACACTTAATGCCGTTTTTCCGCTAGCGGTAGGTCCCGATATTACAATGAGATGTTTGATGCTGCAAGGTAATTATTCTACGAGAAGTAGAGGTGGGGACACCAAAGAATTCTGTTGCAGAATAATGGCGACTATTCATAGATACCAACCCACTCCAAATAACGATCGGTTACCTCTATGACATAATTATAGGTTGTTTTACTTCTAATCATACCATGTCGTACAACCGGGTCTTGATAGTATTCTTGTTTACCAAGATTTAGAAGCATTTTCTCAACATTATCATCCCAAACGTTCGGATTCAA
>TARA_Y100000385_G_scaffold152675_1_pt1 | contig 16234 bp, 14 predicted proteins | sample TARA_Y100000385 | Tara Oceans TARA_Y100000385 (sample SAMEA2620980) | marine metagenome | biome: marine biome (ENVO:00000447); feature: surface water layer (ENVO:00002042); material: "saline water (ENVO:00002010), including plankton (ENVO:xxxxxxxx)" | depth 5 m
TTTGAACGAATATACTAAAATAGTATCAAAAATTCAAATGATGTCTCAAATAAATGGAGCAAAGACGTTTAGTCTTCTTCTCTCTGTAAAGTCTCTTTGTAAGCGGCTTTTATCTTTTGATTACGCAATTCAACTGACTTTTTGGTGAATTCACGACGAGCTCTTAATTGCTTCATCGTACCTGTCATATTGAATTTTTTCTTAAATTTCTTAAGTGCTCTATCAATAGATTCTCCGTCTTTTACTGGAATAATAATCATCTTCTGTTTTTTATTGGGCTGCAAATATACAAATATCTACTTCACATACAACTGCTTAACTTAAAATTTGCTTAGCGATAACTATTTTTTGAATTTCTGAGGTGCCTTCTCCGATTGTACATAACTTGGAGTCTCGGTAAAATCGTTCAACAGGAAAGTCTTTAGTATATCCATACCCGCCTAAAACTTGAACAGCATCCGTTGAAACTTGTACCGCAACCTCAGAAGAATAATACTTTGCCATGGCTCCGTCTAATGTGACTTTTTGGTTTGTGTTTTTCTTATCAACTGCCTTGTATATCAACAACTCTGAAGCTTCAATGGTTGTAGCCATATCAGCTAATTTAAACGCTATGGCTTGATGATGAGCTATTGGCTTACCGAATTGAACTCTTTCCTTAGAGTATTTTAACGCCGCTTGGTATGCGCCTTTGGCAATACCTAATGATAGGGCTGCAATTGAAATTCTTCCACCATCAAGGACTTTCATGGCTTGAATAAACCCTTCACCTATATTTCCAAGAAGATTATCGTTTGATATTCTACAATTGTCAAAAACTAACTCTGCAGTTTCAGACGCTCTCATACCGAGTTTATCTTCTTTTTTACCTGAACTAAAGCCTTGTGTTCCTTTCTCAACAATAAAAGCTGACATACCTTTAGAGTCACCTTTTTCACCAGTTCTTACAATCACTACTGCAACATCACCGCTTATAGCGTGAGTGATAAAGTTCTTAGCACCATTCAACACCCACTCATCACCATCCTTGACGGCTGTTGTGGACATACCACCAGAGTCCGAGCCAGTATTGTGCTCTGTTAAGCCCCAGGCTCCTATCCATTCAGCTGTTGCTAATTTAGGCAAGTACTTTTTCTTTTGTAGTTCATTACCGAATTGCATAATATGACCTGTGCACAAAGAGTTGTGAGCCGCCATAGACAAACCTATTGAAGGATCTACTTTTGCTAATTCTTCAATAGCTGTAACGTATTCTGCATAACCAAAACCTGAACCGCCATACTCTTGAGGTACTAAAACACCCATCAAACCCAACTCGCCCAATTTCTTAAATACGGCAACAGGGAAAGTCTGATTGTCATCCCAATCTTTCATAAATGGCACAATTTCCTTTTCTGAAAATGAACGAATCATTTCTGAGATTAGCTTTTGATTTTCATTGTAATTAAAATCCATTCTTTAATATTTTATCAGTGAATTAATATCTTCTGAAAATTTTAACAAATTATTTCTACCATCTAAAAAGGACAACTCCACAACGAATAAAAATGATAGTATATTTCCTCCTAGTCGCTGTACTAATTTTGAGGCTGCAACAGCCGTACCACCAGTAGCGAGTAAATCGTCATGAATGACTACATTCCAGCCGTCTTTTATTGCATCTGTATGAATTTCTACCTTAGCTGTCCCATATTCCAAATCATATTCCTCACAAATTATGTCAGCAGGTAATTTTCCAGCTTTTCGAACAGGTACAAATGGTACATTCAAAGCATTAGCTAATAACATTCCAAATAGAAACCCTCGACTTTCAACACCTACAATTGCATCAATTTTTTTATCTTTTAAAATTTCAACAAATGAATTTACAACTAAAGATGACGCCTCAGGACTTGACAAGATAGGGGTAATATCTTTGAAGGATATTCCGACTTTTGGAAAGTCTTTTACTTCCCTAATGTATTCAACTAACAGGCTCGTTTTCATCGGTGGTTAAATAAGGTGCAATTTTACGGAATTTAAGGGAGTCTATCAAATGTAAATTGAGTAAATCAGTTAGTGTTTTATATACACCGTGCTGCTGTTTATAGCTAACAATTAAATTTGCCATCTTGTATGAAATGTATGGGTGTCTTCGTAAATCTTTTGCTTCTGAAAAATTAATATTGATTTTTTTAATTTGATTGGTGTCAATAATCAAATGCGATTTGATAGTGGCGTATCTCAAAGAGTCCATTCCATACACTTCTTTTAGCTGATCGATTAAATAAAAACCTCCAAGTAAATGTCGATACTTACAAATTCGATTTGCAAAGACAGTGCCTATTGATAGTAATGATTTAAAACTTGTAGTGTCTGCTGAATTGACCTCAACACTAGTAAGCCTATTATATATCAACGGCTTATTTTCTGTAACTACGTTTTTAATTTTGTAATTATATTTTTGCTTCTTATCTTCTTCTCTCAATCGATTAACCTCTTCTTTGTAAGCTGAAAAATCATAAGAAATCGGGGTGTGTTTTCTGCATAAATCTTTGAAAAAAGACATAAGAATTACTACAATAGATAAAAACACTATACCATTTCGATGCGAAGAATTAAAATAAAAAAAGTTTTTCATGGACTTGATGAGTGATTATTTCACTTTTTTAATCACTCCTGTTTTTACTTTGTTTAAGTACTCTTTTAAATCTATTTTCACTTCTCCTGACAGAATCAACAAGCCTAATATGTTAGGGAATGCCATAGCTAAAATCATCATATCAGAAAAATCAAGAACTGCACCTAATTTAACAGATGATCCAACTATAATGAACGCTAAAAATATAAGCTTATAAACAAGTTCAGATTTTTTAGAGGAACCAAATAAGTAAGTCCATGATTTCAACCCATAATATGACCAAGATATCATAGTAGAAAAAGCAAATAAAAATATGGCTATAACTAGAACATATGGAAACCACGATATCACACTTTCAAATGCTTGTGAAGTAAGTTGAGCTCCTTCTACTCCTTGCACACCTGACATACCTGTTACAATAATTACTAAGGCTGTCATGGTACAAATTACTACTGTATCAATAAATGGCTCAAGTAAAGAGACAATGCCTTCGCTGACTGGCTCATTAGTTTTAGTTGCTGAATGTGCAATAGAGGCAGACCCTACACCAGCTTCATTTGAAAATGCTGCTCTTCTAAATCCTTGAATGATTACGCCTATAAAACCTCCAAATGCAGCACTAGGCGCAAACGCACCTTCAATAATCATTGCAAAAGCGTTACCTATTTCTGAAAAATTAACAACTAGAATAACTAAGGCAGCTGCAACATAAAGAACTGCCATAAAAGGAACTATTTTTTCTGTGACTTTGGCAATACTCTTAATACCTCCTATTATTACTGTACCCACTAAAATGGCTAAAAGAAAACCAAACATAGGTCCATTACCTGAAAGCATAGGGAACTGCCCAGAAAGTTGAGCATAGGCCTGATTAGCCTGAAACATGTTGCCTCCACCAAAAGAACCGCCTATACAAAGGATGGCAAATATTACAGCTAATACTTTACCAACATTTGCTAATCCGTATTTTGCTAATCCGTTTTTAAGGTAATACATGGGCCCTCCTGAAACTTCACCGTTTTCATTGACAACTCTATACTTTACCCCTAGCGTGCATTCAACAAATTTTGATGACATACCTAATAATCCAGCCACAATCATCCAAAAGGTAGCTCCAGGACCACCTACTGTAATAGCTACAGCAACACCCGCAATATTTCCTAGTCCTACAGTGGCTGATAGTGCGGTCGCTAATGCTTGAAAATGAGATACCTCTCCTTCGTCATTAGGGTCGTCATACTTACCACGAACTAAATCTATAGCATGTTTAAAAGCCCTAATGTTGATGAAATTCATCTTTAAGGTAAAAAAGATAGCCCCAAATACTAACCACACCACAACAATTGGTATTGACGTTCCAATATCAAAGCCCATAGCGGCAATAGGATCCCAAAAAATAAATTGAGCAATGACATCTACAATAGGCACAAAGAAGTCGTTTATTCGATCGCCTAAATTGTTAGTTCCTTCAGCAAAAAGGGAGTTAGCGAAAAGTAACGATGATAGTAAAAATAAAATACGTTTCATATGGATGTGATTGATATTAATTAATTTGTTTTTCTAATAGTGCTAACCCTTCTTCAAAAGAATGAGGGGCATAACCTAGTTGATTTATAATTTTGTTTAAAAGAAAACCTGTTTTAGGTGGTCGTTTTGCTTTTTGATTTAAAGTCGATGAAGATATTCTATTTATTTGAGATTTATCGCACTGATAAAAATCAGCCATTCTTTCTACCATTTCATAAATACTCATAATATCTTTACCTGAGGCATTATATATTCCTGTTGCTTGTTTTTCGACAACTAAACGACATGCTTGAGCCAAATCTTCAGCTAAAGTAGGAGAACGAAATTGATCGTCAATTATATTTAATGTTTGTCCTTCTTTTAATGCTTTTCTTCCCCAAAGAACAATGTTGTTTCTTTGTAGGTTTTCAGCTATTCCATACAATATTATGGTTCTTAAAATTGCCCACTTACAACTTGAATCTTGAAGAACCTTTTCAGACTTCCATTTAGAGAGCCCATAATAACTTAAAGGATTAGCTATATCGTCTTCAGAGTAAGGTCCATTTTCACCATCAAAAATAAAATCTGTTGAAATATGGATTAAATGTGTGTCATATTGCTCACATGCTTTAGACAAGTATTCGACAGCCCTAACATTTATCTTATCACACAACTCTTTTTGATCTTCACAGCCATCTACATTCGTCATTGCAGCCGTGTTTATTACAGCATCTGGCTTGTATTTTTCGAATGTCTCGAAAATAGCTTCTTCATCTGTAATGTCTAAGCTATGATAGATAAAATCGGATTGATTAGAAATTAAACACGAACCTTTTGAACTTGCTATAACATTGTTTTTTTCTTTTAATAAATGAACAAGTTTTTGTCCTAGTAATCCATTACTTCCTGTTATTAAAATTGATTTACTCATTTAAATTACAGGCTTTTTGGTTTTATCAAATATAAAATAAGGTATATTATTATGGGAGAACCAAAACCAAGAATAGCAGCAACAATGAATAGCATCCGAATGCCTGAAACATCAAGTTCAAATTTTTCAGCAATCCAAGCGCAAACTCCTAAAATCTTTTTTTCAATCATGAGTTTTTAATAATTTATTAAGTTTCTTTATTTGCTCGTTAGACCCTAAAACAAATAATTTAGAGTTCGGTATGAGCATGGTTTCAGCACTGGGGTTAATTACATATTTACCTTCAGGTGTTTTGAAACCAATAATATTACAGCCGGTGTGTAAACAAGCATTTAAATCTTTGACGGTCTTGTTCTGAAAGTCGCCAGGCAAATGATTAAGTGATATTTCTTCTAGATTAATTTCTGCGTTACCTTCTAAAGTAATGTTGTCTAAAAACTCAACAACATCAGGTGTTGTGACTAGTGAAGCCATATGTGCGCCACCTAATTTATTAGGCATAATCACATTATCGGCACCAGCTATTTTTAATTTATCATGTGATTCATCGCAAGACGCTCTACTAATAATTATTAAATCATTCTTTTTTTGTCTTGCAGAAAGAACAACATACAGATTGTCGGCATCTGAAGATAGAGTAGAGATTAATGCTTTGGCTCTTGAAATTCCTGCTAACTCCAATGTTTCGTCAAGGGTAGCGTCACCCTTAACAAATAAGTAGCGTTGTGTATCTCTTAATTTATCAATGCTCTGTGGGTTATTATCAATGACCACAAATTCCTGATTGTGAGCAGCTAATTTGTCTACAGCTTGAGAACCATTTCTTCCAAAACCACATACTATGGTGTGATCCTTTATTCCTTTAATTTCTTTTTTCACTTTGTAATCTTTAAAGTACATGTTGAATTCTCCACCAACAATATAGGTCGTGACCACAGATACTGAATAAGCAAATGTACCAAAACTTGCGATGATTAAAAAGGTTGTAAATAATCGACCATTTTCAGACAACTCAACAACTTCTTGGAATCCTACTGATGAAACGGTGATTACCGTCATATAAATGGCATCCATAAGAGAGTAATTTTCTATGTGGATAAAACCAAAAATACCAATAACAACTATTAACAGAATAAATAAAACTGCATAATAGATTTTGGCAAAAACAAATATTCTCTTTTTCATCACAAATCAAAAACACTAGGTCGTTTACGATATTTAAAATGATTTCTTACTCTTAAGATAAAGACCATACTGAGATAAAACAAAGGAATTCCAAAATTTACAAAGGATAGGTAAATAAAAAACAAACGGACAAAAGAAGGCTTTAAGCCTAACTTACTTGCCCACCATGCGCTAACTCCGAAGAATTGTTTCTCAAAAAAATTTAGCAAACTATTCATTTTTTGTAATCAAGTAATTACCGATGTTGCAATTTAAACATTTTTTAGCTTCACAGTATTTTCTTTTAAGTTGTATTAGTGCTTGAGATTGAGCTGCGTTACGAACAACTAACCCCATACCATTAAATCGCTTAACAACATTATTATTTTCAGCCTTTACCTCCTGCAAAAACTGTATGGATTTTTCTTGAAAAGCGATATTACCTTTCTCTTTGGCATAAACAAATAATAGAGGGCAAACGGAATTGATAACAATACTATGAAAAAGGTTAATTCCTATCGACTTTTTTCTATGGTGAGATTTCTTCTTGAAATGATAATGAGTTAACCAATAGTCACTAACAGAGGATTCAAATATTTTTTTTAATCTATCAATAGATTTGGCATCAACAACTTTAGAAAACAAATTAGCATTATTAAAAATGAGCTTTGCCAATTGCGCTATTCTAACTGTTGGAAACGATGATGGGCGTAAACGCATAAACAGCCATTGTTCAACCTCCATCTCTTTTAGATCATACTTGTGTTTTAAAAAAGAATACTCTTTTTTGAGAAATTGACCATAGCTGTCGTCGACATCGTTTAGGAAACCTGCTACGCCGAACAATAATGCCTCAATTTGAAATAAATTGTTTCTGTGTTTGGCTAAAATACTAAACGGAAGTCTGTTGGATAAACTAAGCATAGATTCAGCATTTATTTTTAAGCCAATTGACTGACACAAGGATTGATAAAACATACATTACCAATCGTTTTTAGAATTCCTCAACTTTTTTGACAACACATTTGATTTTTCCTCTAATCGTTCAATTAATAACCTCTCGAAAAATTGACTGACAATGAATTCATCCACTTGTGTAATGTAGGATTCACAAAGAATCCAGTTCTTACTATGCATCAATTGTTGATAAAAGTTGAGCAGCTTGTTATCGACTAAAGGCTTGAGCTCTAAACATGGAATACAATCTCCATTATTATTTCTGATTTCTTTATCGTTTTGCCATACGACATGAAGTATTACAGAATTATACCTTTTATCATTTTGATGCTTATGCTTGGACCAATCAGAAGAATTAACATGTATCTCTACATCGCCATGCCAATCTAAACCATCAATATTTACTCTAGCATTAAGAAAGTCTGGTCCAGCATCATGATTAGGCTTGCCAACAGAATAAATCGATAATGGCAGATTTAGAGAGGTAAATAATGATGTGATATCAAAATGACTAAATTGCCAGATATAATGAAGTAATTTTTCGTTCATGGCAATCAGGTAAAGTTATTCCGTTTGTATGATAACACTATCTTTCGATGATACAGCAAAAATACCATATCCTTTAATCTCTTCATTTTCGTCTAGGAAACTGTTATAAACATTTACAGGTTCGGAGTTAAAAATGGGATTATCTCCTGTATTAGATTGAACTATTTTAGTTGTGAAGTACTGATAAAAGGCATAGTCTACACTCCATAGATTCAACTGAATGGAATCTGCGCCTTCACCTTCCAGAAGAAAATAGCTGCTGAATAATATATTAATCTCTTTTGTTGTCCCATCAAACAACACGTCATTAAAAAGCACTTTACCTCTTGAAAACTGTCCTTGATTCAACGAGGGGTCATCACTATCAAAATATATTTTTTCTTTATCAGCGTAATAGTCTCCCCATAAACTATCTGTTCCATTATCCTGCTCAGGAAAATAGCCTTTAAGATTTATCATGTAGTAATTATTAGTAGACTCTGGGTCATCGAAAGTAAACTTTAAGCTAACATTATCATTGGTTACCATCTGTAATTCTTCAACAGATTTAATATTTATTCTTTCAAAGGAATATAAACTTGAAGATATTGTTTCATACATAGGGTGTGAAACACGAATATCAAAATTTGCTCCTTGTTGAACGATTAAGTCTGATTCGTATCTATGCTTTGAAGCATTATATGCTAAGGTATCTATCACATTTTCACCTTCCATCAACAATACGGTTGCATTACTTAAAAAAACAAAATTGTCAGTCGATAAAGGAGCCTGAGAAATACTAATGTATGCTTTCCAATTTTCCCCAACTGAATTTACAGAATTGACAACTAGCTTTGGTTCGTGCTTTGGAAGATCGACATCAATAACAGTTTGCATATTATCGCAAGAAACAAATGAAAAAATAATAAGGGTAGTGTATATGATATGTTTCATTTGTCTAAAATTTAAATTTATATGAAATCGATGGTATTATTGGGAACAAAGAAGTTTGTTGAACAACTCTAGTACTAACTGGCACTCCATTTTGAACTTGAATCTTGTCATTAATAGATAGGAAAAATGGATTTTTCCTATTGTAGAGATTATATGCACCTACAGAAATTGTTCTTTCTCCCCATCTGGTTTTTTTATGAAAGTTTAAGCCTATATCTAATCGGTGATAAGCTGGTAATCTCAGATTATTTCTTGTTGGGAAATATTCTATTTCGTTGACACTGCCTTCATCAATTCCATTTGTATTACCATTAATATTTACGGTAGGATATCTTGCCTCAAGAAAAGTCATGTTATTTCCCGTACCATAAACCCATGTAAGACCGATGTCAAAATTATCTGAAAATTTATGCGCCATAACTATAGAGAAATCGTGCCTTCTATCGTATTTGTAAGGATACCACCTGCCAAAGTTTACGTTTTCAAACTTCCTTTCACTAAAGGATAAGGTATAGCCTATCCAACCTGTTGTTTTACCTTTTTTCTTCTGTACAAACAACTCCGCCCCATAAGATCTTCCAACTCCGTTGGTATCAACTTTATTTTTCCAATCTTCAAAGCCAATTATCTCAGCACCAGGCTTAAGTGTTATCAAGTCATTCATTTGCTTGTAATACCCCTCTATACTGACCTCCAATAGTCCATTTAGGAAGTTTTTATTTACAGACATAGCCAGCTGTTTAGAATATTGAGGAGGTACAGAATCCGTACTTGGCACCCATATATCAGTGGGCAAACCCGCTCCGCTACTAGTTAGTAGATGTATATTTTGTTGCATTTCCGCATACGATGCTTTAATAGACCAATCTTTATTAACTAGATAACGTGATGAAAATCTAGGTTGAAAAGAATAATAGGTTTTGTTATTGGTGTTGAAATAACCTAAGTGCATTCCTAAATTAATTTTCAGTTGGTCATTTACTCTTATGTCATCTTCTAGATAAAAGAAAGCGTCGTTACTTTCCAATGCTTCCGAAAAGTTAAAGGTAGTATCATAAGGAACGATATATGTTTCGACACCTAAAGAATCTCTTTCAAAAGTACTGAGATATAACTCAAACGAGCCTGGATAAAAATTATGACGCACATAATTCAGACCAAACTTGATATAGTGATTGGGATTAGGCAAATAATCAAAATCTATTTTTGCACCATAATCTTTGACACCAGAAAAATAATTAAAATGGGTAGTATCTTTAGTCAATTGAAAAGGGCTTGATGTTGAACTCCTGCTATCATATAATGTATTAAACTGATATTTGCTATATGTTAGAGTTGTATTGGCAAATAGCTTGTTTGAAAAAAGATGATTCCATCTTAAGCATGAAGTTACATTTCCCCAATCTAGACCAAAATCATTTTCTAAAGTAGATTCATAATTTAGGTCTTGATCTATAAAGTCATCGTTATCACTATTTGTTAAATAAAATCTATCCTTACCTAAATATGCACTTAGATACAATCTGTCTTTCTCAGAAATTTTATGATTTAATTTAGCGTTCAAGTCATAAAAATAATACCCCCCAGGGTTACCATTATTAGCACTTTTTATGAGCGGTTGAGCTAAAATATCTATATAGGTTCTTCTTCCTGAAACAATAAATGAGGTTTTATCTTTTATGATAGGTCCTTGAAGTGTGAGCTTAGAAGATATCAAGCCTATGCTTCCTTCTCCTTCAATCTTCTTCATATTACCTTCTTTCATATCTATTTCTAGAACGGAAGACAAACGACCACCAAAACGAGCAGGATATCCCCCTTTAGTAAGTCTTACATTTTTTATGGCGTCAGCATTAAAAACAGAAAAGAAGCCAAATAAATGCGAAGCATTATATACTGGTACGCCATCTAATAAAATTAAATTTTGATCAGGGCCTCCACCTCTTACATAGAATCCACTTGTACCTTCACCTCCAGACTGAACACCTGGTAATAACTGAATAGCCTTTAGCACATCTACTTCACCCAATAAAGCTGGTATATTTTTTATTTGTTGTACAGGGACTTCTACTATACTAGTTTGAGTTCGCTCAACAACGGTTTCCTCAGCTACTATTGTTACCTCATCAATATCGGTGCTACCTGTGCCGAGGTCAATGTTGAAGGAAACATTTTTATTTAGGTTTATGCTTTTAGTTTGCGTTTCAAAACCAATGTAAGTAAATGATACTTCATAAGTGTCTTCAGGAAGAGTAAGACTGTAAAAACCATAAGTATTCGATGTTGTACCAACTAGCTTTTCTTTTACTAAGACATTTACACCGATAAGAGATTCTCCATTTTCCTTGTCGTTAATAAAGCCACTAATAGTGTACTTTTGTTGAGAAAAAGAGCTAAGCGACAGTACTATCAAAAAAGATAGTATAGAGAAGTTTTTCATCATTATTAGTTTAATGAGTATAATGTGTTTTTGTATCTTTTATTGTACGAGTGATGCTTTTTTCAACATTTCACTCATAGCACCTTGTAAGTCGAAGGCCTTTCTTCTAGCGGCAATGGCAAAGTCTTCCGAAGAACTAGCGTAAATAATTCCTCTTGATGAATTGACTAACAAACCACAATGGTCATTCATTCCGTATTTAGCAACATCCTCTAAACTACCGCCTTGAGCACCTACACCAGGAACAAGTAAAAAGTTATCAGGGGCTATGTCACGAACCTTTTTTAAAGATTCTGATCTAGTAGCACCCACTACAAACATTATGTTCTGCCCATAGGTTTGTACTTTCTCCAATACCTTTTGATACAACATATTACCATCAGAATCTTTAATCATCTGAAAATCTAATCCGCCTTGGTTTGATGTTAATGCTAAAACAATAGCCCACTTACCTTCAAAATCTAGAAAAGGTTTTACTGAATCAGAACCCATATATGGCGCAACTGTAACTGAATCAAAATTATAAGTTTCAAAAAAGGTCTTGGCATACATATTAGATGTGTTTCCGATATCACCTCTTTTAGCATCAGCAATTGTAAATATCTCTTTAGGAATATAATTAAGTGTCTTTTGTAAACTATCCCAACCCTTAAGCCCCATACTTTCATAAAAAGCTATGTTGGGCTTATAAGCCACACACAAATCGTGAGTAGCATCAATTATTTGTTTGTTAAACTCAAATATTGGATCTTCTGAATCAAGAAGGTGTTTTGGTATTTTTTGCAAATCGGTATCTAAACCTATGCATAGGAAAGATTCTTTCTTTTGTATTTGCTGAAATAACTCTTCTTTAGTCATTGTTAATTATCATTAGTGGTGCCTTCTTTTAGCCTTTCTGCATTTTCAGCCAATTGTAACTCCTCGATAAATTTATCAATTTCGCCATCCATTACATTAGATAGGTTATATTGTGTGAGTCCAATACGGTGATCTGTTACTCGACCTTGAGGATAATTGTAAGTTCTGATCTTTGCAGAACGATCTCCAGTTACGACCATTGATTTACGTTGACCAGACAACTCTTCTAAACGCTTTTGCATTTCAATTTCATAAATACGAGAACGCAATACTTTCAAGGCTTTATCGTAATTTTTGTGCTGTGATTTCTGATCTTGACATTGTGCAACAACACCTGTTGGTATGTGTGTTAGTCTAACAGCGGAGTAAGTTGTATTTACCGACTGACCACCTGGGCCCGAAGAACAATAGGTGTCTTTTCTTATATCACTATCTTTTATTTCAACATCAAACTCTTCAGCCTCAGGCATGACCACTACAGAAGCAGCCGATGTATGCACTCTTCCTTGAGTTTCAGTTTGAGGCACTCTTTGAACACGGTGTACCCCAGATTCAAATTTTAGCATTCCATAAACATCTTCACCTTTGACATTAAAAATGATTTCTTTATACCCTCCAGAAGTTCCTTCTGCCACATCAACAACCTCTGTTTTCCAACTTTTTGAACTAGCATAGTTACTATAAAGTCTATACAGATCGCCCGTAAAAATACTTGCTTCATCACCACCCGCACCAGCACGTATCTCGACTACTGCATTTTTAGAATCAGCAGGATCTTTAGGAATTAATAAAACCTTTATCTCTTCCTCCAAGACTTCTTGTTTTGGCATCAAATCGTCTAACTCCATTTTTGCCATTTCCTTCATTTCATCATCTTTCAACATCTCTTTTGCATTTTCAATGTTGGATAATATATTTTTATATTCGTGATAAGCCTCAATAATCGGCTGAAGGTCTTTGTATTCTTTATTAAGTTGGATATACTGTTTCATATCAGAAATTATGTTGGGATCAACAATAAGCTCTGACACTTCATCAAATCTATTTTTTATCGCTTCTAACTTGTCTAACATCTAGTATATAAATTCTCCATAGGAGCTTTTGATAGTTAATTTTTTACCATTGTGGGACTCTACTCTGCCAATAATTTTAGCCTCAACACCAAATGATTCTGAAATAAAAATTAGTGAGTCAGCGATTTCTTGAGAGACATATAATTCCATTCTATGCCCCATATTAAAAACCTTGTACATCTCTTTCCAATCCGTACCAGATTCTTTTTGAATCAAGTCAAACAAAGGGGGAATATCAAACATATTGTCTTTTATAATGTGAACATCATCTACAAAATGTAATACTTTTGTTTGTGCTCCACCACTACAATGAACCATTCCGTGAATATCTTCTCTATGTCTTTCTAGAATTTCTTTGATAATAGGGGCATAAGTCCTAGTTGGTGACAACACTAATTTACCAATATCTATACTTAATCCTTCTAAAGTATCTGTTAGCGATTTACTCCCAGAATAAACTAATTCTTCTGGCACAGAGGCGTCAAAACTTTCAGGATACTTTTTTGAAAGATACTTGGCAAAAACATCGTGTCGTGCTGATGTCAAACCATTGCTCCCCATACCTCCATTATAGTCAGTTTCATAGTTAGCTTGTCCAAATGATGACAAACCTACTATAACATCACCATCCTTAATATTACTATTGGAAATAACTTTAGACTTTTTCATTCTTGCTACAACGGTAGAATCAACAATTATGGTTCTAACCAAATCACCAACATCTGCAGTCTCTCCTCCAGTTGAGTGTATATCCACACCAAAACCTCTTAAATCGGCTAGCAACTCTTCTGTTCCGTTAATTATAGCAGATATAACATCACCAGGTATTAAGTTTTTATTTCTTCCTATTGTAGATGATAAAAGTATATTATCGACTGCACCAACACATAATAAATCGTCTATATTCATTACTAAGGCATCTTGGGCAATGCCTTTCCATACAGAAATGTCTCCGGTTTCTTTCCAATACATATAAGCCAAAGATGATTTGGTGCCTGCGCCATCAGCATGCATAACCACACAATAATCATCGTCATTCGCAAGATAATCAGGAACTATTTTACAAAATGCTTTAGGGAACAACCCTTTATCTACATTTTTGATAGCATTGTGAACATCTTCCTTGTCAGCAGAAACACCTCTTAAATTGTATCTATTATTGCTCATTATTTTGTAAAAAAAAAGCATCTCGAAAAAAAATCGAGACGCTTTTAAAATTGTTAAATTAAGCTACTTCTTTTTGGGAAGCACTCTATCCGACTCGGCATCGTAAAATGAATCAAGAACAACTTTGAAATCTGTTCTCCTGTTGTATTGATGCGCCTTTTCGATATCTTTCTTTCTTTTTAATTTTTCAAAGAATGCTTCATTTAGAATTGCACCAGGTTTTAGTTTACCATCTTTTACATCCATAACAAATGGCTCATTCTCACCCACTCCTTTTGCAATTAACCTCATAGGTTTTATTCCTTTATCGACCATATAGTCTACACAAATTTGAGCCCTTCTTTGAGATAACTCCATATTGAACTCATCTCCAGCTCTGTTATCTGTATGCGAACGTAATTGAATCACAACGTTAGGATTTTCTACAAGAACTGCAACTAGTGTATTAAGCGCTTCCTTGGATTCTTTTCTTAACTCAGCACTATTAAAATCGTATTCGATTTTAGGCAAGACTATTTCTTTAAGAGTTGCTTCAAGGACAATATCTTGAACCATATTTACTGATTCATTTACTCCTATTGTTGATTGTGTAAAATTAGAAGATAAGTAATCTTCATTTGACACCGTTATGCTATAAGAAACATTTTCCTTGACGAACTCTTCATCAAATAAATATCTTCCAGAATTGTCAGTAACAGTTTGAGAAATACTCCCGTCACTACCTACTATATCAATTGTAGCACCTGAAATAATTTGCTTAGTCTTTAAATCAGTGATAACCCCTGAAAGAGTTAAATTAAGTTTAGGCAAATTAAATCTGTATATATCGTCTCCCTTACTACCTAATCTATTTGAAGATAAGTATCCTCTTTCTTCTTCGTCTTCAAAAATAATTCCAAAATCATCATTTGATGAGTTGATTGGGCTGTTCATATTATTTACAGAGCGAAGGTTATTTTCAACATCAAATACCGCTTTAAAAATATCAAGCCCGCCCATACCAACATGACCGTCAGATGAAAAATAAAGAGAACCATCTGCATGTATAAAAGGGAACAATTCGTTTCCACTCGTATTTATTTCATCCCCTAAGTTAATAGGCTCACTCCATTCATCTCTTTTAACTTTTTTGATATACCAGATATCTTTACCTCCATAACCGCCTTTCATATCAGATGAGAAATAAAGTACCTTTCCATCAGAACTTAGTGAAGGATGTGCAAAACTACTTACGCTGTCGTAAGGTAACGGCAACAATACTGGAGAAATCCAATTCTTGCCTTTTTTCTTGGAGAAATATATTTCACATGTAGGAATAGGCTTGATTTTCGAGTTTTCCATACACCTGGTAAAGTATAATTCATTTCCTCTTTTGTTGAGTGAAGGAGATGCTTCGTGGTCAGAAGTATTCATCGGCTCTTCAAATGGAGATGGCTTGGACCATCTTTTCTTCTTTTTATCGTATTTAGACCAATAGATGTCAGTAAAAGAGTTACCAGTAAATCCATCAGCAGATTTTCCTAACGAACCGTCACGAGAAGATGTAAAAAACAACTCATCATAATCTCTACTAGCATAACACGGAGAGTATTCCTCTTGGTTAGTATTGTGCTGAAAAGATGTTAACTCGTAGCGACTTGGGTTTTGAAGTGCGTCAAGGGCAAACATACAAGATTCTATTCCTTTGTCAGGTCTATCATCGTTAGGCTTAAACTCTTTATACTTTTCATATTGAACTATAGCATCTGAGAACTTTTGTTGCTTTTGTAACACCTGCGCATACCTAAGATACACCTCTGCATGAGGGTATTTTGCTTTAATGGCTCTTTTGTACATAGCCATTGCTTTCTTTAAGTAAATCGGCGTACCTATATTTCGTGCACATTCAGCCTGAAGAAAAATTAATTCAGCCTTTTTAGCTCTATTTTTCTCCTTAGCATAATCTGCTTTATAAAGCTTTTCAGCCTCATAATAATTCTGCATCATATAGGCTTTATCAGCCTTAGACATCTTGTTTTTCTTAGAAGATTGTG
>TARA_Y100000385_G_scaffold244974_1_pt1 | contig 16228 bp, 11 predicted proteins | sample TARA_Y100000385 | Tara Oceans TARA_Y100000385 (sample SAMEA2620980) | marine metagenome | biome: marine biome (ENVO:00000447); feature: surface water layer (ENVO:00002042); material: "saline water (ENVO:00002010), including plankton (ENVO:xxxxxxxx)" | depth 5 m
CTCATATACATTAATGTCTTTGTATTCATCAGGCATAAACCATTCGCCTTGACATACACCGTCAAAAGTCTTTTGATCTACATCTAGGGGAATATACTTTTGTAGTTTGTCTAGACCTTGTTCTTCCATTGCTGTGTTGAACTTGTCTACATCGTCATTAGCATCACACAATACCACGTGAACTTTATCTGCATGACCTGAATAGATCATATCAATTAAGTCTTTATTTGTAAATCGCGGAATACCGAGAGAGTCTGTTTTCATAAGCATACATGTATTTTAACTGATATTAATCAGATTGTCAAGAGAATTATCGCCATCATCGTCGATATTTTCTACTGGTTTTGACCGTCTAAGTGCTAATTCGTATTTTAGTTCGTCTATTATAACCAACATTTGCGAACGAACGTCTGGATTTTGAGTCTGCCAATATTTTGTTGAAATGCTTGAAAGACGTTCTTGTAAGTCTGCTTCGGATAGTACTGTAAGATCTTCAAGCAGAGGATGACTCATTACGAGCTATACTCACCTGCATAATCAGCAAATAAAGTTACACCAGCATTAGTTGTCCAAAAATCAACCATTGCGTAGTTAGTAAGATCTAAAACTTTGAAGGATCCTGGAAATGCAGGACCTTTATATAATGTTCCGCCAACTGCATTAAAGGTTACAACGTTTGCTATATCATCTGTCTGCATTTGTAGTCTAATTTTACAAAGTTTTCCTGATTCGCCCCATCCTGTAAATGATAAAGTAATATCACCTTTAACAGTTAGTGTCTGATAATTTCCGTCAGTCCAGTTTATATTTTGGCTAGTTGAAACAGGTCCAATATTATTTACTTCTTCGGTGTTAGCAATAAGAACTGCATCAGTAATAATATTACTATTAAAATCATTCGTTGCATTTAACTTTGCAGTATTAGTATCTATTGTCGTTAGATCTGTTGCTGCATTAGTTAACTGTGTTTTTATAATGTTAAAGTTATCTCTAAAACCCTGTGAATCGTTATCCACACCAGCTACAGGATATAGAGCATCTATACCTTGTATTGCACTTGAACTTGTTGTAGTAGTCATAATTTGTTTCTCCGTTAGTATTTATATCTATTAAAGATTGTATTTGTAATTTGCGAACATTATATATTTTTCTTCACTTACGCCAGTTGTGCTATCTATCACATATCTATCTATATCATAATTGAATTGATTAAATTTAATGTTTGCATTGTCAATAGCATTCTTTACACTTGTGCTTTGTCCTGGCTTACAATATGCTAAGGGGATTGCATTTACAAATCCTAAAGTTGCTACTGCTCCTGGTTGAGATGTTCTCATCCACAAAGGTAAGAAGTTTATTTCTGTTTCGCCGACAGTCCGTATTCTTGCTCTCATGTTATCAATACTAGAAATAAATCTTTTAGTATCATTTGCGCCGTCAATACTTAATGCATCAGAATCTACTTTTACAGTATTTTCTGGATTAGGTCTAAATCTATACGGGTCAAATTGTCCTTGCGTTACTGGACTTGTAATATCTAAACCACTGCGAACACCTACCAAAAAGCCGTCACCGCTTGTAATTCTTACTACTGAACTATCACGTAAAGTAACAGTGATACTAGGTGTCAAATCTACTTCAACATTACTAAATCGTCTTGTACCTAAAGTTAATGAGTCTGGTGTAGTAAGATCAATAGTTTCACCTTCGATTGTATATCCTGCTGAAGTATACTTTTCAGAATTTACTGAGTTTTTATTTTGTGTAGTAATTGTAAAATTATCACGTGTTTTTACTCCTGTATTACTTTCTGCAGGATCAATAACTTCTATATAGACTACTTCATAAACTATTTCACTGCTTCCTGAATTTTTTGCTATTGCTGTTTTGACATCACCTAGTTTAAATTTTTTACGCTTGTGATTCTTTGCCATAGCTGCAACATATTGATTAATTAGTTTTGTTTCTATTCCAGCATAAATTAACATTTGTAGATTTTTTTGTAAACCAAAGTTTGGATCATTAGGTCTGTAAATTTTATCATTATCAAATATTCTACTATCAGTAATTATTTCTGTAAGTGAACTGCGTTGAGATTGAGGAAGTAACGGCCTTACATTTATATTACTATATAATTTGTCATCTGGATCAGTAACAGATAATGTAAATGTACGTGTAATTTTACTATATCCAAAATGGTCTCTTACACTAACGGTAAAAGAAAATTCTCTATCAATGCTTGATGTGTTGCCATCTAATATCAAACTTTGGTTATCAAAAACAGTAAGTCCTGGATTACTTACACTGCCAAAGCTGTTTATTTTACCTATTATATCTCCGCCTGGTCCTAAGCGTAACCCTGGCGGTAAAGACCCGCTTTCTAAAATATATAATAAGTTTGCATTAGGAACAGTAGTAGTTGCCGTAATCGATAACGTGCTTATATAGTTAGAACTGATTGATCCTAGTGCAGACGCTGTGTTCCACGTAATAACACTATCTATTTCACCTAACAAATTTATAGTAAATGTTTTATCTTTAAATGGTTGATCAGTTGTATTTGCCTCTGATCTAGTTGCTCTAACAGTGAATTTATATTCAATAGTAATAGCAGGTTGATATGGAACCTTACCACCTAATTCTCCAGTTTGTAAATCTAATTCTAGTCCTGGGGGCAACACACTTGCACTGGCATCATCGTTAGTTGCGAGTAGGCTATAGGTTATTATTCCTGTATCTGGATTAGGATCAATTACATCTAAGTATAAAGTAACATAATTGTTTGCTCGTCTAAAACCAAAATTGCTAGGAGTTAACCATATAGGAACTCTTACATTTGAAACATCAGCAGTAAATATTCCGTTGGCAACTTGCATGATAGAGTTGTCTGCTCTAAGAAAGTCATCGCCGACAACATATATTTTGAATGTTCTGTCTGCAATACTATCGCCGTCTGATACTCTTACAGTAAATTCGTAATACCTATTTAATTTTTTAGGTGACTGTGTAGGAGTTGATAAGTCATAAATTCCTAGGTCATAGAAGAAACTATCAAACCCGTTGCTTGATCTTTCACCAAAATCAAAAGGAAAACTGCCATAATTATTCTCATCATAAAAACCTGATCCTGCTGGCTTTTCTAAAGCAAGTATAGGTTCCACAACACCTACAAGTCTACCATCATTAGTAAGTGTAATACCAGGAGGTATTTCACCTGCTATTTTTGTATATTCTAAATGGTCACCGGCAGTGATATCTGGATCTACTGCTATTAACTGATAATCTAAAGGAGCACTATCAATTATAAACAATGCTTCGTTTGATCCCACTGGTAAACTACCTTCAGGAGTTGTCCATACAGGATCATCTGCACCAGTTACTATTACATTAAATGTTCTATCATTTATAACTCCGTTTAGAGATGCTCTTACACAAAATTCATATTTTGTATCTCTAACAACTTCAAACGGTGTACCAATTATTTCGTAACCCGATAAACGCATGCCTTTAGGTATGTTACCTGATATAACTGTTACAGTCATTCCAGACGTAGCTAATGGTAGATATCTTCCGTTTACAGGTAGAGATAATCTAACAGTAACACGTTCTTCAATTGTTGCGATTGTTTTATCTGATGGTATTGTCCAAAAGTCGGCCATGTATACTCCTTATAATGTATTTATCGGAGTTAGGCAAACGTACCCATGTCAATTACTGATGCATTTGGAATAGTAAATGATTCTAGATCGACATCCGTGTTTGCCGCAAAATACTGTGAAAAACTATTTATTGTTGGAACAATAGCACCAAAGTCAAAGCCAAGAACAAACTGATCTAAACTACTAACATCTATTCCGTTGACTAAACCAGTAACAGGCCCAACAAATGATGTTGCTGTGACTGTGCCTGCTGCAGATATATTATTACCAGCTGCATTCAAATTGCCGCTCAGTACAGGAGCAGTATCAGATGCAACTAAATTAGTACCTTCAATATCAATAAACACATCTTCAGATGTAACCCTAGTAGTCAATCCTGTGCCACCCTGTATTCTGATGGTTTGGTTTCCGGTGCCTAAAACAACACTTCCGCTGTCACTTACAACAATAAGTTGTTTCATTGCAGCATCGCCGCTTATAGTAATACTATTACCGCCACCACTCAAACTTATATTAGATCCTGCTACAATACTTCTAAGTTGTATAGTGTTGTCACTTTTTTGTGCAAATATTCCTTCGCCTAGTCCTAAATTTTCTGCATCGCTTCCTTCAGCTACACTTAATTTTGTATCTAGATCCGTAAAATTTGCATTTACTTTATTAAATGCTTCACGAAGATCATCACCAGTACCGTCGTTTGCTATGCTACCTATGTTAATTGATTGTATTGCCATTTATATCTCCGTTATGCAATTAAGTTAGCCCATGAACCGTTCTCATAACCTTGAAATTTGTTATCAGTTGTATTATATATAACCATTCCGTTTGCGGCTGTAAGGGCGTTTCGTTGTGTTGTAGTGTATGAACCAAATTGTACAAATCCGCTTACTGTAGCACCTTTGCCTAATTTAAGCATAGTACCATAAGTACTTGCATATGCACCGTTTCTAGTTAAAAAGTTTATTTCACTATCAATATCATCTGTGCCATCTATTCTTTCTGTGACTACGTGCATAGCACCTATTGTAGTATAGTCACTTCCGTCGTGGGCTCTTATTGTGATACTACCTGAAAAGTCACCGCTTTGTACTGTCGTTGGAGCAGCATAGGTTCCGTTTGATCTATTAAATGTAAGTTCTTGGCCATATGTACCTGTATGGTTATTCCAAACTTGTATAATAGAAGTACCAAACCCACCAGTGTTTGTTTCGCTTTTTAGTGCTAACTGAGGTTCTGGATCAGATGTATTAATTTTTTCTAAATTTATTCTGCGTGTAGTTGTTATTTGTGATTCAGTATTTCCTACAATTTTTCCATTAACTGCATCAACAAGTATTGTACTGTCATCTGCAAAAACACTGCCCTTAATGTCTCCTGCAAGACTGTCTGCAACATCTGCAATTTTATACCATCCGCCTGCATGAGCTCCATACCAAGCACCTTCGCTGTGTACATGGATTATCATACCGTGATATGTTACAGGACTTATACTAGCTAAATCACTATATTGGCTGACCAGTGAAGAAAATCTTGCCTGTCCACCGTTAGTATCAATAGGACCAACTAGTTTAGAATTAATACCATCTACTAATAAAGCACTATCATCACCAAATACTGATCCTTTTAGATCTCCTGTAGGAGCAGATATTTGTGCATCAACTTCTGCTTTTGTATATGCATTTGTTATACCATAACCTGAAAGTGTAGTAGGTACTCCTGTAAGTTCACTAAATGCAACATTACTATTAGCAAATGTGGCACCTGTCCATTTTAACACTTGGTTAGTGGCTATACTGATTACTGCAACATCAGATAGTTCTGAAATACTTTGGCTTGTTAAATCTAAAGCGGCATCTGCTACACTTCCGGGCTCGTATACTCCGCTTGTAGAATTATATATTAATGCTTGACCATTTGTTGCTTGTGTACTTGATACGTCTGCTAAGTCTTCAGTTGTTGATACTATAGTAGGACGTCCTGTAAGTGAAGCATATTGTCCGTCAAACAATATAGGTTTATTACTTAAATCTGTGTAACTATTTGTAACTGCCACAGTTGCTATTGGGTTACCATTAATAGACACACTTGAACTATCAACTACTAAATTAGCAACAGTCAGTGTTCCACTGGCAGTTATATTGACAGCGTTCACAATACTGTTTGTGCTAAGATTTAAACTATCGTTTAACGGTAGTTCTTTAATCTTATTATTATCTGTTGTATCTATTACTAGTGGGTATCTAACTGCCATTTTCTTTTCCTATGTGTATATTTAGTGTAAATCAGCCCATCCAGCTGTACTATCATTATTAGCATCTGCAGCATAGCCTTGGAACTTTCCTGTTGTGGTGTTGTAAACCATCATGCCAACTACTGGTGTAAGTGCATCTATATCAGTTTGTGTCAACTGTTGTGGCCCAATATATAACTCGTCAAAGTTGTCGTTAATCTTATCAAATGCTGTGCGTAACGGATCGCCATCGCCTTTGTTTACACTTGATCCAATGTTTACAGTTTGCTTAGCCATTACACTCTCCCTACTACAACTTCAACAGTGCCTTTGCCTTCATCGGACTTAGCACCTACTGCTTTACCAATTACTTGGCCAACACCTGGTGAGTTGTTAACTATTGCGTATCCTGGTATGGCGCTTGTAACCAACATATCTCCTTTGGCTACTTGTCCTAATACCTTACATGGTACACGACCTTGTAGTGCTATTGCTGTAACATGCTCGCCTTCTAGGTTTGAATTCATTAAGTGTGCAGGATTAGTAGAAACAACACCAGCAACTCTTGTATTGCCTTTTGTGTCTGTAAGTGTTACTTCGTCGTCACCACCAAACACCAACACAGTACCTTCATCATAGTCTGCGTCTGCCAAATAGTTCTCTGCCAAGTCAGCGTATTGTGCTGAAGTTGCAGTTCCATCAAACACACTTGCATAAACGGTGTTCCATTTTCTAGATGAGTTACCTAAGTTTCTATTGTTTGCGGTTGCGTCTGGTTCTATATGTGAATCAACTCTTGCTGTAAATGTTACTGTATCTGATGTAGCATCACCTAGGTCAACTGCGCCATTGGCAACCAGTGTTCCAACTACAGTTAGACTATCATTAACATTAACAACTCCTGAGCCTTTACCAGCTAGTGTTAAGTTTGTGTTAGTACCACTGTATGCAGTTATAGTATCAACATCTAAACTGTCAGTAATATTAACATTTCCTGTTCCATTACCGCTTAAATCCAGATCGCCATTTGTGGTTAGACTAGTTACGTCATCGACTTGGATACCCGAGTCATTTATAGTAGCTTCAACAGTACCGTTAGTAACAAACACAATAGTATTTGCTGCACTTTCAGTAAATCCGCCACCTGTACCTAAGCCTATACCTGTGCTTGTAGCATCTCGCTCAGTTAGGGCTTCGATAAAGTTAGTATATAACCAATCAGTTGATACAAAGCCTTCTCCTGTGTATGAACTAGCTGTATGGAAGTTACTTTCTGTTGTTTGTCCAGTACTACCTACATCTATAATACCCGGGAATTCTGTTACAAGTGAATCACTATCTGTTCCTACTGCATTTAAAATAACAGCCTGACCAGGTGTTTTTAATGTTAGTGTTGTACCAGTGCCGGTTGTTGTTGCAACTTCGTAAGTATCAGCACCGCCTAGTATCAATCCTTGCGCCCTGATATTACCATCTGCTTGTGTTTTTACAATCCTACTATTTTCACCAGTTGTAGTTACTTCTATAGCTGAGTATGTAGCTGAGGCAGTACGTACTAAAACTTCATCACCACTGTTACCAAATGCGCCAAACTCACTATCTCTTAATGCACCACCTTCATCAAGCACTGTATCAAAACTAATTGCACTTACAGCACCATTACCTGCAGCACTTCTACCTAATACTGTATCAGTAGCTACCCATTGTAGTTTTACAGGATCAATACCTGTTGATATACTTGAACTAGTTTGTAATTCTACAAAACCACTAGTGTGAGTAAACTCAGTATCTTTAAATGTAGCAATACCTAAGTCACTTTGTGCTATGCCTGAAGCATTTGCCCTTGTGCCAGCAGTATTCATTGCAAGTTTACTTTGTGCAATAGCTGCTGTAGGACTTACATCGGCGTTGATTAAACTGTCTGCTTCGTACTGTAAATTATATTCTGTACCTGCTGATGTTCTAGTAACAGTAACATTTATGTCACTACCAGTTGCTTCACTCGCATGTGTGATTTCAGGAAACGGTCCGCCTACATCTGCTTGTAGTGACGTAGTAAGTCCAACTGCCTGAGCAACACCATTATAAATTGTATCACTATCTGGATCAAAAGTTCCAGTACCTATAGTATATACAATTTTTCTAATACTTCCAAACTGTTCGTCAGTTAGGGTACTTATTTCAATTATTGTACCTGTTGCACTAGGAGTTGCAGGGTCATTTTGTATTGTGTTACCAATTGCAAACGTTCCTCCTGTTTCAGGCTCTGTATATATAATTTGCTTGCCACTGAATACTGCTAGTTCATTTTGGCCAACAGTGCCTACAGTCGTATCACGTAGTTGTTTTACAGTTGCAAATGCGTTTGCATTATCGTCAACATAGTTTTTGTTTGTAGCATCGCTTCCGCTTGCAGGCAATCCAAGGTTTTGAATTTTGTTTGAATTTAAATTTAAGTTGCCTTCCATTGGACTTAATCCGTTTAATGGAACAAACCCTGTACCAATTCTATTACCAGCACTTGTAATTTGTGCGCCTGACTTAACATTAAATCCTAGTACTCTGTTGATGTATCCGCCAACTGCTTTTTCTGTAGGTGCAGCTTGTCCTGAATCATCAGCAAAACTATCGTCTGCACTAAATTCATTAATTGTAACACCCTTTTTAAATCCAAGAGCGTTAGCATTAGACAATCCAATTTCACCAGCAAATGTAATATCACCTGTTGCTTGGTCTACACTAAAGAATTTTCCTACACGGAAGAAACCATTTTGATCTGTACTAACAAAGAACACTCGTCCTTTTCGTCTTTCCCAAACTTGTGCAGTAGATGCTGTTTCCGAATCTGTATAGAAATCGGCTAAACTATTTACAGGCTGTCCTAATATAACATTAGGATAGTTAGAATCATTAAATGATCCTGTTCCTATTTGTGTGAAGTCGTGGCCGGTTGCTCTCATCAATGAAATAGCTACTGTTATTTCACTTGTCGCTCCTACTGCTAAACCAGCAGTAATAATTCTATCTACAACTGGTATACCACTATTCAATCCGGAGCCGCCGTAACCGCTATTAATGTTAGTTGCTGCGATATCAACAAATGTTACATATGCCCAACTATTTAGATTTATTGTTACAGGCACACTGTTAGCACCTAATGCTCCACTAGTGGTTCCTGTCCATGAATCAGTTGAATTAAAGCTACCCGAGACATTTTCTAATTCTATTGTAGTACCTGTTGCACTAGCATGTACAACACCAGTTGCGCCTGTATTAGCCTGTGTTATAGTTTCTCCTGCTGTAACACTTATGCTACCAGTCACTGTAAATTCTGCAACAGTCGTGTAATTTGTTACACCATGTGTTTTTCCGTCCCATAAGAAACGCATACCGCCACTAGCACTATATCCAACATCTCCTGGATAAAGACCTGCTGTTGTGCTACTGTCTCTGGTCACACGTTCTGTATCATCAAATGCGTTGTTTGCGCTTGCTACTAATTGTGTTACAGCAAGTTTTGTATCACCTTGTGCTGAACCATATCCGCCTGTTAACTTAGTTGTAGCTACAGCTAAATTAACAAAATCATATCCTACTTCAAATGTTGTAAGTATTTCATCAGCCGCTAGGTCCTGGCTAAAGCTATCTTTGTTACTAAAAGCAATACTTCTATATGTTGTATTATCACTTTCATCAAAGTTAATAGCTGTACTCGGCCTTGTCACTAGTCCTGTAGGATCTCCTACATTTTCAAATATATGATTAAAGCTATCTCTGTATTCTATAATTGTATTATTGGCTACAGTTGCTTTTAGTGTGCCAAAGAAGTCTAATGCACTAACATCATCTGCTTTAAGATCTAATTTGTATACAAAATTATTGTGTACTCCTGCTACTGTTCCAAAAATTGTATCTACATCAATTGTTAAATCGTGAGTAGGTGAACTACCTCCTAACAAACTACCACTAATTGTAATAGTATCAGTAGTAGTATATCCGCTACCGGGAGTTGCTATAGCTACAACTGCCGCTCCAGAGCCGCCAATTACACCTATACCTGTTATTGTTACATTAACAGTAAGACCTGTACCGCTTCCTGAGTTGTTAGTTGCTATTCCTGCAAATGTTCCTGTGCCTGCTGTAGTCCCTGCTAGTGTTGTGTTGTCTAAAGCACTTACACCGGTAACAATTACATCACCAGCTTCACCAGACACTCCGTCACCATCTACATCACTTAGATTTGTAACTGTTGAAACAACATAATTTAGTGTTCCTGTTGCTCCACCATGATCAATTGTAATCAAACTATTAGCACTTGGCGGAGTTTTTAAATCAGTTACTGTTATACTAGGGTCGTCTAATGCATTAGTATAGGTACCTGTAGTAAATGCCTTTGCTGGCTGTACCATGTCTTTCTTAAGCGTTACTTGATCAGGTATCTCGTTTGGATCAGCTCCTTCAGCAATCAAACCAAAGTTTCCATAACCGTTAGAGCAGTTTAGTCCTCTAATTTCAGAACCATTGTTTGCATACATAGCTGTTTGACAGTAGTATGTAAATGTTGAAACTTGTTCCGAGAATGCAGCGTTGTTTGCAATAAGACCATAACCTAGGTCGTTAATTTGTGTAAAGTCGTTTGCTAACATACTTCTGTTACCAGCAGTTTGTAAGAATATATCCCTCTCTACAGACGAGTCATCAAACTGTTCAATGTCATATCCTCTACCATCGTTTGAATTAGCATCTAGATATAGTGTTGCTGTACCTTGTCCTTGATCGTAATCTGAAATAGCGTTTACCTGATAACGTCTGCCTTCTACATAAAATGGACATGGGAGTTCAGGCGGGCGTAATCTTAACCCTTCTCCTAAATCACTTTGCACTGTAATTTTAAATCTGTCTGCTGTTTCTGGTTGCCCTATAACTCTTGTTGGTAAGTTACCAACATAAGCATCAACATACATACCACCTGCAAACGTTTTCTGATTTATACTCTTTGAGAAACTTGATGCAGTTTGTATATAAGGAGACTTTGTAAGAACCTGTCCTTGCGGATCTAGCACACACATGAAGCCTCCGTGTCCTTGCACAGTTACGTTACGAATAATTGTAGCATCACTCATTAAGAACACATCCATAGCGTCATTACGTTTAGGTGGATTGTATTGCGGATCAAACACAAAGGTTATTTTATCAATAAGTTGACCTACAACTGCCGCTGTGCCTGACTCACCTGCACCTAAGGATATATCTACAGGCTCTGCTGCAATTACTGCCGCGGCACCTGCTGAGTATTCACCGAATGTAATTGCGTTAGTTGCTGCACTTACAAAAGTGTGTGCTGATGTTTCAGATGACGTTCCTACATTTACAGTAATTGTATTTGATGTTTTACTTATAATTTCTAGTTTAGTTTGGAATGCCGGATCTGTTGCTCTAGGAAATGTAACTGGTGTAACGTTGCCGTCTGATGCACAAGTAAATGTAAATCCGTTTAATTCTATTTCAATATATTGTCCTGCAGATAAACTGTGTGAACCAATTGTTGCAACTAATATACCTGTCGTAGGATCGTATGTAGCATTGGTAGGTGTAAATTGTGCATCTACAACAGTAAAATTCGGAGCTACTCCAGATAACAATGCATTTGATAATGTACTGATGTTATCAATTGCAGCTTCTGTTGCAATCTCTTGTGTACTATCACCTAATTGTGTAAGATAATCACCGTTGCTTAATAACGAATGATATGATCCTTGCACTTCTAAGGTCATAACCTCGCCACCATCACGTAGATCTTTAATTAGTGCATCAACAATAAGTTTTGTATCTCGTCTACATTTCGCTTCCGAATAAGTTAACGAAGGAAATCTATCACTTATAAATCTAATTGTTTCTTCGACAATATAGTCTTTGTTTTCTTTAATAATAGAACTTGCAGTTGTATAACTTCCTACGTTAGTAACTGTTGGTCCTAAATTTAATTCTTTGCCGCCTTCTGATAGATAATGATATCCAAATTTACCTTGTGATACTCCATCTTGATTAAAGAATTCTGTACCGCCGTTGTTAATTGTTAATCCATCAAATGTATTATCCCTATAGAAATATAAGTTTGCCCATTTACTTTGAGATACTCTTGGAATCCTACTATCTGTTTCTGTTTTTGGTTTGATAATTACACGTCTAAATTCATCACCTTTCAGTGATACATTGTTGGACAATCTAATTGGATAGTCTTCCTCGTATATACCTGTTTCGACCATAATTGTAACTTGTTTTTTAGCAACAAAGTTACCATACTCTAGTGGCTCTTCTGGTTCAAAATCTTTTGCACCTAATAAATGTACTTGGAATACAGTTGGACCAGGTTCGTTTGAACCTGTTTGCGGGTCATTCGCAGATTCTGCGCCTACATCGTTAGTAAAGCTAACAATCTGACCAATTGCCTCTGAACGTTTTCCTCTTATAACTTTACCAGGTAATGCATCAGTATTGTTAGGATTTGTTTGATCTGTGTAAGAAGCTGCACCGTTTGTAACAACGATTTTATATGTGCTTCCATATACTATATCACCACCTGCATCTAAGCCGCCTTGTATAATAGTGTTAACAAGATTAAACTTATCTTGGACTGCTGTCACAGCGTTTGGATCTGCATCAAAAGAATTATCAATTATTGATGGTACACTATCAACACCTAAACCACCGCTGGTTGATCCTGTGAATTCATTTCCTGTATTAAAAGTTCCAGTAGTTTGTTCTAATCTTACAGTTGATCCAGTAGTTACGCTTTCTACAACTATACCGGTTGCACCACTTCCTGCTTGTGTAAGTGTTTCTCCTTGCACCACAGTTATATTTCCGGCAGTAGTTATTGTAAAAATACTTCCTAGGTCTAAGTATTGGTCTTCTTCAATTTGATAGACTTGCCCTAGTATACCTGCTGTAAATCCTGTAAATGTCGATGTGTCATATGGCGTAATTAAATTAACATCGTTATATAATTCAAAACTTTGCGATCCAGTAACCTTTACATATTTTTTAGTATTGTTTGTAATTTCTACCATACCTTGTATGTCACGGAATACAACAATATTTTTATCAACTAATCCGTGTGCAGTACTTGTAGTTACTGACGGTATAGCACCTACTGTGATATCTGTTATAGTTTTTTGGTTGAATAAGTCATTTGTTAAAAGTGCTGTTGCTATATTCCTTGCGGCAACGATACCTGCTACAGTTTGTGATAACTGTGTAGTAATTGCAAGCCTAGCACTCACACTAGAATAGTAACTTTCGGCAGCTTGTCTTGTGAGATAGTTTGCTGTTAGTCCTCTGTTGACATCTAAAGCAATAGCATCAATGATCAATCCTGTATCTCTAGCACAGGTTGCAGAGTTGTAAGCAAAGTCAGGGAAAGTAGTATTAATATATCCAACTACTTCAGCTGCTATGTAATCTCTGTTATTATCTAATAGTTTACGTGCTTGTTCAAAAACAGGAACATCTACGTCTGCATTTATCACAACAGCATCTTTACTAAAGGTACTGTGTGTTAGTGTCTGCATATAATTGCCTGGCTCTTTAGGAGCACTTCTAATTAATTCTTCTGCTCTTTTCGCGGCAGCATTAATTGTTTTGAATGCATAGGTTAATGAAGTGCCTTCTTTACCAGCCGGCACGCCTTCCATTAAGTCGTTGCCCTTTGTACTAACAAATAGTGCTTCTGGTGAGCTATATGCAGTGTTATCAACATAATATTTAGATGCAGCTTGCAAATCTTCTACCCCATTAGGAGCACCTTCACCGGCCAATTCACCAGGATGATCATTAAGGTACAACGCACCTGTCATTGTGTCACCTTGTCTACGTACTGTAGAAGTTCTTGGCATGCCTGTATCAGATAAGAAGTTACCAGATAGAGTATTGTCTAAAGCAGCATCTACAATAGTATGCGTATCATCTGCCGCAATAACTCCTGATGGATTTATTTTGAAAGAATCAGCATCTGACTGAACATCAGTAGTTGCATATTGCTTATTAGATTCTGAATACAAATAAAGCCTTGTAGGAGATACTACTCTAAGATAATAAGTTGTTCCTGTAACTAAATTATTAGGATCAGTATCTTCAGCATTAAAAGTTACAGCAGTTCCGTTAGCACCACTTTCTAATCCGTGTCCACCAGATGTTAGAGCCTGTGATACATTGTAATGCGATACAATCTCTATGCTATCGTCTACGTACTGTGCAATATTCCAAGTGTATTGTAATTTTCCAGATGGTTCCTCTGCTACACGTAATGGCAAACCTGATGTAATATATCGTTGGTCTGCATAACCTTTTGTAATAACTAAGTCATCTACAGTTAACCCTGATAAGTTATCGTGGGTAGTGTTTAATCTTTCTGCTTCTATACTACTAATACCTACGTTAGCAATACCAAAACCTCCTGCATCTAAGGGACCTCCTAGTGTAGGACTTAGGTCATCGCTCATCTTTGTAAATGAACTTGATATGATTAACTTTCCTGCAGTGTCATAACTAAATGTAATAGTGTCTGTGGCTCCACCACCTAAAGCACTATTTGATGCAAGTGTTACTAGTTGTACAAGTGTACCGGCATCATTTATTAATGGAATGGTGTTAGGTGTTAATTCGTCTGGCGTATCACTTAATGTGGTAAAAGTAATCTGTCCGCCAACACCAAATACTGCGTATAGTTCAGTAAAGTTCTCATTGGATTTACGAAACGATTCTCTAATACTATCGCCAGTACCATCATTTCCCTCTACGCCAATGTTAATATCTTGTTTTGCCATTTATTGCTCCATCTCAACTGGTATTTGTAATTTGTCCATATCAAAGTTTACACTTACTCCACAACCGCAACTACTTTGTGCGTTTGGATTAGTAATATCAAACATTGAACCTATAATATCTTTTTTGTAATCTACAACAGTTCCTATCATAAACATAATGCTATGTGAACCTATAATAAAACTGAAGCCTTCATCTGTTGGTATAATTTCGTCACCATTTTCTATTTCACGTGCATCACTAATAGTGCCCCAGTCATATTCAAAGCCAGCACATCCGCCGCCCTTCATATTTAATGTTACTGCAATAGCATTATTTTCTCTACATATTGTATCAATCTGCGTTTTTGCGGCATCAGTAAGTGTACAAACAGTCATTTTGGCTCCTTTATCAATGTATTTATCGTTGCTTTTTATAATCTTAATGTAAATATAGTTATGTATATAAAAGAATTTTCCATAGCAAAGCGGCACACTAGACTTAGTAAATGCGGAGTTAAACATGAGTATACCCGTAATACAACTATGTTAGTATTACGCTGTGATAATTGTAGTGCAGAATTTGAAAGACCAAGAGGTAGTATGGATCCTAACAGGATCAATAATAATTATTTTCATGTGTGTGGTAGTTGCGATTCGAAAAAATTTGCACAAAAGATGGGAGTCACAAGAAAGCAAATCTGGGACTTACCAGCTAGTAGCGGTTTAGATATAAGTAAACTTTAGTCTTTTTTCCAAATAGTCCATGCACCATATGCTATTGCTGCGTAAGCTGCTAATTTAGCAAATGGTCCTGCAATCAATACAATCAGTCCTAGTCCTATTAAAACAGCGCCATCCATTGATGTGCGTTCTTCAATTCTTGCTTTGATCCAATTTTTCATTTTAACTCCTAATATTTCCAGCCGTCTTTTTTAATATTATCTTTAGCTTTAATAGATTTTTCAGGCGTAGGAAATTTGAATTCCTTTACGACAGGGACATATGTCACAGGCCCTGTATCAATACGGATCCCTTTAATTTTATCCAAGGACAAGTTCTTTTTTATGCCTTTTGTTTTCATGTTTGTCTCCTATATAGTATTTATACAAATCTATACTAGCAAGGTTCTTACACTTGCTCTCGCACATAATATCGGCATGTTGTAAAAAGCTCAATGCCCAGTCATTAACAGCATTGTTAGGATAATAGTCACTATGGGCTCTAAGTTTTGCTTTCTTGTAGCCTGACTCTAGTAACACTGCCATATCGGGCATACCTGTATGATTGTAACCACCTGGTAGATGTTCATTGCGGCTGTATGAATAATGTATTGTAGGGCGTACACCACGCCACGAATCTATTACGCGAGCAAATCTATTGTCGGTGGGACGTATATATTCACCTTCGCGGCACCAGTGATGGTGTATGTCCAATACCAATGCGCAGGTGTCGACAAGTTCAAGGCTTGCTTCGATGCCCCATTTGTTCTCGTCGTTCTCGATCGTAATCGTGTTTCTCGCTTCTGGAGAAAGTCT
>TARA_Y100000385_G_scaffold290157_1_pt1 | contig 16214 bp, 18 predicted proteins | sample TARA_Y100000385 | Tara Oceans TARA_Y100000385 (sample SAMEA2620980) | marine metagenome | biome: marine biome (ENVO:00000447); feature: surface water layer (ENVO:00002042); material: "saline water (ENVO:00002010), including plankton (ENVO:xxxxxxxx)" | depth 5 m
GTGGCCAGAGACAGTTATACATTTTAGCAGAAGCTAATGGGATAGGAGGTGACTCTGTTATTACTTATAATAAAACAGGTTACTTCTCAGGATTAGACAATGGCATGTACAAAATACTGGCCTTCAATTATCCTGATACAACAAATCTTTTGGGAAGTAATTTGTTTCAAACTGGAGGAGTGCTTTCTGATACCGTTGATTTCAATAGTTTTTGTTTTGCCTTTTGTTCTGCGGATTATGAGATTGACTGTATACCTGAGCATGCTATAGGAGTAAGTAAAATGATCACGGATGGTCCTGGCGACCCATTAACTGATGGGTCTTACACAGTGACTTATGAAATGAGTATTGTGAATCAAGGACCTCTTCCTCTTTACGATGTGCAATTATTTGATACTCTGACACAGGAGTTTGGTACATGGGTTATGGGAAGTGCACCTGGTGCTGATGGACGCTACATAATAAGTCAAGCACCATCTATCATATATACCTCTCCCGGATCTATGCTTACATCTAACTCGAATTTTAATGGAAGTGAATTAGGGAACAACACTAGTCTCTTTTCTCTAAATATGGGAGATGTACTTCAATCTTCAGATACAGTGACTGTTAGTTTCGAAATAAGATTTATTCCAATTCCTGGGAAGTTAGAATATGTAAATATTGCTGTAGCAACAGGAGATTTTGTCGAAAATGGAGTTAGTGATAATGATATTGATGATATTTCGAATGATGGACCAGAAGTCGATGAGGATGACGACGATATATCAGACGAAATGAATGACAACACTCCTACTGTATTTTACATTGCTGAAGAAAGTATACCAACATTAGGAGAGTGGGGTATAATCATATGTGGATTACTTCTTATGATTGTTGGTGTCCTTAAACTTCGTGAAGAATCAGTTTCCATCAAAGTGTCTAACACATCCTATGAAAAAAGTGAAAAAAAGATACTGAGATAAGAAAATAGGCCACTGCTGAATCGAATAGTTGATCGAATGATTTTTCTTTGAGGTAAACGGCTCCATTATTGACTTTTTCAAATTATAATAGAGTGACGTACTGCGGCTTGTACATGAGACTGGTTTAATGGCTTACTTACGATGTTAACTAACGTTTAAAGCGTTGGGGATCAACAAATTAACATGAAAATTAAAATTTAGGAAACGGTAAAGATAAAATCAGAAGTAGATGAACCTAGTTTTTGGGGTAGTATAGCTTATTTGCTTGTAGAAGGTCAGTACAAATCTGATAAAGATGAATTTGAAAATGCGATTTAAAAACTTAAATCATTTGCTACTTGCTGCTAATATTAGAATACAATAATCCATTATTCGAAATCATCTAGAAAACTGGAAAAGACAACTGTTTTTCAATTTTTAAAAAAATTGCGGTCACTAAGGTGGAAATCCTCGTAGGAGAAAAGAGAATAAATAAGACTGCATGAAAATCTATAATTGGGCATTATTAGGCAATTAAGAATGGATATGAAGCATTTTGGCTGTATCCATTCTTTTCCTTTTTATTAATAGGCTTTAGCAAAAAGGACTCTTCCTTTACTTTCTTTTCCTGTGACCAGATCCTTGCCGCTCTCAGCTTCTTGATCATTGGGTATGCACCTTATAGTTGCAGTAGTCAGTTCTTTCATTTTCAATTCAGATTCAGTAGTGCCATCCCAATGAGCAGAGATAAATCCTCCTTTGTTCTCTAATATCTCTTTGAAAGTATCTAAATCATCTACCACTGTGGTTCGCTCTGATCTAAAATCTTTTGCTCTTTGGAGAAGATTATTTTGAATGTCTTCTAATAATTTCTCAATCTGAGCACCAAGATTCTCAAGAGGTAATTGTTCTTTGGTCTTCGTATCTCTTCGAGCTACCTCTATCGTATTATTCTCTAGATCTCTTTTCCCCAGACCTAGTCTGACAGGCACTCCCCTCATTTCATATTCGGCAAATTTGAATCCAGGTCGCTTTTTCTTGTCTTTGTCCACTTTTACTCTGATACCATGAGATTGCAACTCAGCAACTATTTTATCAGCTACTTCTAACAGCTCTCCATTTGGTTTAGGAATAGGAACGATTACTACCTGAATAGGTGCTAGTCTTGGCGGCAATACCAGACCCTCGTCATCTGAATGAGTCATAATCATGCCTCCTACTAATCTTGTAGAAACTCCCCAGGAGGTTGCCCAGACGAAGTCCTCCTTATTTGCTTCGGTGAGATATTTAACATCGAATGCTTTTGCAAAATTTTGTCCTAAAAAATGTGAAGTACCGGCTTGTAAAGCCTTTCCATCTTGCATTAAAGCTTCTATGGTATAGGTCTCTTCAGCTCCTGCAAATCGCTCATTGGCTGTTTTTCTTCCTTTCACTACTGGCATAGCCATATAGTCTTCCGCAAATCTTGCATAGACTTCATGAATGATTGCTGCTTCTTCTTCTGCTTCTTTTTTAGATGCATGGGCAGTATGACCTTCTTGCCAAAGAAACTCAGCCGTACGAAGGAAAGGCCTAGTCCTTAGTTCCCATCGCACCACATTAGCCCATTGATTGATCAGTAATGGTAAATCACGATAGGACTGTATCCAGTCTCTATACGTATTCCAGATTATAGTTTCGGATGTGGGCCTAACTATGAGCTCTTCTTCAAGTTTTGCCTCTGGGTCTACTACTACACCTGGTCCATTGGGATTGTTCATTAATCTGTGGTGAGTTACCACCGCACATTCTTTAGCAAAGCCTTCTACATGATCAGCTTCTTTACTGAGAAAACTTTTGGGAATAAAAAGAGGAAAATAGGCATTAACATGACCTGTGTCCTTAAACATCTTATCCAATTGGGCCTTCATGTTTTCCCATATGGCATACCCTGAGGGCTTGATTACCATACATCCTCTTACTGCAGAATTATCTGCTAGATCTGCCTTTTTCACTATATCTAAATACCACTGAGAGTAGTTTTCAGAACGTGGAGTAATCTCTTTTGCCATTTATTATATTCTCCTACTTTGATTAATGCGAGCTCAATGCTCATTAAAATTTGTGCAAACATGCAACTATTCTCTTTCTTAACCAATGAACATTTTGTCAAATCAGAACACTTCCGTTATCAAAAGGTTAAACCAAAATTCATTGGAACGTAAGTTGCTTAATTTCACATTGTACTCATTGAAATGTGCTGTTTAACAAACATTAACTATAAAAAAATACCTTTTTCGCATTACCTTAACAGAAATCATGCGTCTAAATGTATAAATTGTGGTTGTTAGAAATAGCGCACTGAAAATTCAAACAATATTTTAAAAGTCAAAATATGAAAACTTTAAAAGAGACTATTTTTCTCCTCATCGTCCTCACATTAGCAGGTAGTACTGTTTATGCGCAGTTTGATGACTTGTATTATGATTCATCTGATGATGATTACGCATCGGTTTCTTATGATGATTACAGCTATGATACAGATGATGATTATGCATTTGAGGTAGTAGATGAAGAAAGCTATGATTACTTTGACGATTATAATGCCAATGATGATTACTATCAAGGTTATGAGTATTCGAGAAGAATCAATAGATTTAACAGAGGCTACAGAACTAATAATTATTACAGCTATCTCTATACTAATCCAGTATATCTAGACAGAGGTTATTCATCTAGGTTCTGGTATGACCCATTCTACTCTAGATCATTCAGTAATGCATATTTGAATCCATATGTATATGGTGGAAATGGGCTGTCTATTAATATAAATGTTGGGAATAGATTCAGAAGAGTGAATAGTGCTGATCTTCTGTACTTATATACTTCAGGTGCAATATCCTATTCTGATTATAGAAGAGCTCAAAATAGATCAAGATTTGGAAATTCTGGTGCATTTGGTAGAAGTGGATTTGGAGGGGCCTACGGAGGTGGATTTGCAGGAAATAGATTTGGAGCATTTGGTGGTGGTGGAGCTTATTATTGCCCACCAATAAGTGGGTTTTCTAGGGTGAATAATGCTTTTCCAGTACAAAGAGGTGTAGCTAATCAAGTGACAAATTCTCAGATATCTAGAACAAAAGTCTCTCAGTCAGGATATAGAGGTCGCACAACCGCAACTCAAAGGAGCACAGGAAGCAATTCTAGAATTGCAAATGCTAGAGGGACTACATCTTCGAGACAAGTATCTGAAAATGGTAGATCAAGAGCACGTTCGACTTCTGCTAGAAATAATAATTCTAACAAAAGAAGTATTACCAAAGAAAGAACTTCTAGGAGAAATACTAATTCTATAAGAAATTCTTCTTCAAGGAGAAATAGTTCTTCTACAAGAAGAGCAAATACAACAAGGAGATCTTCTGGGATGAATTCTTCAAGATCAAGAAGTAATAACTCTTCTATCAGACCTTCACGTACAAATAGAAGTAGTGGAGCATCGTCTAGAAGTGCAGGATCAAGAAGCAATAGCGCGACAAGAAGTTCTAGTAGAAGCTCTTCTCCTAGATCTTCATCCTCAAGAAGAAGTTCTTCAAGCAGGAAAAGATAATAATATAGCAGCTTGTAAAGCTGAAATAATAAGAAGGGCAATCTCGTATACTTATGATTTTGCCCTTTTTTATACTTCAATTTTGAATCTATACTTCAATTTGAAAACTGTATTCCTTGATTAACAAAGAATCATTTTACTTTTGATCAACTTTTCAAAAAACAAACATATGTCTCAAAAGGTATTTTGGTGGATACTGCTGATGAGCACAGCGACTATTAGCTTTGGACAAACAGTGGACGATGCAGTACGATATTCATTATTGAATTATGGGAGTAGTGCTAGGTCAATTGGTGCAGGAAATGCTTTTATGTCTCTAGGTGCCGAGTTAGGAACAGCATCAACCAATCCTGCTGGGATAGCAGAATTCAGAAGGTCAGAATTTGCCTTCTCTCTTGATTTTCTAAATAGAGATACAGAGTCTATTCTAGAAGGAAATGGTACTACCATGAATAAATCAACTGGATCAATCAATCAAATAGCAGCAGTATTTGTTAAAAGAAATCCTTCGCCTACATGGGAGACGCTGAATCTTGCTATTGGAATGAATACTACTAATTTATTTCACCAAAACTTCCAGTTTTCCGGCAATACTCAGGGAACTATCGTAGATCGATTTACGGAAAGGGCAGATGGTTTTTCTCCTGATCAATTAGACAATTTTGAAGGAGGCTTAGCCTATGATGTACAACTGCTTTATGATTTTGAGGATGATGACTTTTATGAGTCAGATTTTGTAGGATATACAGGTACGGTCATGAAGATGCAATCCGTAGAGCGTTCTGGAAGTCAAAGAGAAATTTTCATATCTATGGGAGGAAATATGAGGAATAAACTATCAGTAGGTGCTACTTTAGGTATTCCGGTTGTCAAGTTTGATGAAGCCAAAATATATACAGAGACGGACCCAAACGATGATATACCTTTCTTCAATAGCCTTGAATTTGTAGAGTCCTTAGAGACTACGGGTGTTGGAATTAATGCAAAGGTTGGGATTATTTATAAAGCAAATAGAAATTTGCGATTAGGTGCATCAGTGCATAGCCCATCCATATTATTTTTAAGAGATGTCTTCTTTACTGATGTAAGGCATGATCTGACTACAGAGACTCAGATGAATCTTGAATCAAATTCACCAGAAAGTAATTTCAAATATCAACTGACTACCCCAATGCGTATAATGGGAGGGGCGAGTTATCTCTACAGAGCTGGAAAGCTGAGAGGTTTTGTAAGTGCTGAAGCAGAATACGTTTCATTCACTCAAAATAAATTTAATCTAACTTCCAATTCTGATGCTGCTGGTGATTTAGAATTCCAAAATGAATTGAATGCAGATATCGATGATATTCTTACGTCCGCGCTTAATCTGCGATTTGGTGTAGAAGTAGGGTATAGTGCTTTTCGATTGAGAGGAGGCTACGAGAAGTTAAGCAATCCATATAATATAGGTAGTGATGAAATATCACCTAAAATCTCTTTAGGACTAGGTCTAAGGGGAAATAAGAATTACATAGATCTGGCATATCAAATACAAGACGTAGAAGCTCCTTATTCCCCATATTTATTATCTGATATCAGTAGGGAACCTTCTGTAACAAATAAGGTGAATAATGCAAATTTGATTGTGACAGCAGGTTTTAAATTCTAAGGTCTTAAAAAAGTACAAGAAATAGGTTAACAGTATATATTTGCGATCCAATTGCATTCTGCCCGGATGCTGGAATTGGTAGACAGGCTAGGTTGAGGGCCTAGTGTCCTTTATGGGCGTGAGGGTTCGACTCCCTCTTCGGGCACTATTTTGAAAGAGCTTAATTCTTAATGAAGCTCTTTTTTTATTGTTTTTCTTAAGGAAACAACGTATTTGTAAATATCATTTCAATGTCAATGAATCTAAAGGAAACTATCTTTTTCATGTCTCTTGTAGTTGCAGTGGCAACAGGTTGTAATAACGCATCAACATCTAGTGACTTGCCAGATAATAAAGAAAAAGAATTGGTGGATAACACTCCAGATAAAGTATTAAAACATGTTGTGGTCTTCAAATATAAAGAAGAAGCAACTGAAGAAAAAGTAAATGAGATCAATGAGGCATTTGCAAATCTTCAAAACGAAATTCCTGAAATCAAAGGATTTGAATGGGGGATTAATAATAGCCCTGAAGGATTAGATCAAGATTTCACCCATGTTTATCAGGTGACTTTTCATACTGAAAAAGGTAGAGAGATTTACTTGCCTCACCCAGCACATAAAGCGTTTGTGGAGTTAATTGGACCTTCTATTGAAAAAGTGTTTGTTGTGGACTATTGGACCGAATAGTTGATGCATTATTCATTCTCTTGTTCTAGACTTCTCCTGAGTCTTCATTGTTGGAGGGCTTTTTCTTTTGATTAAAGAAAAATGGAAGTTAATTAATCTCCTTTACTAGAAGTTTAAAAACAGATTTGGTAAATCTTATATATTCCTCTTCATTTTTATCATATCCTATCCATTCATACCTATTGCCAAAAGGACATAATGGGGAGTTTTGATCTTTGCCTGATCTCAGTTCATACCTTTTAGGATCTAAAAGATAATTAGCCATTGTTACTTTATGCATCAGTATGAATGTCAGAATGCTGATAACTCACTTTGCAAGATTCACATACTAATGTTTCACCATTTCCTTCTCTCCTTAGTGCAATCCCTTTTAGATTTTTATTTGCATATGCATTGATCCACCCTACGTTGGAATCTTGGCTATGGGAATTGAGGTTTTCTTGTTTTAATCTTTTATAAAAATGGCCCCCATATTCCTCTCTTCCCCAGCAATTTGGACAAATGCCCGCTGGAGTTTTAGAGGCTTTTTCTTGATCATTTTGCTTAATAAAACTTAATAATGATTTTACTATATCCATATTTTCCTTTTTATCAATTGGTAATCCATTGATTAAATTCTTTCCAACTCAGTTGATAATCTCGACAGATACTTGCATTTAATTCTAGCTTATAAGACTACACATTTATTAACAATAAGTTTTCTCATGAATCTATTTTTCAAGTAATTCTAAACATTCCCAAGAATAGATGAGATCACCTTTCGACCTCTACTTTCTATGTTTAGTATCTGATTCCCATTATTGATAAATTTTAAAATGTTGAGCCATTTCAAAACCATTTGTTTTCTCGTTTTCCTTTGGATCAGTTTTTCTTAGATTCTTTACCTATGAACTGCATGAAAGCATTGAACAGCCCACTTTATTTCTTGCCCACTCAGGTCTTTTAGTAAACCATTTTTCGTTTTTGGGTTGTTCATCATATGGGGTTTTTAGCATTTGGTATAAGTCATCAATTAAAGAGTAATCACCATTATCTGCTTTGTCTATTGCCAGTTGTGCCATATAATTTCTGAGCACATACTTTGGATTTACCTTATCCATTTTGGTCTTTCTTTCTTCATTTGACGTACTTTCTTGCCCTAATCGATCGATGTATTTGTTTAGCCAGCTTCTCCAACTATCGGTAAGCTCATAATTAATTTTTTCGGGCTCATAAAATGCTTTTAGTAAAGGATCCAAAAATTCTTTGCCTTCACCTTTCATTTTGACTTTATTAATTTTTGCTAAACTTCTAAAAAATATGGTCATGTCCGTTTCGGTCATTTGAAGTAAATCTTCCAATTCACTAATTAATCCTTTGTCGGTTTCATTCTCTTCTGTTAGCCCTAGTTTGCTTTTCATCATTTCCACATATTTCAAATGATAATCTATTTTGTATTTTTCAATGATTGCTTCTAGTGGCTTTGGGTCTTCTATTAATAATAGCATGGCATTCGCCAATTGGGCAAGATTCCAAAGAGCAATATGCGGTTGATATCCATATCGATATCTGCGTTGTCCATTGTCGGTAGTATTTGGTGTCCATGCATGATCATATCCTTCCAGCCATCCATATGGACCATAATCGATAGTCAATCCTAGTATTGACATGTTATCTGTATTCATGACTCCATGGACAAATCCAACACGCTGCCAATGAATTACCATTTCCAACGTTTTTTCTGATACTTCTTTGTAGAATTGGATATATCCTTCTTTGATATCCATTTCTATATTAGAAAAGAAGTACTTGATAGTGTAATCTGTCAGCTGTTTTAATGTCTTTACATCTTTTCTTGCAGCAAGAATTTGAAAATTTCCGAATCGAATAAATGACGGGGCAACTCTACACACAATTGCTCCTTTTTCATAAGAGGGATTGCCATCATACATCACATCTCTCAGTACATTGTTACCTGATGACATAAGAGACAAGGACCGTGTAGTTGGTACACCTAAATGATACATGGCTTCGCTACACAGATGCTCTCTAATGGACGATCTTAACACGGCTAATCCATCCGCAGATCTCGAGTATGGAGTTTCTCCAGCTCCTTTTAATTGTAAGGCCCACCTTTTGTTTTGATGTACCACTTCTGCTAAGTTGATTGCTCTTCCATCCCCCAGCTGTCCAGCCCAATTGCCAAATTGATGACCACCATAGCACATAGAATAAGGATCTGTTCCTTTTAATATTTTGGCTCCTGAGAACACCTTCAAAAAATCATCACTTTTTGAGTCAATTTGATCGAGTCCAATAACCCTGAGCGTTTCTTCAGATACATGAAGTAATGTAGGATCAGCCGGCATTTTAGGAGTTACGAATGAAAAGCAAGATTCAAATACTTGCCTACGAGTATTTTCACTTTTAGGATCTGCAGGAAGCACTGTGTTAAAGGTGTCTTGTATATTCAACTTCTTCATGAAATTATCTCTTTCCATTTATCACTCTTATTGGCTACAGCGGCTATAAATGAGCATAAAGCTGATGCCTTTAAATTGTGAACATCGATATACTCAAATACTTTCTCTACTAAGACTCGACCAATGCCTTGACCTCTTAAACTATATGGCACTTCAGAATGTACTAAGAGCATGAGTCCTTCTCTCATTCTATAATCTACTTTGGCTATAACCTCTTCTATTGAGATTCTAAACTGCTGATTCTTCTTGTCATGAATCAATTGAGAATATTTCAATGTGTTTCTTGTTCCGTTCATTTTAATTCTTTCAAATATTCAATCGCTTTATTATCATCTAAGTTAAAATCATTAAAAATGACCTTATTGTTTTGATCAATTAAAATAAACCAAGGGGTACCACCTGTCCGATAGTTTCTCATAGTTGAAGATATATTTTCTGTTGATTCGTCTCCTTCATCATGTCCAAAAGGAATGCATATACTATATTCCTTTTGTATCTCCTTTAACTTCTCAAAAGTATTAGCATGTCTGCCTTCAAACACTGTCTGAATAGCAAGGAAAACAACTTTGTCATTGCCTTCTAGTGCATCCACCATTTTCTTCAATGAAGGTAGTCCTCTGCTATGACAACCTGGGCACCATGCCTGAAAACAATAGATTACTTTGAATTTCTCTTCATAATCTTTGAGCTTTATACTACCAGTCTCATTTCCATAACGATCTATCCATTTAGGAATATTGAATTCTGGGGCATTTTTACTTTCTATACCGTAACTCATTATTCTGTCTTGTATATTATTCCTTTTATATTTCAAATTAGGATTTATTCAATCCATCATTTCTTTTTTCAATTTATCAGCATATTTCTCCCTTAGCTTTTTGATTTTCGGATCAATAACTACCCGACAATATCCAGCGGTAGAATTACTATTAAAATAATTTTGATGATATCTCTCAGCACTGTAAAATGCTTCCAATGGGGCTACTTCAGTGACTATTGAGTTAGGGAATGAGCTTTTTAGACTTTTTAAAACCATGTCTACAGTTTGTTTTTGTTTTGTATCATGGTATAGAATGATAGATCTATATTGTGTTCCTCTATCGGCCCCTTGTCTGTTGGGTGTAGTGGGATCATGACTAGTCATAAAAATGGTGATAAGATCCTCATAGCTTATTATATCTGAATCAAAAGTGACTTGTACTACTTCAGCATGTCCAGTGGTGCCTGTAGAAATTGCTCTATAATTAGGATTTGTTGTTGCTCCACCAGCATATCCTGAAATCACCTCTGTGACTCCTTCTAACCTTTGGACTATGGCTTCTATACACCAAAAACATCCACCTCCGAATGTAGCTACTTGCTTATTCATAATTCTCCTTTTATTGTAATCACAAATTTATAGGTAAAGAAAGGATATCGTGTTAGGGCGGCTTCCTTTTGAATTGTGAATAATTCCCGTTTTGAAGTTGGCTACGGTAATCTGAATTTGGAAGGGGGAATTCCAATCTGACTACTGAAGAAATTACTAAAAGATGGAACGTCCTTAAAATTTAACTCATATGCAATGTCCTGCACTGATTTTTCAGTATATTTTAAAAGCCTTTTAGCTTCTAATAATCTTCTTTCATTGATGATCTGTATTGGTGTTCTATCTATGTACTTTTTAAAAATATTGGAGAGAGTTTTGGGAGATTTGAATAACAATTTGGCATAGTCTGATACTTTAGTTAACTCTTTATAATTCTTTTCTACAAGAAAGTTGTATTCCCTGATTAGACCTATACTTATGTTGTCGTTGGGTAAGCTATCGTTCTGATTTTTATAAATTCTTAAAAAGAGAATCAAAAACCTTTTCAAAAGATTGCGCAGCATTTCTAGTTTTAGATCATCACTTTCTTCCATTTCCATCATTAGAACCTCCCATAAAAGATGGAATTGTTTCTTTTTCTTTTTTGGAATAGCAATTTTTGGGATCTTAGATGCGCCGAAAAACAATAAACCTTTGCACCCTGTTTCATGATCAGAATCGTCAATGCAATAGAAAGCTCTATTGAATTGGATCACGTTCATTTTTTTTAAAGATAATTTCATCGATCTTGTAGAATTCAGTCAGAAAAATAGCACAGTCCTCTTCAATAGTTATAACCTCATTGTCAATTTTTAGATTTGTTTCACCCTCTTTATTCCAAATTATACTCAATCCAGTTTTTAAGTCTTGATTGAACATATAGCTACGCTCAGGGACGATTTCAGACACGAATATGGTTTCGTCTACATTGGTTTGATATTTCATTATTCACTTAAAATTATCCACAAGATGTGATACTAGATTAGAAATAAGAAAACTCAAAAGGGATAGAAGTTGGATTACTCCTTTTTTAGATTAGCCTCATCATAAGCTTTCATTTCTTTCACCTCTTTGATGTGCTCTTCTACATCCCATTCTAACTCAAAAATTTAGCATATTCCGAGATTGTCCCTAGTCCAACAGAGGCTCTAATGCTATCAATCTGATATGGATTTTCTATTTCATGAAAGACATAACCTTCTTGGCTTGGATGCCCAGTAAGTTGACTTCCATAGATTTGCGATTTGCCTTCTCGCATCCTCACTCTATCTAATAAGAGAGCTACAGAAGACCATTGCACTTCACCTGCATCTGCGGCATTAGTGATGAGTGTGAGATATTTCTGTTGTATTTCAAGATCAGCATGTTGTATTATTAAGAACGCAGTGGATGCATGCCCCGGACCGACCATAGATTTTCCAGGGTAACCATGTTCTTCAATGACCTCAATTATTCGTTCTGTATTTTTGGAATCGGCTTTACTTTGTAATCCCCAGAGAGAATCCATTTGAGGAGATCCATTTTCATAGTTTCTCATTTGCTGCCTATATCTCTGATCTTCATATCTGAGAGTCTCAAATTCTTCCATCATTTCCAAGTTGACACCAGATGCTTTAGCACTTCTTTCATACAATTCTTGAATAAGGTTGTCGAAGTCAGTCCCTCTCAGGTATTTAAATTCATCGTAATCATTATAAATCTGTTTTGATCCACCCCAATTGATTTCAAAAGCTATTTTTAATTGTTCATCTCTGTAGTCATAACTTCCTTTGCTATGAGCACATGCAGCATTTCTTAAAGTACTTAGATAACTGGTTTGTTTGATTTTGAATCCTTTTTGATAATAATAGATACATGAGTCATACTCCATTGCTTTCAGAGCCTTTTCACCAGCTTGAACATACATGGTGTAATCCGGATCGGTAGAACTAAACGTTTGCCCAGTTACCCGTATCGCTAAAAAGATTATGAAGAAATAAGTTGACAAATTTTTCATGATGAGAATTATTGATTTAAGTTTCAATTGTAAAATGATTCTTTAACTCCGCCCAAAGCATTTTCTTATAGTCTAAGTTTTGTTCCAATTCGCTAAGAGAAGGGCTGAAAAGCATGGATTTATTTAACAATGATTTTTTGTGAAACAAATTAGCTTCAATATTCAGTCCTAGTTCAAGTGGTTTTAATCCAATACAAATGATAGAATGAGCTGAATGATATTGAGTTAGATCTATTAATTTCAGTCGATGGGTCTCTTGAAGCTCTATAAGACAGGTGTTTTCTTCACTACAGTTTATGGCATTCAGTATTTTATGTAACAATATTTTGAGTTCAGGATTTTGATAATCAGATGTCACAATAACAAGAGTTGAGGCATCATTTTTCCAATGAACTTTATGTTCGATTTCTATCGAGTTTTCAATTATATCGTAACGTTTGAAATTGTAAAATGATAAATGCATATCACAAAATACAATGGTAAAAGATAATTGTTGATCCTCATATTAAAAATCTAATAGTATTTACCCAAAGGCTTAAACATTTATCACGAATAAGATATAATCTACAAAAGTGAAATGCTTACGGCTTAAACCTTGCTTACAAATATCAAATGACTGATATTAGAGTAAGAAAATCATGTAGAGGTATGTCCGCGATCAAAATCACTCCAATAGTTCAGTCTAAATTGAACAATCTTGATATGTCCGAACCACCAGCATTTGGTACTGTATATTCTGATCACATGTTTGTGATGGATTATAGAGATGGGGAATGGCAAAAGCCTGAAATCAAGCCATTTGAAGATTTCAGTATTCATCCTGCTAACCTCACTTTGCACTACGGGCAAAGCATTTTTGAAGGAATGAAAGCGTCAAAGAATGCTGAGGGAGTTCCACTATTTTTCAGACCAGAAATGCACTCCAAAAGACTCAATGCATCTGCTAGACGAATGTGTATGCCTGAGGTGCCGCAGGAATTATTCATGCAGGCTATAAATGAATTGGTCACTTTAGATAAGGATTGGATACCTACCGTCCCGGATTCTGCTTTGTATGTAAGACCTTATATGTTCGCGACAGAAAAGTACATTGGTGTCAGATCATCAAAGGAGTTCAAATTTGTGGTGTTTACATGCCCTGTCGGAGCATATTACAGTAATTCTGTAAGTCTTAGGGCAGAGCAAACTTATGTACGAGCTACGCCTGGTGGAGTAGGGGAGGCAAAAACAGCAGGTAATTATGCAGCTTCATTATATCCAGCTATGAAAGCTGTAGAAGCAGGTTATGATCAGGTGATGTGGATGGATCCATATGAATTTACCTATATCCAAGAAGTGGGTACAATGAATATTTTTTTTGTTGTAGGTGATAAAATAATGACACCTAAGCATAATGGAGCAATACTGAAGGGAATAACCAGAGACTCAGTGATAAAGATACTTAGAGCAGAAGGCCGTGATGTTGTGGAAATGGATCTTTCAATTAAAAAAATACTCAAAGCGTATAAAAAGGGCCATGTCAAAGAAGTCTGGGGGACAGGCACAGCAGCTGTGATTTCTCCTGTTCATCAGATTGCTTATCGCGAAAAAGTGATGGATTTTGACCCTGAGAGCTACACTATAGGTCCTAGGTTAAAGAAAATCATAAATGGATTAAGAAGTGGAAAGCATATTGACCAATTTGGATGGGTAAAACCTGCTGTATCTGAAACATTAGTTGAGGCTGTGTAGTGGTTATTTCCACTTATCGGTGTGTTGGAACATTTGTAGTTCTATTTAGTCTCATATTCCTTTGCGATATCTCTCCCATTAATGCACAAAAACCTCTAGAGCTCAAGATTAAGAGTGTTTTTTTTGGTGGAGGTAGTTACTACATCGATGAAGAGCAAGGACAGGAACTCATAGATTTTTTAGATGGTGAAATGCTCGAAAATTATGAAATTCATATTCACAGCCATACAGATAATGTAGGAAGTATAAAATTTAATAAACAACTTTCTCAAATGAGAAGTTGGGCTACAAAGCAGCTGCTCATTTCAAGAGATTTACCCAAAGAGAAAATTTTCATAAAAGATCATGGCTTAGAAAATCCAGAGTTTAATAATGAGACATGGAGAGGAAGAGCTCAAAATAGGAGAGTAGATGTTGTGCTATATCCACTACCGTCTTAAAGACATCATTAAAAGATTATAATTTTATCCAATTCAGTAACCAATAGTCTGACATAATCCTTTAATTCTTGAGGCCAATCTTCTTGTTCAAAAGAATCCAATCTCCATGACTGCACACTTTCTGACTCCCCTAATCTAATGTATAATGTACTTTGATCTGTGCAACCAGGACAGCCGTATACTTCTTGCTCAGAATCTTTGAGAAATTCAGGAAATTCTGAAAATAGCCTTTGGGCGATTTCTTTTATGTCATCCTCTGCATCAGAAGAAAATGTAAAATTGTCTTCATCAAATCTATCCATTTCATCTCTAAATACATGATCATTTTCATATTTGAAAAGGTGGGTGCAATTGCCCTGACAAAAACCATTAAAGCTTCCAAAAATAAAAGTGCCTTCTTCGATTTGTACTTCGTTAGTTTCGCCCTCTGTACATGATGAAAAACCAATTAAGAAGGGTAATGCTAGTATAAAAACTATCTTTTTCATGTTAATTAACTTTCATTTATAAAGACGAAAACTCGTAGCAAAATGTTGGTCTAATTAATAATTTTTTCATTTCTAAATTATAAGAAATGCTTCAATCAGTTAAAAATTTCAAAATATCGTTATGAACTTCTTAAAGAAAGGTGGATTGATCTAAAAGCTGTGCAACCCTTAGCACTATCGCCTTATCTTATAATTAGAAAATAAAACGTATTAAACATGAAAACAATCTACAACACTCTACTAGCAATTATCATTTTCACTTTTTTAAGTGTAAGTTCTTTTGGTCAAAGTGAAGAAACTTTGTTTGGCCAAGGTAAGGTGCGCTTTACTGGGCTTTGGGGCGGGGCGTATAATGCCTATACTACTTACAATGATAAATTCAATTTTGATAAGGAATTGATGAGTGATGCAGATTAATCTTAATTGACTTGTTAATTTTTATATATCCAAATGAGTATTCAACTTTAATTTTAGACTCATTATTTTCAAAAGTATAATTACCCATGGCCAAACCTTGATTTTCTTTTATGATAATATCAGAGTTTTCAAATATTATTTTTGACCATTTTGATAAAGCAAACCCATTATCTTCTTTACATTTTTTATCATCTCCAGCAATAAAATATGAAATAGCAGTTTCTTTATTGTTTCTAAACTGTTCTATTTTAGCTTTAGTAGGCTTAAATAAAACCTTTTCTTGGAAGTTGTAAACGTCATCTAGGAAATCACTAACAAACGATTCTAGTAGTTCTCTATTATTTGAGATCTCACCCATCTTAATGATTCCTTCAGACCATTCTTTTTGAGCTTTAATTATTTCTTCTTTTGTTATCATCTTTAATAAAATTAAAAATTTTATACTACTGTTCTATTGAATCCGCTGAAAAACCTGTTATTTCATGA
>TARA_Y100000385_G_scaffold138402_1_pt1 | contig 16199 bp, 5 predicted proteins | sample TARA_Y100000385 | Tara Oceans TARA_Y100000385 (sample SAMEA2620980) | marine metagenome | biome: marine biome (ENVO:00000447); feature: surface water layer (ENVO:00002042); material: "saline water (ENVO:00002010), including plankton (ENVO:xxxxxxxx)" | depth 5 m
AAACAGGTGTTTTTAAATCATTTTTCCCAGTATGCATGACAAATCCTAGTAGCTGCTCTAGTCTCTTTCCAATGGAAAAGGGCTATTTTGATTATGTTATTTTTGATGAGTCGAGTCAACTCAAAATAGAAGATACATTTACCTCTATGCTAAGAGGTAAAAAATCTATTATAGCTGGTGACCTTCATCAACTTCCTCCAATGGACTATTTCACAGAAACTGGAATTAACGATGAATTTGACTCGGAAAATAAGTATAATGATAATACAAAATCACTGCTAGATTTTTGTATTAAGATGGATTTTAATTCGCACTATTTAGATATTCATTATCGTTCAAAACATCCTGATTTAATTAATTTTTCAAATGCTGCATTTTACAAATCGCGATTAATTCCAAAACCCCCAATTAATAACTATAAAGCAATTGAGTTTTATCCTCTAAAAGGGAAATTTATTAATCGTGTGAATAAAAAAGAAGCATCAAATATTGTAAAATATATAAAAGATAAAATACCTAATGATCAATCTGTTGGTGTTGCTACTTTCAGTCTCAAACAAAGGGAAGAGGTTTTGAATCAATTAGAGATTCAATCTAAGGTGAGCTTGAAATTTTACAAAAAACTTCAACAACTACAGGCCAATGGCTTTTTTGTGAAAAATATTGAAAATATTCAAGGTGAAGAACGTGATATAATTATAATAGGCACAACATATGGACTAAATGAGGATGGTGTTTTTAAGGAAAGACTCGGACCTATAAACACAAAAAAGAGAGGTCATAAATTACTAAATGTAATTATCACCAGAGCAATCAATAAGATAGTTGTTTTTTCATCCATACCAAAAAATGTTTATTCAGGATATAAATCATTAATTCAAAAGAATGGTAATAGAGGAAAAAGTATTTTATATGCTTATTTAAATTATGTAAATGCTTTAAATGATAATGATGAAAACAATATTTCTAAAGTTTTAGATGTTGTGAGTCAAAGACAATATGGTAATAGACTCAAAAGTAAATTTAGTATTTACGCTTTAAGCTCATTTACAAAATATCTTATTGAAAAGCTTTCATCTAAATTAGACCAAAAGATTAGTTTCCAAAATTATTTTAAAATTGGTGGTTATGAATTTGAAATCGCATTGAAAAAAAATTCAGGTGAAATACTATTAATTGATATCAATGGAAAGGTAATGCATAGAGGATATGAAGATTATATCTTTGATATTGACAGATGCAAAATTGCTCAAAAGTCAAATCATAAATATTATAGATTATGGATGTCCAATTTTTATAATAATCCAGACTTTGAATTAAACAAATTAAAAACTCTCCTGCATAGCTAAACATTTATTAAAATTTCACTTTAGATGATTTGATGTTTCCTTATCTTTCAGTTAAATTTATTTTTATAAATATTCATAATGGGTAAACATTTAAATAAAAACATCTTTTGGTTTTCTCTAATACTAATGTTTATTTCTAAAATTGAGGCTCAAAGTAACGATTGTGATTGTAAGATTAATAGCTTAAGTGAACTTTATGTTATTGGTCAATTTTCAGCTCTCAAAAACAACCTAAAATGTTGCATAAATTCGGATGATAAACTTTCACTAAGAAATACCAATCGAATGCGAGAACTTCTTGCTCTAACTGCAATAGCAGAAGATTCCATTTCATTAGCATCTCGTTACTTAAATGATATTGTTTTATCAAATGCAAATTATAGCCCTGAAAATCAAAATATTATTTTCGAAAAATTACTTTACAGTACCAAAAAAGAAAGCTTGAGAGTTACTGTATCTTCTGTGTCAAAGCGTCCTGAGGATCTTGAAACAGCACCGGCGGTAGTAGAGATAATTGAAGCTAAAGATATTATTGCCCGTGGATATTCAGATTTGGTTGATCTTCTTTCGGATGTTGCTGGATTTGAAATAAGCAAGACATACAGTTTGAATTTTGCTAGTATTTATCAATTGGGATATCGGCAAGAAACTACCGAAAAAACACTTTTTATGATTGATGGCATAGAAGAAAATGACTTATGGTCTAACATCGCTTATATATCACGTCAATACCCACTTAGTAGCATCAAAGCTGTTGAGATTCTTTATGGTCCTTCATCAACGATGTATGGCCCTAGAGCATTTGTAGGAACAATTAATATTATTACTTATTCATCAAAAGAAGAGGCAGGCAATTATTTTGAGAATGAAAAAATTGAAAAAGGAAGTTCATTCTATCTAAATAGTAATTTTACTGGAGGAAGCTATAACACTTATGACGCTGATTTCACAATGGGGAGCAGTGGAAAAGATAAACAAGTAAATTTCCAAATTACTGGTCGTTATTTTCGTTCCGATGAACATGATATGTCAGAACTACCATTTTTTAATTATTCCGTCTCTGACTTAGATCAATTTGAATATGATCACTTAGGGCAAGATTTTGAATCTAGTAATGCATTGAATAATTATCTAAGTTTAAATAATTTAGATCCAAATAGTCCATTTTTTAATGTAGTTGACAATAGTATTATATTATCTGAATTCGGTGGGGATAAAGCAAAAGAGTATGACAAGATTGCATATTTAGGTCAAGTAAATGGAAATTATTTGAGATATTCAAATCATACAGAAAACTTCTTTCTAGGCTCTAAACTTGAAATTAAGGATCTTATAATTGGTTTCCGAACTTGGAAGCGCTCAGAAGGTTTAAATCATATGCAAGATTTGGATATGGCACCCTCTAGAAATGGATCTGTATGGGCACCTAAAAACACAACCATGTATTTAAAGTATAATTATACTTTTAACGATAATATGAGTTTTTCTGTATTAAGTTCTGTTAAAAACCAATCACTGGGGCAAGAGACAAATAAGGTTAATTTTAGACCTTTTGGAAATCCCTCATCAGGACTTAATATCCGAGACCTAATACTTTTCTCAGAAGAAGAAAACGTAGAAAACTCAATACCACATGGATGGAGAAATCAATTTTATTATTATCAAACTCTTCAAGGAAGAACTGAAGCACGTCTATTTTATAATTCTGATAATCTTAACATTACTTTTGGAACTGATAAAAGAATAACAACAAGTCAAGGTGATTATCTATTCTATAGAAATTATAATACGGATTTTGTCAGTGAAAATTCATATGCTGAGGATATAAAAAATGCTTATGCTCAAAATGAAGGTGAATCCGGCTCTGGCTCAATGCTAACTAAAAATGATTTTTATAAAATAAGTGAATTCGGAACTTTTTTACAGGGCAAATTAATCATTGATAACAAGCTTCATCTAAATTTTGGAGGGCGTTATGATAGACAGTTAGTTCGTTCATTAGAAGGATATGAAATTTTTCAGCCCCGTCTTGGAATCGTATTGACTTCAGATAAATTAACAATTAAAACAAACTACTCTAAAGGATTTCAAAATGTATCTCTTTACAATAAATTCTCAACTGGTGGAAATCGTATTCCAAATCCATCTCTTAAGCCAGAGGAAATACAATATTTAGATGCTTCAGTACTTGGAAGCAGTGAAGATCAAAAATTTAAATGGAATTTTACAAGTTTTATCTATGACGTAAAAAATGCAATTGATTCAAGAGTTACTGATCTTGGATTTAATCAAAATGTAAATGAAAATGATTTTGTTGCACTGGGAGCTATGCTTAATTTGAAATACAGAAATAAATTTGTTAGGGCCGATCTAAATAGTACATTTATAGATGCTTATGAGGGAAACTTAAGTCCTCTTGAAGTGATAAGTCAAGAATTTAATTCAGAAGATGAAGTTCAAGAAAAAAGAGTTGGAGATTTAGCTCAATTTAGAATCAATTTTGGATTAACTACTTTCCTTAAAAACGATTTTTTTCAATCTAGTTTTAATCTAAGAGCTAATTATGTTGGAGAAAAACAAGTTGGTGAAACAACGACACAATACCTAAATCTGGGTTTAAATCAATCCAATATTATTCCACAATACCTTGTTTTGAATAGTAATTTTATTTTCGGGTTCAATAAACTTCCTTCAATTAAATTTGCATTTACCTTAAATAATATTTTAAATAAACTTTACTATCATCCAGGTATTCGATCAGCATCAGGAAAATTTGATCTAAATCTAAGAAACGAAGGTGAAAGTTATAACGAATGGATAACAAGATCCCTTAGTGGAAAACATATCCCTTATGCGATGCAAAGAGGAAGGCATTTTAATTTTAAAATATTAATGGACCTTTAATGTTACTTCTCAAAAGACTTCCCATCCTTATTTAGCTCTCTTCTAATTCCCATTAAAATTTCATTCATTGAAATTTTAGTGTTTTTATGCATGGATTTTAACCATGCATATTGGATTACGTTTTTTATTGATCCACCAGCAATTTCATAGTTTTTCGAAATCTCTTTAAGTTCTTTATTATCTAACTTTAAAAGCCCATTAAGTGCATTTTTCCATAAGATTTCTCTTTGCTTAACGGAAGGAATTGGAAAGTTTATAATACTCTGAATTCTTCTCGAAAAAGCGAGATCAATATTTGGTTTTAAATTTGTTGCTAGGAGAATGAGCCCGTTATAATTTTCAACACGTTGTAATAGATATGCCGTTTCCTGATTTGCAAACTTATCTTTTGAATCACTGACTGAAGTACGCTTGGAAAATAAAGATTCAGCCTCATCAAAAAATAAAATCCAATTCTTATTTTCAGCAACATCAAAAATATTTCCAAGATTTTTTTCAGTCTCTCCAATATATTTAGACACAACTTGTGAAATGTCAATTCTATATACATCTAAATTATTCTTTTTCCCAATCAAAGAGGCAGAAAGTGTTTTACCGGTTCCAGGTGGGCCATAAAAAAGAGCCTTATAACCTTTATTTATTTTTTTACTTAATAAATGATTTCCATCAAGACTTGATTTATTCTTTAACCAAGTATCAATCATGTTTATCTCATCCAATGAGTTGTCCTCCAAAACAAGATCCTCCCAGTCTAAAGGAGTTTCTAGGCGACTTGCTGGAAAACTTGAAGTATACGAAGGCTTAAATGGATTGCCACTAGTTATATGTAATAAAAATTCCTCACCTAATTTAAGAGACTTATCTAAAAGATCCTTAGGTTCAGATGAATGCTCTATACTAAGAATTTTACTTTGCTTAAAAATATGATCAAAATTAAAATAGTTATTAATTTTAATTTTATGTTCAATAGATGAGCCATACATTATAAAAACTATTGTCCTCAAGGTAGGTTCAAAATAATTTGTTTCTGAATTTTTCCGCCCACCAAATTCCGTATAAGGTTTATCTAAAGTTTTATTTTTAATTAAAAAACGGTCATATATTTCAGGAAATAAATTTGATGCCATAGCGCCAATAACAAGTAAACGTTCAAATTCATCTTTTAAATCCTTTTGAATAAAAGCTGAAAGATTACTTTTATCATTGTATAAATCAGGACTTGGAATATTAACAAAAGATATATTTTCTTGACTACTAAAGAAAAAATCAAGTCTATTGTCAATCATGTTAGATAGCCAATTCAATTCATTTTGAATTGTAAAACTATTTTCCTTAAGTATATCCATATATTCTTTTACTTTTTATTTCCAATCTACATTAATCCGGTTTTCCATAAATGTTGTTTGAATAATTGAAATATTCCATGGGATTGTTTCCAGTAACATGTCAAATGTTTCTTTTATAATATCTAAATTATAATCAAGTTCATTAGGTGTTAGAATCCCTTCTCTTATCAAAAAAGTTTCTCTTAATGCAGCAATACTTGAGTTATTTAGTTTTTCCCAATTTTTCAAAACTCCTTTTAAAAGAGAGTCACACATTTCCAAATCTAAATCTTGAATATCAATATTAACATCAATTTGTGTCCGCAGATCTACTCCACACAAAATCTTATTTAACACCAATTCATTTTCATTAATTTTTAGTGATCCTGTTACCAAGTATTGCGTTAAGATAACTCCTTTTTGAACAGCTAGGTCATCTTTAAATTTTTTATCGATTAGCAAATTACATTTATCAAATAATCTATAAAAGAAAGGCCAAAGAATTATTAATCCTGCATTTTGGATTACTATACTGTCAGAGTCTTTCTGCAATAGGTCTGAATCTTCCTTATTTTCTAAAATTCCACCCTCTGAAAGTTGATTTTTATAATTATAGTAGGTTCTCTTTAGATTAAAAATAAAATTACTTGTCTCCAAAGCGTATTCAAATTCTGCATCACGAAAATCATTAAAAAATTCATTACTTGTTATTTGTTGATTTTCCAAAACTTCTTCAAATAAATGTATAATTAATTGAAAAGGTGAATCTATATATATATTTTTCTTTAACCAAAATTGGATGATTTTTAGATCTAAATCAAGTCGTGTTTTTATTGATAAAATTTCTCGAATTGATGTATTTAAAACTTTTTCAATTGAAGTTGAAAAAAGTATCAGACTCTTTGACAAATCAGGATGAATAAGGTTCATTATGATTGATTGTTTGGTTTGAGGTATAATTCCTATCAAACGTTTTAGTTTAACTTTTGATTTTAACCATCCAAAAATCATTTTTTTTATTAGTAGCTGCGATTCATTAATAGACTTTAAGAGAATTTTATATAAATCATTTTTACTAAATGATTTATTCTCATAATTAACAGATCCAATTTCTAAATAATAATCTAAAAGATCAATATTATCTAGGATTTCATTTTTGGTCAACTCCTCGGTTTGTTGTGAAAACTCAAAATCCTGTATTAATTGATTCTGTTGTTTTAATCCCTCTATATCTGTTGTTTTTAATTTTTCTTTTAAAAGTGATATAAATTCATCGTAACCTTTAATGTTTTCTTTCTTTAGATTTTTGTAAAAACTTAAAATTGTCGATTCGGAGACATTGCTATCAAAGTTAGTAGCAAGATTAATTAGGAGGTTTAATTTAGATTTCTTTTTAAAAGTTGATGATTTAATAACCTTTTTAAGAACTGGTGCAAAGTAGAGGGATAGTCTTTGTTTCTTTAAAATTAATTCATTAAATGAATCTATAATAGATGTCAATGGAATAAAAATAAAAAGATGTTCTAATTGTAAAGGCTTGAATTTATATTCACCTAGCAACTCCATAAGAACATAGTCTTCCTTAAGAAGAAATTGTTTTATTTGTGATTCAATTTGATTTTCATAAATTTTCAAATGTTTTGGAAACTTTTTAAACTCGAGGTAATATTTTAAAACTTCAATCATTTCCAAATCTGATAACTCAACATTTTTTTCAAGTTCAATGAGTTTTTTGGAGAGATTTAATTTAGAGAAAATAAAATTTAAAATTTGTCTTTTTGATTTCTTAAATTTTAATTGAATAAATGGCATCAGCTTCTCAATCAAACTAATTAAACTAGTTTGCTTCCAAAGCTCCTCAATTAAGGTCAACTTCAGGAAATAAGCATTATTTGACAATGTAGTCGAGAGTTTAACCTTATCAAGAAAAATTTCCAAAAGTTCAAATACATAGTACAATTCAAAACTAGCTGTTTTATAATGTATTAACTGGTAAAACTTCTTGATTTCAATAAGCTGTAACTGCTCTAAACTATTTGAAAGACGCTCCGATATCACTTTATTAGATAAAAGCTTAGTGATAAAAAACTTATCCCCTGAATTGATAGCTGACTTAATAAAAAATAATACATCCTGTTGATTAAAGCTTTCAATGCTAGCCCATTCGGGAATTTGATCGGTTTTCAAAAATCCATGAACTAAATCTTTATAGAATAGTTCATTCTTTAGTTTAAGATTGGTAAGAGAAAATTTACTTGAAGAATTGAAAACAAAAATTGCTTCTCCAAGTTTGCTTGGATTTTTTTTCGACTCTTCTGTTCGAAGGTAAAATGTTAGTTGTTGAAAATTTAGATAATTTTCTTTTTTAATGTTCTCGAAAAAATCAATTGTAAATTCAGCGACTGAAAACTTTTTTAAATCATTTAATACCCCAATTTTCTTGAATAGAAACGTTCTTAAAATTACTTTTAAAGAATTGAAATTTAAGGAAATGATGTTATAAGTTCGTTGCATCTCCAATAAATCATGTTCTAGGTCAAGAATATTTCTATTTTCTCTATTAATCATTTTTTCAAATTCTTTTGAAATATTACTTTGAAGTGTAATTTCAGAAAACATCAAGATTAATTCATGATCTAAATAATTTTGGTTTAAAAAAGCGAGTAAGGTTTCAGATGACGAAATTATCGAAGCAAAACTGTCGTGAAAAATAATTACCTCCTCTGAGAAAATTGATGAAAGCTGATTTTCCAGTATATCTTGTTTTAAACCAAGTAACGAATCAAATTTTTCTATATCAATAGGTTTTAGCTTATCCTTGATTTTTAATTTTGATCTTTCAGCGGCTTTTTTAATAAGCTCCTGTAATGTATTTTCTTCAATTATGATAGATTCTGTTTTTTGGAGCTTATCTTTTTTGAATATTTGAGGATACAGATTAATTAAAGTCATGGCTAGAGACTCCGAAAAAATTTCTGGACTTATACTTAATCCTTTTGAAACAATAATCTGAAATGCTATCTTATTTATAGTTAAAAGTAATTGATTTTTGGACTGGGACTCAATTAAGTTCTCAATAGTCTTAATTCTTTCCAAAAAATCTACTCCTGAAATTACTTTTAAAGCTTGAAATAGATTTGATAATAATTTTATATTGAGTGCTTTTGAATAGCCGCGATGAAAAACGAACATTTCTAAAGTATATCTTGAATTAGGCAGTTGTTTAAATAAATCTATTAAAACTTTTTCTAATTCATTTTTACTCATGGCCAATACATCTGTTGCATTAAGCTGTAATGAGGAGAATTCTTCAGATTTAATTTTAGTATTTTCCTTTGATTTTATGGATATTTTATCTTTATCAATGATTTGACCATACAAAGCATTAAAAATTTTTGATATCGATTGATCAAGTTTATTTTTGTCCACCATTTTAGAAAATTCAAAAAGAAGTTCATTTCGCTCCAAAGAACTTTCTTTACTAAATCGTTCTATGAAGGAGTGAATGAAAGAGGTAGCTGACCGTTTTTTACTTTTGCTTATAAGCAAATCAGTAAGTAAGGATTTTTTGAAATTGTATGTGATATTAGATTTATCAGAGTAACCCAAAAGTTCTTTGATGAAGAATTTATTGGAGAAAATCTTATCTAGATCAGAAATTAACAAGTCCTTATTATTCTCTCCAAAATGGTCAATCAATTGTTGAAGTGATGTGTCAGTAAGCAATGAAAAAAATCGTTCAAGTCTAATTTTAGAAATAAAAAATGATTTTTTTGAAATATAATTCATCAGCCCTTGATTATTTTTTTCTATGAGCTGCCCAAGGAGTTTACTATAATCACTCAAAATTGTTAAATTAATTTGAGAAATTCCAATTTCAAAAAAAGTAATTAAACTACTTAAGGCATCCTCGGAAAGCAATCTGGTCTTAAATACCTCATCATTGGCATGTTCAAAATTTACTGATTCTGATAAATTAATACCTATGGTTTCTTGATTTGTCTTAGAAATAAATTCATTGATATACTTTAAAGAATCTAATTGATCTTGGTTTTGGGATAAAAATTTAGCTAAAGCCTTATAATTCTCTTTATTGAGTAGAGAAATTAAGCGAGATAATTTATTTTGATCATTATAAAAAATTGAAGAACTCAAGTAATTAAATAATTCTTGATCACTTTTTCCTATTAGTCCAACAAAAATCTCATTTAATTCTTCTAAAGAATTAAAGCTATGCTGAACGAAAGGTTCTTCAAAAAAAGAGATCAAAGCTTCTAGATTGTATTGATCTCCTTTAAATTCTATTTCTTCTTCAAGAATATTTTTTTCATCGACCTTATTATTTAATAATTCATTTAGTTTTTTATTCTTACTTGATGTTTTTATAAAATCATCAATTGATTTAACCGATTTTGATTTCTTATTCTCTGCTCTCAATAAACCAATCAAACGTTTATAATTATTTGGATCTAAAAGAATAGAAAGACGCTCAAGCTTAACTTTATTCTGATAGAAAGAAATAGATTTTAAATAATCCAATAACTTATTGTCTTCTTCTTTTAGGAGGGATTCAAATAGATTTTTAAATCGCTCTATTTTACCAAAACTAAGTTGATGATTAAATTCATTTTGAAAATAAAAGATTAATCCTTCCAAATTATATTGATCTTCTTTAAATTCTAATTCTTTTTCAATATCGATTGTATTAGATTTATCAATTGAAGTTGAGAATTCTTTAAAGATATCTGATTGAACTTCTAACAAGGACTTTATTAATTGATTAGATTCTGAATAAATAACTTGTTCTATAATAAATTTGAGGAAGTTTGAGAATGGGATGAAAATGATTCCAGAAAAATATTTTAGCGTTTTAAAAAATAGTAAAGAATCTTTATTAATATTTATATGCTGTGTTACAAAAAAGAATTCAACATCTTCTAAAATTTGTTTTTGTGACTCAACATTTGAAAGTTGGTAGTTCATCAAAAGCCTTTTAAAAAAAGAAATTGAGGCTTTAAAAATAATTTCATTTTGTAAAAGTAATTTATGGTATACTATTTTTTTTGCATCAGAGTCAAGAATATTAAAAAGCCTGAAATAGTTTTTTTTATTTGAAGTTAAAACCAGTTTTAGTTCTTTTGAAAACTGATACGAATCCTTTGTATTTATTATCATTTCATTGAATGAAACAACTCCTCCTACCCACCATGGAAAATATCCATTTTGAATAAAAAATATTATGGCTTCCGCTAACCTTTCTTGATTTTGATAAGTGGATTTATTTAAATCCTTTTGGACAAAGTCATCAAGTTTAGATTTGAAATTTCTTAATAGGGAATTGAGGTCTCTAGGATTAATGATCCCAACGTCTATTTCTATTTTATCAACTACAATATTCCTCTTTTCAAATGGTAAAAAAACATCTTCTGTTATTTCCAATAAACTTTTCTTAACTAAGTTCATTAGATCATTACTTAGAGGCTCAAATACTCTTTCTTCAGTAAGTATTAAATCAAATTTAAATTTTCTAATATTTCCATATAAAGGCATCTATTCCGATTTGTAACTTTTTAGTAGTTGGATTAGTTGCAATGCATAGAGATCAGATTGATTATCATCATCACTTTTCTTCTTATCAAGCCAGTTATAATAAGTATCTTCGAAAAGACTAACTTGATTAATATTTAAATAAAATAGATCATAATTGAAATGAGCCGGAATATATTCATGTATGACGGATTTTAAATAAGCCCTAAATTCAGTATTCTGAAATCTTAATGGCCAATCAGGAAAAATAAAACTTACTTTATTTGAATACATGAAATCTGTTGGGAATTCATGACTATTTCCTTTATCTATGTTAATTTCACTAAAGTTTTCAATAGAGTCCTCCTCTTTACTCTTTTCAATAAAAAATTTTAACAAACGTTTCATTTCACCTTTTGCTCCAGCATTTGAATAAATAGTCTTAGGAGATTTAAAAACAGGTTTGTTGAAAATGTCAAATATTACAATCTGAAATTCTTTTTTCCCCTTGCTTTGAATTATTGAATAATTTTCTTTGTTGGTGCCTAGGAGAAAAATGTCATTTCTCAAATCATTTTGCTCCTCAAAGCTTGTCGCATTATAGCTAATTAAAAATGGTGAGTTATCATTATCTAAAAATGTAGTAATATAATTAGTTTTTAGCAAAGGTCGAAGTAAAATGTGCTCTACTAAAAAAAGTCCTTCGCAAGCTTTATTTAAATGATCAAATTTCTCTATCCCTTTTGACATCGCATTAACACACTTTTCTTCTGAGTTAGCTCGATATAATTCAATGGGTTGTTTTAATCCTGGGGAATTATATAATAAATGAAATTGATTTGTTTTTCCTTTAGAGGCTGCAACATTATAATTTTTTGATTTGTTAGCATGAGTGAATAGTGACTTAAAGTCTTGATGCGTGGAAGTAAAATAATTAAGGTGAGTGTCTTTTATATTATTTTTATCAGATAATTTAGAGTTAGTTAATACGCCTAGATTTACGCCGCCCTTAATATTTATTGTATCTTCTACCCACTGATCATCATTGTCGACCTGTTCATAGTCCCCAACCAAAGGATTAGTCAAAGAATGAAATGAGGTGTCATTAATATTAAGTAAATGTTTTATCCTTTTTTCTTGTCCTGAAGAATTCTCAGTATCCCAAGAATCAATTTTATAGTTGAATCCTAAACCTTTATTTTGTCCATTTTCAACAATATTCTTAGCGTACTTAATTTTGGAATTTAAGATATTTTGTTTAATCTGCTGATCGGTAATGTTTTCAGATTCAATTTTCATCAATTTTGAAAGTGTCTCAGTATCAAAATTTTCTCCAAATCTTGCCAAAAGGTGATCTATTATTTTAGTTCTCCTATTGAAAAAATCATCTCTAGACTCTGAAATTTTATTCATGTAATCTAAATACTCTTCCTTAGTATCAAAAGAAATTAAATCTTTTAATCCTGGAATCTCTTCGGCATATTGATTGATAAAGGTACTATTGATGTCACTTTGAATAGAAAAAATTTGATGAAAATTTGATAATTGACTCAAATGATTTGCCATAAGTTGTTCAAATAGAATTAAAAATCCCCTAAGCTGCTTCACCTGTGAAATTCTTTTCTTTCCAGCTTTTGATGGTAGTTCATTTTCTTTTAAGCCATAAACTGCTGGAAATTCATTTTGAATAGAATAATATTGTTCAATCTCAGCTTTATTGAATCTTCCTGTAAGATCAATTTTCTGTGGTTTTACGGATTTATAATAATTAGTTTTTTCTGATAAGCTCAAAGAATCATATAGCTGTGAAAGAATTATTGTATCAATTTCGTAGAAAATATTATCCCTATACAACCTTATCTGCTCTGTTCCAACGTTGTAATTAGAAATATTTTTATTTAAATATGGGTAATTATCCTCTCCAAAAGTGATCAGATCATCAAAAACTTTTATTCCATTTTTAAAAATAAATAGTTGCTCTATTTCTAGCACACCTTCAACTTTTTCAATCGCTTCTCTTATTTCTGAAATATAAATTTCATTTGTTTTTAAGGTAAAGTCATTAGAATCAATAAAACCCTTTAGGGGGATTGGACCAGAAAAAATTTCATCTAAAGAAGATCCATTTGACCGAATGGAGTCTAAGTCTTGAAATTTAATGTTTGGATTTAATATTTTCTCAACTTGAAAATAAATTTCTGACAAAATAGTCTCTCCCAAAACAAATGAGTCGATTTTGAGTTTAGCATCGATACTTAATTCATCTTTCTTTAGTATTTGAATTTTTTGAAAATCAGTAGCTAAAGGTCTATTTTTCATCAAAAGGGATAATACTTTTTTTCTTATATCATCCTCAATAAAATTAATATCATTAACCTCTTTGCATTGAACGAAAACATTAAAAAGACCATTAAATCCAAGAAGATTATCTTTTACAGCATAGACCCACGCATTTTTTACTTCATCAATATTTTCAATGATCAATTTTTGAAAATCTTCAGGGATCAAAGGTCTTGATGGAAGTATTTTATCAATGGGTAAAAATAAGTTGGTTTCCTCTAAATCTAAACCTTCTTTTTTACCAACAAGTAAATCCTCAATAGGAAAATTAGTTCGATAACCCAAATCTGTTATAGCATAACATATTTGTTCTAAAAGAGTAACTCCTGGGTCGTGATAATTAAAATCAGTCCAACGCTCACCACTGTATTTTTGAATCAAAGCAATACCTTTTTCAAGAAGTAAATCATAGTTTTCACTATCACTATTAAATTCTGGTATCGTAAAATTTTTAGGTTCAATCATTTGCAGATTTATTCAGAAAAAAAACGTGAAATATTAAATTTGATTTGATATGGCTTGCCGTCAACTTCATTTACCCCATAATGTCTTCGGGTTTTTACTTGAAGTTCATAATTATGCATCTCACCCACCCATCTAAAGCTTAGTTTATTAAAAAAACTACCATAATATGCATGTGTATGTTTTATTTTATTTCTTGAAGATCTCCCTCCAAAGGTAGAAAGTGCAATTGCGTGTGCCATCGCATAACGACCACTTCCTCTTTTACCTCTAATTGATGCAACTACTTCAAATCCATTAATTCCATCTAAATTAGTAATGACAGTTTGCCAACTTCCATCACCATCAACTTCTCCAGTAGCATAATTACCACTTTTTGTTTCCACTCCCAAAACCCCCTTGATATCAAAATCAAAACGAGGTTCATTAGTATGAACTCCTATTTGTTTCTTTTGATCAAATTTAAGTAATGGAAGGCCTTCACGATCATTTATAGATAAACCTTCAATATTATCTTGATTTAAATTTAACGAAAAGTCTGATTCTTTTTGAGTTGTTTTTTTAAAGAAAGACATCAAGCGAGTTGAATACCCCAAGGGATTCAACTTAAATCCATGTTTTTGGTTGATTGAAATCCCGTCATCAATTATATTTAAGGATGAGTCGATTAAATCCACAAAATGTTTCTCTGTTGCAAAACCTCCTTTTTGAAAGTAGTTTTTTAGGGTTTGTCTGTTAATTAAAGCCATACTAAATCTTAATTTTAATTACACTTAAGTTTTTTGAAGCCGTCGAAGGATCTTCATCTTTTTTTGGTTCAAAATCTAAATCGACAGCTGAATTTTCTGAATTAATAATAAAGTTCCCTTCAATATTTAAATCGTTATAATCTATGGGTTCAGGAAGAGAATACTCTGGAACATCTATGATGTTAATTTTATTATGATTTCTTGGGACAAATAAAGACCATGGTAGTCCTGATTGTATAATATCTTTTTCGTCCTGACTAGAAGCGCTATCATAAGCAATTATACCTCCATCAGAAAGTGATTTGAAATGAATGACTGAAACCCCTGTAACAAATGAAACATAGGGTCTAGATTTAATAAATTGGATTATATCAGATTTTTTCAAAAGAGTTTTTATTTGTCCGTCCCCTGTTACCCATGGACAGATAAATTTAAAAAAATCATTATTTAATTTATTAATTGCTTTACCTCCAGAAATATTTGAAAATTTAATCTTACATTTTATCCATATGTCTTCAAATACTGGGTTAATAATTTCAATCTTTAAAAATGGAGAACAATATTTATAGAGAAGATTTTTAACTTCAATCATATCAGCACCATTTAATTTTATTTCATCAATATTTTGTGTTTCATCAATCTTCTTAAGACACAAAACTTTAACTTGGTTATCACTCTCTATATTATTCTGATTGCTCCAAATACATTTAACATGCATAAGCCAATCAAATTTTTGAAGAAGAAATTTTTCAATATCCCATTTTGTAGTAGGTCTATTTTTATGCCTTAGTAATTGACTTACACGATTGTAAAACTCTAATGTTGTTTCCGTTTTATTCCCACCAAATGATTTTAAAGGTTGGTTAACACGAATTATACCGTTTACAGGAGTTTTTAATTCTTGAATAGATTGCGCTTCACGATGGGGAGTATAAATAAGTTCTTTATTTTCAGGGACTAATTCTGAAAGTGTTAAACCATTATTGTGAATCGCTTTAATTAAACTAAACTGATCTGCCTTATTTTTAGAAACGGCTTTGATATAATATTTATTGTTGTTAAAGAATTTATAATCGTTTGAAATGTCTGGAGGTAAATTAATAGAAATTACTCCTGATTTTAATAATGATAAAGTTTCATCATAAAGAATTTGATTTGGCTTCAACTTTTTCCAACCATTTAAACTTGAATAATACCAATCTAATTTTTCGCTAAACTCATAGTCTGTATTTTCGCTTTTCTTAACCTCAACAAGAAAATTTAACATTTGAGGTGCATTTACATTTTCTAATCCAACAATAAATTCTCCAGAATTATCAAATTTTGGAATTATAAATTGACTAGTTACACCATTATTAGTAAAAGTTTTAGTGTTCCCTTCATTTGAAATTAAAAAAAATGAATTTTGTTGATGATAATCATTTTCGCTTAACAAAGCTTGATTAAAATAGAGTGTAGTATTCGCTGTATAATCAATAGATAAATTATCAATTATTGGACTCCAAGGTTGATTTGGTGGATTAATTTCCTCTCCTTTTTTCTTT
>TARA_Y100000385_G_scaffold247899_1_pt1 | contig 16142 bp, 7 predicted proteins | sample TARA_Y100000385 | Tara Oceans TARA_Y100000385 (sample SAMEA2620980) | marine metagenome | biome: marine biome (ENVO:00000447); feature: surface water layer (ENVO:00002042); material: "saline water (ENVO:00002010), including plankton (ENVO:xxxxxxxx)" | depth 5 m
ATTTAAAATAGCGGTTCTAACCAAATTTTCAGTTTTTAATACTTTCTCGGTTTTTAAAGTAACTTCATCTGCTAAATTTCCAGGGATAATTACTGTACCGTCTCGATCCGCGATAACATAATCCCCTGTACTGATACTTACTCCATCAATCTCAATAGGGTCAGCAAAACTTTCCGGAGTCCATCTTCCTACTACATCAACGGGTGTGTAATATTTACAAAAAACCTTAAAGCCAATTTTAGAAATAAAAGCTGAATCCCTGCAACCACCATCAACAATATATCCTCTAATTTTTCTCAACTGCATGGTTTCAGCAGAAAGTTCTCCCATATGTGCTAGGGTGTGATCATTAGGTTGACAAATAACAACACTGTTTTCTGGTGCCTTAGATAGCATACTTGTCCATTGAAGTAAGGTATCGTGGGACTCTAATGTATTATCATATTTGCCACTTACCGTATATATCTTACCAGCTAATTTACTTGTAATTTCCAAAGGTCTAATTTCTTTTGACAAGGTTTGATTGGGGAATCCCATAGCTCTTAGAACATCATATACAGCGCCCGAATAACACTTTTCTAAACGATTTGCTAATGATTTATTAGTATTTTTTTTCATTTCTTTTATTATACTAATTTAAGCTATTTATATTTCATTTTGAACGAAAAACATTTATGTAAAAAGAATTAGTAAGAGTTTTATCTTCAAGCTCAAACCATGCTAATAACTCTGTTTTTCCTTTGGGAATTGTCAGTTCAAAATCTGCTGTTTGCAAATTGTTATCAACTTTAACCTTCAATTCTTGATTACCAACTTTTATAAAGGCATTTTTAAAAGTCATTGCTTCTCCTTTAATAATAGCATCGGTAACCATAGTACCTTGTCGAGCATCTAATATTTCGGCTCCTAAAGCTAAACCACTTTCTAGGGGCCACCGAGATAATTTAAAGATATAATTGCCCTCAGATACAAAATTTACGTAAAAAGGAGCTGGTTTCATTGGTTTACCAGATCTAATCTTTTGTTGATTCCAAGGTGGTAAATAATTTACAGTTCTAGCATCCATACAAGAGATTATATCAACTTCATCCACACCTAAATCAATAGTTGAATATTTGGTCTCACTAATTACACTTTGCCACCATGATTCGTAAAAATTATTCATATCAATAACACGCTGAGGATACTGATCAGCAACATTGTTTATTTGACCTAGATCTTGAGAGACATTATAAAGTTCTGTTCCATTAACCAATCTCCAATTTCCTTGCATAACAGCACTATTTTTTCCTTTAATCGGCCATGATACTCGCTGAGTATCTGTAACTAAATAACGATCTTTAATTTTTGATTCATTTAGCAAATATTGACTTATATCCATACCGTCCATCACTTTTTTTGAACTAAAATCTATACCTGCTAATTTTGTTAATGTTGGGAATATGTCTACATGTGCAGTTAGATCATTTAGTGATTTTCCTGTGTTTAAATTACCTTTAGGCCACCTTATAATAAATGGCACTCTATGACCACCATCATATTCACTACCTTTAATTCCTCGCATTCCTGAATTATAACCGTGAACAAAACCTGTTTTTTTATCTTTTAAATATCCATTCGCAGTGCCGTTATCTGTTGTGAATATTACTATAGTATTTTCAGAAATACCTAATTCATCTAACCTTTTTAGAAGTTTTTGAAAGTTATCATCAATATTGGTTATCATTCCATAAAATCGTTTTTGACTTTCTAATAAACTATCCTCGTTTTTATATAAATCATAATATTTTTGTGGGACATTAAATGGAGCATGAGGAGCATTTAAACTAACAAAACATAAAAAAGAATCATCCTTTTTATTTTCGATAAACTTTATGGCTTCATCAAACCAAACATCTGTACAATAACCTGCTACTTTTTCTGGTTTTCCATTTCTAAAATAAGTGTCATCAAAATAATCATTCTTCCAATAATCTGGTGTTTGTCCAACTCCTCCTCCTCCATGGTAGAATGTTTCTTCAAACCCACGGTCTTGAGGTAAAAAAGGATGGTTGTCACCCAGATGCCATTTTCCAAACATACCGGTTTTATAGCCATTTTTTTGAAACAAATCTGAAATTGTCACCTCATCTCTATTTAAAATAGAAGCTCCCATTACAGTATGCCAAACACCATTTCTATTTGAATTTCTTCCAGTTAATATACCTGCCCTTGTTGGTGAACAAGTTGTTCCTACATGGTAGTTTGACAAACTAACTGCTTGAGAAGCAAACTTATCAATAGTTGGTGTTTTTATTATAGTATTCCCAGTATGAGCCATATCTCCGTATCCTTGGTCATCTGTCATAACAATAATTACATTGGGTTTATTAATTGATTGTTCTTTTTTGACTTCATTACAAGAAATAAACAACATAAATAAGGCTAATAAGCCTGTAAATTTGGAAGCGCACATATCTAATCTATTCATACATATTATTTTATAATGTTTATTTATTTTATTTTAAAGATTTTGATCAACTAATTTTAAAAAAGGGTTCGTTTCTTAAATTCTTAAAATATATTAATATAGATTATTAATTTATTTTCTTGGCTTAATTGAAGCCTCTTTTGTTTCTAAATTAATATTTACTGAAACATTTTCGAATTCCCTGCTTAATTCCCAACCATTTAAAACCATGTCACCTAAAGGCTTACCAATTGATTTGTCAAATTCCGAATACCATTCTAAACAACCCATTTCCATTCGATATCCCCAACTATATATAAAATAAGAATATTTTTGAGCGCCGACTAAAAAAGCTGCTAATGGAAAAGTTATATTTCGTTTTGAAATTTTCTGTTTTTCATCTAAAGATTTTGCCATAAAATCTTTTTCTAACCAATAATGATTTGGCCAACCTTTAAATATTACAATCTTTCCAGATTTTCCTGCTTTTTCCATTTGTTGAATATCAAAAAGCATACTTTCTTTAGATTTACTATTAATAATACCAAAATGTTCAATCATTATAGCGTCTGTATAATCAGGAAAGTTGTTTCCAATATTATTACCAGGACTAGAACGAATTCCATTGTAAAAGATTAATTTATCTTCACCAATAGCCTCTCTGGTTTCTTTAATTAAATTTTTTAACCCGTTTTGGATACTATCATATTTATCTTGTCCCCATAATTTAATATTACTACTACTTTTCACCTGAATTAAAGCATCCAAAAAAATACCATCATGACTACCCTCCACAACATTTTTTTTTGCTTCTGATACCCACCATTTTCTTACTTTTCTATTTGATAAATCATAACGTTTTAACCCATTTATTTTATAATCTAATTCTCCATTTTTCTTTTTTAACCACCATTCTGGATGAGATTCGTAAGTTTTATGTGCTTTATACATTGAATAATCTAAAAACGTATTCCAGTAATAAATTACTTTCATATCTGGATGAGCATGTTTCAGCCTTTTTGCATCATTTTCAGATCCTTCTTCAGTAAATTTAAAATCATTTCCTCCATGACCTTTTTCTAATACAATGAGATTTGATTTTGAGATTATGAATTTAATTTCATCTTCGCTCAAGGCTTCTTTATTTCCAAAATGAAAAGCTACAGGAACTTTATCCCAGTTATGTGCCGGATAATATTGTAGACGTTGTGAAAAGCTATTAAGATAAAATATTAAAAAAAAAACTAATAAAAGGTAATTCTTCATGAATAATATATGTTTATTTAACTTTATATAATTTGATAGATTTTAGACTAGAATTCTCTCTATTTCCTTCAACTAAAGAAACTGTTAATGTATGTTCCCCTTTATTTTTAAATTCAATAATCCCCATTCTGTAAAACGCATATTTTTCTGTTGCAGCTTGCTGATTTTGGACTAGACTCCCTTCATCTGTTTTTGTTTTCCAAACCAAGCGATCTTCACCTTTGTAATTAAGATCTAAATAATATAATCCTGGTTTTAATACATTTACTTTAAACTCGGCCTTTGCATCTGCTGTCCATTTGCTAACTTGTGTTGTTTTCTTCCACTCACCAAATTTTTCCATCCAGCGAATAGATTTTTTTTCAGCTCCACTAACAATGGCAAAATCTGTTAAAATTTCGGTTTCTATATTTGGATAAATACCATGAATATTATTGACTTTTACTTGATTTACATTATCATTTAATTTGACTTCTATGACAGAAACAAGTTGGTCTAATGGCTTGTATGGCACCTTAAAAACAGTCCAATCCCCATCTTTTTCAAAATCAATTTTAATTGATTTTTCTCTATCTAAAATTTCTGCTGAAATAATACTACTTTCAAGTCCTGGCAAGTACAATTTCCCGTCTTGTGGCCAATCAAAAACCGACAGAAATAATGATTTTTTTTTGGTTGTTACATCTCCCCATGAAAGTGCATGTCCCCAAGGGGAACTTCCTGAATTATATATTACTTGAGGATATTTTTTTATCCACAACCCAGTTTCTCTTAAAAATTGCGCTCCTATTTTTGGAACGTTGCCATCCCCATTAGGACCAATATTGAACAAGTATGTTCCTCCTCTGGAAATTGTAGAAATAAGTCTATGTAATATTTGTTGAGGACCTTTAAAATTATTTTCATACCAAACATATCCCCACGAATCGTTACTGGTGTCACATGTTTCCCATAGACCTTCATGATTAACAATCGGCACTTCCATATCACCCAAACTCAAATAATCTCCCAATCCATACCCGATTCGACTACCCAGCATGGCGTTGGGTTGTAATTCTCTAACCATTTTTTCTACCTCAATTACTAGTTCTTTTTTCATATTTCCTGGTGTATCGAACCATATAAAATCTATTTCACCATAATTAGAGCAAATTTCTTTTATTTGAGGTTTGCATTTTTTGTAAAAGTATTCTTCAAATGTTGCTGGCGACCCATCTTCATAAGTGTCAGGACCACCCGTTCCACCAGGTGAAGTCCAATCTTGATTATGTGAATAATAAAATCCAAAACCTAATCCAATTTCTTTACATGCTTCCGATAATTCTTTCATAGGATCGCGACCAAAGGGAGTGGCATCTACTATGTTAAAATCATCGGCTTTTGAATCAAACATTGCAAATCCATCGTGATGTTTACTTGTAATAATGATATATTTCATACCAGAGTCTTTTGCCAACTTGGCAATAGACTTGGCATCAAAATGTGTTGGATTAAAATCATTTGCTAATTGTACATATTCTTTTGGAGGAATACCTGCTACCCTTGGATTCATAATCCATTCTCCAATTCCATAATAAGTTTTTCCTTTCCAACTACCTTCTAATTTAGAAAACAATCCCCAGTGAATAAACATTCCAAAATTACTTTCATCAAAAAGTTTAAACCTTTCTTCATTATATGTATTTACAGATATTATTTCTTCTCCCCACATTTTATCCATACTCTGAACTTTTTTATTTTTCTTTTGAGAAAAAATATTAAATGAAAATAGGAAAATACCAATTACTGCAATTAAAAGTTTTAAGTGCTTTGACATTACTTTAGTTTATGGATAATTTTAATTAGTAAAATATAGGTCCTTGAATATTTAGATCACAAGAACCTATAATAGTGTTGAGTGTCTATTTTATTATAATTTATATCTTAAACCAAAAGTCCAAATGGGATTTCGTTCAAAATAACCAAAAAAGTTTTTAGGATCGTTTAATATATATCTACGAACATCCTCACCTGTTAAATTAGCAACACTGGCAGTAAAAATTACTTTTTTACTTGGCAATCTATATTGTAAACTAGCTCCCAACATTGTAGTGCTTTCCGTATAATACGAAGCATCTGCACGAGTTGAACCTATTCCTCCTAGTCTGCTTAAATAATTTCCTCTGTGAGCGACAGTAAACCTCCCTGTAAATCCGTATTTTTCATAATACAAAACGGTATTGAAATTATCTTTTGAAGTGCCTGGAAAACCATTAACGGCATCACCCACTGCCTCATCAAATTCGCTATTTACATTAGTATAATTTGCCTGAAGACCAAAACCCTTTGCAAAACCTGGTAAAAATGTAAAATGTTGATTAAAACCTAATTCAAACCCATACAATTTAGCATCAGTTGAGTTAACAGGTTTTGAAATATCAAACAATAAGTCCTTTTGGTTTGAAGGTAGAGTAACTCCTAGTTCATCAGAGCCTGGAAAAGTTTGATCAGATAATGATTGAACACCTATGAAATCATTGATACTCTTATAAAAAAAACTTGCAACAAAGGATCCTCCGTTTTTTGAGTATATTTCGTAGGTAGTATCAAACATCCAAGCAGAATATGGTTTTAAATCTGGATTACCAGAGGTTATGCTTCCACGATATTGAGTATTAGATAAATTTGGTTCATAGTCTGGCGACGTTGGATCAAAAATTGAAGAGTTTGGGTCAATATATCTAATAACATTTCTTGGAGCCATATCTTGATAGCGCGGTCTAGAAACTGCTCTTGAAACTGCAAACCTCAAATTCATGTTTGATTTTAGTTCAAAATTAGCATTTAAACTTGGAAGAAAATGCCAATCAGAATTTTCTGTTTCATGAAATAAAGCTCCATTAACAGCCCCTCCACCCCCTGACAAACCTGGGTCTATTGTGGAAACAGCTGAAAAACCTTTAGAGTTGTTAGTTGTATTTACTGCTCTTAATCCAATGTTATATTTTACAGGTAAATTAAATAGAGTTGATTCAGAAGCATATTGAAAATAAGTAGCTAAAGTTGTTTCGTCTGTACCCCAGGAATCACCAAGTCTTAATGGTAATTGACCTGTTTCAGATTTAACATCTCTCAGGTTTGTATTAAAATTAAAGGCAGTCCCACCAGTTTGTGCGGCAAATACTGGAAATAAATTAAACACGCCTTCTCCAGGGATTTTAAGCCATCTTGAAACACCACCTTCTCCACCTAAAAATTCTCTATCGGTTAAATTTTTTGAGTCTATCAAATCAATTAAACTTTGTCTTTGTTCTGCAGTAATGAATCTTCCGTTAAATCGCTGAACACCTTGAACAGTTCTTGTTTCAATGTTTGTATTAGATAAATAGGTTCCAAATGTTAAATTAGATTTTTCACTTAGTTTATAATCAAAATCAAGCCTAGCCGCATAATTATCTCCTAATGTCTTGATTTGTCTTCTTACTGCATTTATTGGAGTAATAGATCCAACTGAACCTCTTATTGCATTTGGATAATCAAAAATTGGCTTACCATCATTCCTAAAATCAAAACTTATATCACTCTGAGCAAATCCTCCAAGTTGGTAATTTCCTCTTGTAGATAAATCTTGTAAATAGTTTAAGTCAGAATACGATAAATCAATTTTAGCCATTAATTTATCTGATATTTTATATTTTGTATTTAATCCCGCAATATTGTTTGTGCTTTGATTATCAAAATCTCTATCATACATTCTAATCAATGCTCTTGATTTGCTAGTTCCGGACGCATCTAAATGTGTAACAACATTGTTATTAAAAGATATAGTTCCTGGTGCAAAAAAATTAGTCACTCTTTGGCCAAACAACCCATTTGGACCTCCAGGATTTAATATATTTTGAATACCATCACGATTAGAATTATTGTGGAATTTAGAAAATACATAATCAAAAGTTATTTCAACTCTTTCACTCGCTCTCCATTGTAAAGCAGTTGAAAGACCTAAACGATGCCTGTCTTCATTTATAAGTACATTGTTATACAAACGAGGTACTAAAGCATCCTGATAAAGCACATCATTTGGATTGTTTGCATTCCAAACACCATCATTATCTCCATCAACCCTGAAATCTATATTTCTAAAATCACGTAATACTGTTTCATCTCTGGAATATTGTTCATCTGCATACACAGCAGCAACCATTACACCAAGATTTTCTGTGATCTTTCCTCCTAAAACACCTGAAAGTCTGGAGTTTAATTTGATGTTATCCATTGTACTATTACTTAAACCATTTTGACTAATACTTCCAAAAAGTTTTTTATCTTTCCCATATCTGTAGTCTAAAGGTTTAATTGTACTAAAATCTACTGCACCCCCGATTGCCGAGGTAGTTTTATGAGCTTGAGAAGTTTTATCTATAATTGCTCGATTAATAATTTCTGTTGGTATAATATTTAAATTAAACACTCTAAAATCAGAGCGACCTTCGTTACCAGCAGATAAGGGTGTACGACCATTTATTGTCACGCCAACAAATTGTGGGCCAATTCCTCTCAGTGATACTCTATCTCCTGTTATTCCGTCAACATTTCTTTCAATTTGAACACCTGGTACTCTTTGCAAAGCATCTGCTACATTAACATCAGAAAATGCACCTATATCCTCAGGTGTAATTGCTTCTATAACTGATGCAGCTTGTCGTTTTACTCTTACTGCCTGTAGTTGGGAATTTCTAACCCCAGCAGTTACTACAATTTCTCCAAGTGATACGGCATCTGTTTCCATTTGAACATCAATATTTTGCAAACCCGATGCATTGTATTCTACGGTTTTATAACCCAAATAAGAAAATACTAAAATAGAATTAGCTTTTTTTAGCTGAATTGAATAATCTCCATCTAAGTTAGATATTGTTCCATTGTTAGTCCCTTTTTCAAGGATTGTAACACCAGGCAATGACATATTACTTTCATCGCTAACTTTACCTGTCACAACTTCGTTTTGCGAAAATCCTAAAAAAGAAAAAAGCAATAACACTGGAAATAAACATTTAAAATAAATTTTTTTCATAATATAATGGTTTGGTTTGTATCAATACAAAAATGCCATTAAGTATTGGAGAAGGCTTGCTAAAATCGGTTTAAAACATTCTCATTTCAACCAAAAGCAATAAAAATATACTATTCTAAAAAATTTAAAATAACATGTTTAACCATCAACTTTTTAACCTTTTAACATACTCTGAGGGTGAATAGCCATGTAATTTTTTGAATGAAGTAGAGTAGTAAGAGGTTGACTCAATTCCAATTTCTTGCATAACCTCTGTAGCAATTAAATCACCATCAGTCTTCAATATTTCTGCGGCCTTTTGTAATCTAAAATTTCTTAGATAAACAATTGGTGATTGACCCGTTAATTGCTTCAATCTGCGAAAAAAACTAGAGTTACTCATTCCAATTGTAGCAGCAAGTTCTTCAACTCCAAATAAAGAACTGGAAATATTTTTCTCTAAAATTGAAGTTAACTTTTCTAAAAATACTTTATCTCTTTCAGATATTTTTATTGGTTCATTAGTTGTTGGTATTTGAGTATTTTGAGAAAAATAATTAAAAATTCGTAATTTATTTTCTATTAATTTCTTAACTCTTAATTCCAAATGTTTAACTGAAAACGGTTTTGTTATATAATCATCTGCGCCAAACTCAAAACCCTCCAATCTATTTTCATCATCATCAATGGCTGTTAACAGAATTACTGGAATATGACAATATTTTGAACTTGATTTGATTTTTTTACAAAAATCATAGCCATTTAGTTTTGGCATCATGACATCACAAATTATTAACTGTGGTTGTATTTCATTTAATTTTTCTAATCCATCTTCACCATCTACAGCAAGGTTAACATTATAATTGGACTTGAAGGTTTCCAACAAAAATGTTCTGACATCCCTCTCATCATCAATGATTAATAAATTTGGTAGCAAAGTCGATACCGGCTGTTCTCTATTGCCATTGATTTTCTTTGGTAACCAATCTTTTACAAAATTTAAATCTTTCTTTACTGGATTTTTATCAATAATTAAACTTTCCTTTAAAGGAATATTAATTTTAAATACGGTTTTTTTACCAATATCACTTGTAACTGAAATGGCTCCATTCATTAAATTAACAAGTGATTTACAAATCTTGAGCCCTATTCCAGTTCCGCTCCAATTCCCTCCATCATTAACTCCTCTGTAATACCTGTCAAATATTTTATCAATTTTTTCGGAAGGTATTCCAATTCCAGAATTAGCCACTTCGATATAAAATGATTTTTGATTTTCATGAGAACTTAGTCCCGCCTCTATGCTTACCTCACGATTTGAATCTCCATATTTAATTGCATTCGAAAATAAGTTTAATAAAATGCGCTCAATTTTATTAATATCTAAAACAATCTCCTTGTTGGGAGAATTTATTTTATAATAAAAATTTACTCCGTGTCCCTCGGAATAATTTTCAAACGCATCCATTAATGGGTACATAAAGTCGCCGAGAGAGATTTTAGAGTAACTTAAGACTAAATGTCCTTCTTCAGCCTTTCTGTAAGAAACTAATTGATCAATAAGTCTTTGAAGTCTTAATATATTATTTTGAATAATTGAAAAGTACTTTTGATCTTTCAATCCTTTGTTACGTTCAGAAATCTTTTCTAAAGGCCCCATAATCAAAGATAGAGGTGTTTTAAAATCATGTGAAACATTAGTGAAAAAACGCATTTTGGCTTGATCCATTTCATGAACACGTTCTTTGTCCAATTGTTCAAAATTAAGCTCTTGTTTTAATTTTTCAAGACGCACCAAATATTTAAATATTATAAATACGACAGAAATTAATAGAAGTATCCAAATCAGTATACTAGGTAATCTTAAATACCATGGTGCTAGAACTATAATCTGAAGCTCTTGGGTTTCTTTTGCCCAATTTCCATCACCATTAGCCCCTTTATACAAAAACTTATAAGTTCCAGAACTTAAATTCGTATAATTAGCAGTAGTTTTCCCCTCATTAACCTCAACCCAATTATTATTAACTCCCTCCATATAATACGCCAATCGATTCTTCTTTGGAGTGGAATTGTGTTGTACAAGAACCTCTAACGAGATATTTCTATTATTTTGATTTAAGATTATTTCTTTAGTCTTTGAAATAGAACTTTTAAGTATAACATTATTATTAATTTTTTTTCCTGCAATTACAGGTTCATTATTAATTTTTAATTCAGAAATTAGAACTTTTGGTAAGATTACATTTTCTTGAATTTGTTCTGGATTAAATATAGTTAGACCTTCAACCCCACCCATTAACATAATTCCTGATCTAGTTTTTAAATATGCTGATTGTCTTGAATTATTACTAGTAATTCCATCATTAATATCAAATAAATCAAATTCATTATTATTAGGATTAAATCTGGTAATACCATTATCAGTACTAATCCAAAACATACCCAGATTATCTTCCAATATTCCGATGATTGCCTCATCAGGAAGCCCATCCTTTTTATGAAAGGTAAAAACCGATTCTGGTTCGCCTACTGAGTTTAATTGGATTTTCATTAATCCACCACCAAAAGTTCCCAACCAAACATCTTTATTCAAACTTGTATGAATTGAAAATATATTATTGTGACTAAGATTTAGTTTATCATTTTCTGATTTTGTAGTCAAATGATTTCTTAAAATCCATACTCCAACATCATTTACTAATTGGTAAATGCCATTTGTGGTGGCAAACCAATAGTTTTTATAAGTGTCAATTACAAATTCATTTATTCTAAAATTATTTTCAATCTCAAATAATGGTTCTTTTATTTTTATAGGCTTATTATTTATTATAGAGTTCCATGGATTCTTAAGTATATAAGCTTTTGCTCCACCTAACAAAATTTCATTTGAACTTATTTGTTCAATTACCCTGTTTAAAGTTGGTTCTATTAATTCTTCTCCAATCTGTAATGTTACTTTCCTTAACAGCTCATTTTTATCATTATATAAAAAAACACCTTTATTGGTACCAATCCACCAAAACCCTTTTTTGTCTTGAAAAAGTCTAAAAACTTGTTCGTTTTTTAATTTTTTTGTTAAATTTTCAAGTTGATTAAATTGTATTCTTTTACCGTTATCTAAATCCAATCTATCTTGAGTCCTACATATAATATTTCCAAAAAAAGAAAACCAAATTTGACCATTTTTATCTTCGGTTATATCAGTAATTAAATTGCTTGATAAAGAATTCTCATCATAAGGGTTATGTACATAATTATGAAATACTTTTTGTTGTTTATCCAGTTTATTCAAACCTCCATGGCCAGTACCAATCCACATAACACCAAAATCATCTTCGTAAAAACAATTTATATGGTTACTGGTTATACCCTTTTTATCTTTAGGATTATATTTAAAAGAAATAAAATCAGAACTACTTGGTTGATATTTTAAAACACCTCTTCCAGTAGTTCCAATCCATAGTTCTCCATCTTTATCTTGAAACATGGTTAATACTACAACAGCAACATTATCTTTATTGAAAAACGACTGAACATTAATCAATTTATTATTTTCAATTAGTGTTTGAAAAATTCCATTATTTGTTCCAATCCAAAGTGCATTATCTGTTTTAATAATTTTTCTAATATCATTACAACTAACATCGCAAGTCAAAGGATTGATATCAAATGAAAAATCATTTATTTCTTTTATTTCTACCCTGTAGATATTATTGTAAGTAGCGACTAAAAATTCAGAGTCTGAAAGAAATTCTATATCAAGAATTTTATTTTCAGCTATTTTAGATTCTAAATTAACTGTTATTGATTTCTCATTATTTTCATTAAGATTATAAATACGAAGTTTGGTGCCTTCTGCAGTCCAAATTCTTTTTAAACTATCCTCTTTTATAAAAGTCGCATCTTTGAAGGAATTAGTTATCGGAGAGAATAATTCTTTGTCAACATCATACAAACAAACTCCTTCCCTAGTTCCAATCCATATTTTTCCATTTGAATCTGTTAACAAATTTAAAACCGTATTGTTTGGTATCGAAGCGGGATTTTGAGGATCATTATAAAAATACTCAAAAGAATATCCATCATGTTTTATTAACCCATTTGGTGTAGCAATCCATAAATGTCCATAGTAATCAGAAACTATTGCACGTACTGTATTCTGATGAAACCCCTCCTCACTTAAAAACTTTTCTATGCGTTGATTTCCATTTTTAACACTTGATACCTGAGAATAACTATGATACCAAAACATTAAAAACAGAAAACAAACTATATTCTTAATCATAAATTAAGTTTATAAATTATAACTATAAGTCTATTAAAATATACACTTTAATTACTTGTTTAAAAAATAATTCATTAACCTTACTCATTGTCTAATCATACAAATGATACTATTTTTGAAAAATATTTCCTTTAAAATTCATTTCATTAATTCATCAAAAACAAATTGATATAAATCTTCTATATGCATGGTTTTATGATATTTATCTTTAATTAATTTTTTACAAATTGGAATAATTTCTAATAATAATTCTCTTTTACCATGTTTATGGGCCTCATATAAAATATCTTCAATAATATTATTCATTACTATTTTCTATTTGATTAACAACTTTCAATGTTTTTAAAATAGAGTCTGGTGTTACTGAAATGGTATCTATTCCTTCCTTCACCAAAAACTCGCAAAAGTCTGGAAAGTCTGACGGACCTTGACCGCAAATACCAACTTTGGTTTTATATTTTTTTGCAGTTAAAATCAAGGTCGTGATCATACTTTTTACAGCCATATTTCGTTCGTCATACAAATGAGATACTAAACTTGAATCCCTATCTAAACCTAAAGTTAACTGAGTTAAATCATTTGACCCTATTGAAAATCCATCAATCATTGGAGCAAACTGATCTGCTAATAGTATATTTGAAGGCAATTCTGCCATTAAATAGATTTCTAATCCTTTTTCTCCTCTTTTTAATCCATTTTCCTCCATAACTACTAATACTTTTTTCAATTCTTGAGGCGTTCTACAAAAAGGAATCATTATGGTTGTATTTTCTAACCCATACTCATCACGAACTTTTTTTAATGCCTTACATTCTAATACAAATGCATCTTTAAAGGCTTTAGAATAGTATCTGGATGCTCCTCTCCATCCAATCATTGGGTTTTCTTCATTAGGCTCAAAATACTTCCCTCCTAACATATTAAAATACTCGTTAGATTTAAAATCAGAAAAACGTGTAATTACTCGCTTAGGATAAAAAGATGCTGCTATTTTTGCAACTCCTTGTGCCAATTTATTAATAAAAAACTCCTCCTCAGAATCATATCCTGCAATTAAATTTTTAATAGTATTTGATAATTTTTCATCTTTTAAGTCTCTGTGCTTTAATAGTGCTAATGGGTGAACTTTTATATAATTATTAATAATAAACTCTTCCCTCGCTAAACCAACACCGGAGCAGGGTATTTTACGGTACTTAAATGCCAGTTCAGGAGAACCAATATTCATCATAATTGGTGTTTTTGTCTTTGGAAATTCTTTAAAAGCCGTTTCCACTAATTTATATTTGATTTTACCTTTATAAATCTTACCTACACATCCTTCAGCGCAAGAAACAGATATTTCTTGATTATTTTCTAATAATTTAGTGGCATTTATAGCTCCTACAATAGCAGCCACACCTATTTCTCTAGCTACAATAGCAGCATGACAGGTTCTTCCTCCTTTTTCTGTTATTATGGCTGATGCCTTTTTCATTAAAGGTTCCCAATCAGGGTCTGTCATTTCAGTAACTAAAACATCACCTTCTTTAAAATCGGTTTCATCCTTACTTCCATCTCTACCATCAAGTGATAAAATTTTATAAACTTTTCCTCCTCCAATTTTATCACCAACAGCTACCCCTTCTAAAATTAGTTTATCTTTCAATTGATCTACATTTTCAATTTCATATTCCTTGATATTTCCTGATTTTTCTTGTGAATGAATAGTTTCTGGACGAGCTTGAACTATATATAATTCGTTTGTTAGTCCATCGATGGCCCACTCTATGTCCATAGGACACCAAGAACCCCTCGCCTCACTGTAATATTCTTCAATTTTTTGCACCCATTGTGCTAATTGAATTATTTGACTATCATTTAAACAAAATTTATTGAGCATTTCATTATTAACAGGAATTGTTTTAACCGTTTCAAATGGTTTGTTTCCGTATACCATTTTAAGTGTTTTATTTCCCATTTTTTTTTCAATAATAGAATTGAATCCTTTTTTTAAAGCTGGTTTATAGACAATAAATTCATCTGGAGATATCTCACCTCCTACAACCAATTCACCTAACCCATATGCTCCATTAATTAATACCACATCTTTAAATCCACTTTCTGTATCCAATGAAAATGCAACACCGGAAGAACCTAAATCAGAGCGTACCATTTTTTGTATACAAACTGATATTTTTACAGAAAAATGATCATATTTTCTGGAAGACCTGTAGGATATAGCTCTATCGGTATATAATGATGCGAAACAACTCCTTATCGCAGTTAATAACATTTCTCCTCCTCTGATATTTAAGAAAGTTGACTGTTGTCCAGCGAAAGAAGCATCAGGTAAATCTTCGGCTGTGGCAGATGATCTAACTGCGATATCTGTAGCGTCTTGTCCATAATCTTCTGAGAGGCTATAGTAAGAATTTAAAATAGATTTTTCGACTGATACTGGAAACTTTCCATTAGAAATTAACTTCCTAATTTGGGACCCAGCCTTACGAAGCTGAACAATATTTGAAGAATCTAATCCGTTTAAAGCTTTACTGATTTTCTCTTTCAAATTATTTTCATCAATAAACGCTTCAAATGCAGCCACAGTTACAGCGTAACCGCTTGGAACTTTTATATTTTGCTTTGTTAAATTTTGAATCATTTCTCCTAAGGAAGCATTTTTTCCCCCAACAAATGATATGTCATCCATACCAATTTGATTTAATTTTTGGATAAACAATTGTTTTGTGCTCATGCTTGAAATTAATTTAATTGATTTCCTAAATATTGTTCGTTGTCATCAAAAGGTTTAGTATAATGTTGCAAAAGTAATTCTAGGTTAGAGTTTTTAATTTGCTCTAATTCATCATTTAATTGCTCTTATTGGTAATTATGATATTTAAATCAATTACAAAATTTTGTGATAAAACAAACAAGATTAACTTTCAGTACCAATCATATAAATTTTAGTTAAAAATGTCAGTAATGTTGTCGAGAGAGTTGACAATATCAAAAAAGGTTTGTTATAATTTAGATTACAAAGTCTATTTACCGCGATATAGTAACAAGTCCGCTTTAATAACTAGATTTTTTTCGTGCTCTTCCTTAATTTCAATTATTTTTTT
>TARA_Y100000385_G_C13109280_1_pt1 | contig 16084 bp, 13 predicted proteins | sample TARA_Y100000385 | Tara Oceans TARA_Y100000385 (sample SAMEA2620980) | marine metagenome | biome: marine biome (ENVO:00000447); feature: surface water layer (ENVO:00002042); material: "saline water (ENVO:00002010), including plankton (ENVO:xxxxxxxx)" | depth 5 m
CAAAGTCCTTTGCGTGTTGGAGCACAACAGACCGAAACGTATTTACCAATACTAAAAAATAAAACTGTTGGTATTCTTGCCAATCAAACTACCGTTATTTTTAAAGAGAGTGCGTATACCCATTTAGTAGATTCTTTATTGAGTTTAAATGTTGCGGTCAAAAAAGTCTTTGCTCCCGAACACGGATTTAGAGGCACTGCAGATGCTGGGGAATACGTGAAAGATGGTGTTGATTCTGGAAGTGGTGTTCCTATTGTGTCTTTATACGGAGGAAAGAAAAAGCCAGACCCTAAAACCTTAGAGGGTTTGGACGTTGTTATTTTTGATGTTCAAGATGTTGGTGCACGGTTCTATACATTCTTATCGACCCTTCATTATATAATGGAAACTTGTGCTGAGTTAGGGATTACAGTCCTCGTTTTAGATCGACCTAATCCAAATGGACACTATGTGGATGGTCCTATTTTAGATTTAAATAATTCTAGTTTTGTGGGAATGCACCCTGTACCTATAGTTCATGGAATGACGGTTGGAGAATATGCCAAAATGATCAATGGAGAAGGCTGGCTTTCTAAGGGTATTCAATGTAATCTAAAAGTGATTCCTATAGAAAACTATACCCACCAAACGGCTTATGAGTTGCCCATAAAACCCTCTCCAAATCTTCCCAATGAAACAGCTATTAATTTGTATCCAAGTTTGTGTTTGTTTGAAGGGACTAATGTGAGTGTAGGACGTGGAACGGAACTTCAGTTTCAAATCTTTGGAAGTCCATTTTTAAATCTTTCTGACTATAATTTTGAATTCATACCGAGTCCAAATGTGGGAGCTAAATACCCAAAACATGAAGCTAAAACTTGTAAGGGATTAAACTTAAAAAACCAACCTAATTTATCTCAAATAGAGTTAAAATGGTTGTTAGATGCATATCGAAACTCCGAAAATAAAGCGGAATTTTTTAATCCGTTTTTTACCAAATTAGCGGGAGTAAAACTTTTACAACAACAGCTTGAAATGGGAATGACTGCCGATGAAATTCGCGAGAGTTGGAAACCAGGCTTAGAACGCTACAAAAAGCTTAGAGCTCCTTACCTACTATATCCGTTGTAGGTTTTCTATACCCTTGAAAAGGTTGTTTTAATAACTGTTTTAAGCTGCTATTTTCAGCTTCATTAGGAAAAGTATCTACGCCATATAGAATCTGCTCGCGCTCTATATATATATACGTCCCCAGTAAACGATCCCATACAGAAAAAATATTTCCATAATTAGCATCTGTATAAGGCAATTGATAGTGGTGGTGGGTTTTATGCATATCTGGAGAAACCAACACAAAACTGATCAAATAATCTAATTGCTTTGGCAGCCTAATATTTGCATGATTAAATTGTGTTGAAACCAAGGATAAAGACTGGTAAAGCATAATAACTCCAATCGGTGCACCAATTATAAAAACTCCTGCCAGAGTAAATACATAACGAATAACGCTTTCTAGTGGATGGTGTCTATTTGCAGTTGTTGTATCTACCTTGTGATCAGAGTGATGTACTAAATGCACCATCCAGAGTGGCGGCACTTTGTGTTCTATATAATGGGGTAAATACGCCGCTGCAAAATCCATAAGAAAAACTCCTAAAACTACAAAAAGCCAAAGCGGCATTTCAGGAAGCCAATTTAATATTCCAAATTCATTAGCGACCACCCAGTCAGCGGTATGCAATAATAAAAAAGCTAATATAAAATTTATTACAACAGTAGTAAATGTGAAAAACAGGTTTGGAAACGCGTGTTTCCATTTATTATAATTGAACTTAAACAAGGGTAAAGCACCTTCAAGGACCCAAAATAATGTCAAGCCTCCTACCAGAATACCGCTGCGGTGTAAAGAAGGAATACTTTCGAAATAATGAATTAGCTGCTCCATAATAGCCATAAATTTTTATAAATATACTTATTTTAATTTAGCCCTTAAGGCCTCTACTATATTAAAAGTAGCAGGGCAAATAGCGACATTCTTAAGAGTTAAATCCGCTATTTTTTCAAAGTTTTTACGATTGGTATGTGGGTATTCTCTGCAGGCTTTGGGACGTATTTCATATATCCCACATGTATTATCGGCTGCTAAAAACGTACAGGGAGATGATTTTAAAACATAATCAGAATCTGTATCTAAATTGAGATAGGTATCTATGAATTTTCGCGTTTTAATTCTAAAGGCTTTTGAAATGCGCTCTATGTCTTTATTTGTGAAGATTGGACTGGTGGTTTTACAGCAGTTAGCACACTGAAGACAGTCTGATTTTTTAAACTCATCCTCGTGCAATTCTTGCATGACCAAATCGAGATTTTTGGGTGTTTTTTTTCTAAGTCTTTTAAAAAAGGCCCTATGCTCGTTTTGTTTATCTTTGGCTAACTTAGGAAGAAATTGTAGTTGGTCATGCATACGACAAAATTAATAATAAATAACTAAGTAAAATGAAAGATGTTTTTGGGACTGCCATTTTAGATTACCAACTCGAAAATTACACTGAGGATTTAATAACTTCAACCAGTATTTCTGAGAAAGACATACTGCCGCTGCCCTATTTATTTAGAGCTTTTTCTGAAATGCCTTCACTTGAACAAACGGCACTAAAGCTGTCTAAAGGACGTGTTTTGGATATCGGATGTGGCGCAGGAAGCCACAGTTTACATTTGATTTCAAAAGGGTTAAACGTGAAATCTATCGATATTTCTGAAAGCGCCATCAAAGCCTGTATATTAAGGGGTTTAAAATCTGCACATGTATTAGATGTGATGAACGAAACCGCAACTTTTGATACGCTGCTTTTATTGATGAATGGTTCGGGGATATTTCAATCTTTGGCACATACACCTTTTGTTCTTAAGCACTTAAAGTCGCTGTTAAATCCGAACGGACAGATTCTGATTGATTCCTCGGATATTAAATATATGTATCAAGATGAGGATGGTGGATTTTGGATGGACGCTACTAAGGCCTATTATGGTGAACTCGAATACACCGTGCGTTATAAAAACCAAGAAGCCACCTTTAGCTGGATGTATCTAGATTTTGAAAACCTTAAAATAGCCTGTGATCAGGTAGGTCTTAAATGTGAATTAGTTGAAGAAGGACCACATTATGATTTTTTAGCAAAACTATCAATCGCTTAGAAGTCAAATTTATAGCTTGCGCCACCTAAAAGTTGAAACCCTTGAACTGGGTAGTGGTTCCAACGCTTATATTGGTTATTCACAATATTATTAACTTTTATAAAGGCACTCCATTGGGGTGTTAACTCATGCTCTAACTGAAAGTTGGCATCCAAAAAAGAACCCAAGGCTTCATTGACTGCTGGCTCAGGGCTAATTAGCCCTTCAAAATTGGTGGTATCTTCTCTAGAACCACAGTAAAACAGAGTTCCTGCCAAAGACCATGTATCTGCAAGTTGGTAGTCGAAAAACAGAGAGGAGACAACAGCCGGTAAATTCCAAGTAATAGGTTCAGAATCGCTGTCGTATTTATAAAGTTCTCCAATTAATTTAATATTCAATTTTTGGCTCATATCAAATTCTAAGGCAGCTGAGAGCTTAAATACATTTACGGCATCGTAAACAACTCCAAATGAGTTGCCATGGCTGTAGTTGTTGATAAGAAGGGGATTATTAGCAATTCTATTGCTTCTAAAAAGGGCTTTATCCTCCTCTCTAAAATAGCTTCCGTTTACGTCATAGCCAAGAGATTGTGAAAGTTTTCCTTTGGTACCCACTACAAACTTAAAAGCGGTAGAGCTGGGTCGAATGTCTAGGGTCGGAGAAACAAAGGGGTTTATTGTTGTAAAAGCAGAAAAGGAGTTTTGAATTAGTTCGCCGGTCAATCCCGCATAAGCCTCTACGATAGAATTAACAACTGAGTAACTGGCTTTAATATTGGGATAGATGTAAAATTTATTTATAGATCTTTCGGAATCCATAAGGTAACTAGCCTTAAAACCAATTGACAGGTCTAAATCTCCCTTCGAATACTGGTAGCTAGGCGCCGCTGAAATCTGAACGTTTCCATACTTTTTTTGTTCTGAAATCAAATAGCCTCTGGCAAAACTTCCCTTTAGATAATCAATCGCCAGAAGCGAATTAAAGGAGTTGTCTAAAATATTGATTTGAAGGTCTGTATCTGCTTTGACATGGAATTCTTGAGAACTGTAGGCATCTGTAAAACGTTGTACATAAATTTTTCCAGTTCGAACAACCCCTTTTGTAAACTGAAGTTTAGTAGAAAGAGCTATGTCAGAATACACTTGCTCAGGCTTTATGGGAGCGGTTGTTGGATTAGGAAGCCCATACCAATTAACGGCTTGGCGCTTTAAAGCTAGATCGGTATCCCAGACCCTGTCCTTTAAGGTTTTGGAATAATTAAGCTGAAGGCCAGTCGTTGAAAACGAATCATCCAATTGCAATCCTTCAATCCCTCCTTGTGAGGAGTGGTGTTCGATATACCCCCCCATCGTTTCCCCTCTGCCAAGTTTATGGTTGAGGTATACATTCGCTAAAATAGTTCCATAATTACCAAATCCTATGGAGGTGTAATTTTGAAATAATTTTACTTTTTTTACTTTTTCTAAGCCTACTGAGATTCCTTTTGCTGGCGTAAATACCGAGGCTACTGGAGTAGAGAAAATGGTGTATTTAAGGTTTTTTGAAGACGCATTGGAAAGGCCAAGGACTGCTGTTTTTTTCAGCTTAAAAGCATCTGATATTTTGGGAGTGTAGGGTTTGACTATGGATACAAGCTGGCTGTCTATAGAATCTTGCGATTGGGGCTTTTGAGCAGCCAGGATCTGGAATTGAAATACAAAAATACAAACCGCTAACAGACGTAAATAATTCTTTGATTTAAGAGTCATAATTCTAATTTTTATTCTGTGGTTCAATTTCTAAAGAAGAGTTGGTCTTAGCGGCTTCAGATTTAATCCGTTCGAGTTCTAAGCTAGCTTCCAGGACTATGTCTTCAAAATCAGCGAAATTTTGAATCACATTTTCTAAGATATAGCTCGCTTGAAACACATCGTCAAGAGCGTAGAAGTTCTTGGCCATAATAACAAGTCCTTTGGAAGAAAAATACTTATAGCTGGAATAGTTTTTAATGAGGACTTGAATGCTCTCATTGGAAGCTTCAAAAGCGCCGTCAGTATGCTTGAAATAAGCCTCAAAATACTGGGACTCAGCTGCCGTTTCTCCAGACGCGATGGCCTTAACTTTGGTATAAGCTTTACGCGCTTTTGGCTCGTTGTCAGTTTGCATAGCTGCTCTTGCTATAATAATGTAAGCATCACTCTTAATGTAGGCATCTGTTTTTGAATTATCGAGAATGGTTTCTGCATATCGAATCGCCACAGCATAATTTTCAAACTGGAAATAGACTTTCATTAAGTTGGACTGTGCGTATAAACGGTTTTGCGGTTTTTTAGCTTCAGATTCTAGGCGGGATAAGACTGTAAGTGCCGCCTCAAAATCATTAGATTCTAATGAGATTTCAGAAATATTTAACAAGGCAGCTTCAGTAAATTCATTGGTAGCTTGCTTGCAAGCATAATTATAATGTGGAAGGGCATTGGGCTTTAGATTATTTTTATAGTACAATTCTGCAAGGTAAAAATGGGCTTTTAACAGTTCTTTACCCTTTGGAAACCTGGCTATATAGCCATTAAATAATTCAATAGCCTTAGAGTTGTTAGCGTCTAAATATTTTTTTTCAGCAGCTTCGTAAGTAGCCGCTTCTAATTCACTGTCGTTGACTTCAGAATAGTCTAGGGTCTTTAGCCAAAGTTCGTAGGCATCTACCTGTCCTAAATCAATATAAATAGACCGCGATGAACTAATGGCTTGGAATGCTTCTGGAGTTGATGGATAGCCAAGGGCTACAGCGTTAAAACTTTTAAGTGCAGCACTAGTATCGTTTTTGTTGTATTCAATCAATCCCCTGCGTAGAAGGGCTTTGGGGACTAAAATACTGGATGAAAAATCATTGATTAAAGCCGTATATTTCTGTAGGGCTTTGCCGGGATTTCCTTGATTAGCATATGAATTTGCCAATTCAAAAAGTGCTTGATCCTTAAGGGAAGAGTTCTTAAAACCTATCAAACTTTTTAGCCCTTTTATTTTAGTCTCGAGCTGTCCTAAATAGCCATGGCTTACTGCAATTTGAAAGGTCGCATAGTCTTGTTCTATTTTATTTAATTTCATGGCTGCTTGGTAGCCCTCAATAGCTAAGCTGTATTGTGCACCTACAAAATAAGAATCTGCCATTCTAAGAAACGTATCATTTAGCATCACAAAATCTTTAGATTGACCAGCTGTAAATAGCTGGAAATAATTGATAGCCTTTGCATAATGCTTTTGCTTAAAATAAGTATACGCTATATTATAGTTTAAATTATTCACCTCTTCAAGTTCAGCAGATAGAAGAGAGTTTGAGAAATCTAAAAAACCAATAAGCGCCTTATCATAGTTCATTAATTGATAGTCTACTTCCGCCTTCCAATAAGTCGCTCTTGCCTTAATTACAGGGTCTAAAGAGACTGACAGGGACTTTATAAGCAAGGCCTCAGAAGCGGCATAACTGCCTTCATTATACAGCTCCAGTGCTCTAAAAAAAGTAACTTTCTGTAAGGCTGCTTTGTGGATGGGTTTGGATTTGTTTTCTAATAAAACCAAGGCTTCTACATAATTATTAGAACTAATATAAGAATCAATGAGTAAGGATTCAACTTCTGTTTTAAAAGCTGATTTTGGATATAGATTTAAGAATTCTGCTAAAACTTCAGAAGTCGACTGATAGGGATTGCCGATATCATAACTCAATTTAGCATAATTAAGCCAAGCATCTTCCTTGATCGAAGGGGTGAACTCCATTTCAGAAGCATTTTTAAATGCATTTAGAGCGGCTTGTTTTTTATTTAAATTGATGTAGCATTCTGCTAGGTGATAATAGGCGTTTTGAGCAATTGCATTGTTGCCCTCTATTATTTTGTTAAACTCATCAATTGAATTTTGGTAGTTGTTTTGCTTGTAAAATGCATAACCAAGTTGATAAAAATCGGTATGACTCCAACGGCCAGCTTGTCCTTTATACGCTTGTAAATAAGGAATTGCTTCTGTATAATTTTGGAGATTAAAATAACTTTCACCAATAATTTTGGAGAGTTCTGACGCTTCTTTTTCAGAAGCATCTTCCAGCAATACAGTCGCCAATGCGATGGCTTTTTGAAAGTTACCTAATTTAAAGTTTAAATCCGCTTGATAATAAGACACATTCTTTTGGTAAAGCCGGCTGTCATTTAGTTGATCAAAATAGGCAGATGCTTGAGTGTAATCATTGGATTCGTAGGCCATAAAGCCCATATAGTATTTAGCTTGAGAACCGTAGCGGATTGAGCTTTCAACTTTGTTTAAATTTAAGCTTGCTTTCTTATAGCTCCTAGTGGCATAAAGACTGTATCCGTAGTTGAAATAATACGTTTCTTTAACACGATTTGGTAGGGAACTTAAGTCTACCCTGTCATACCACTTGCAAGCTTGGGCAAACTTTGCATTTTCAAAATAATAAGAAGCTATATCAAAATAGGCTGAAGTGCGTTTACTGCTGTAAGGGTAATTTTTTACGAAAGACTCTATAAGAGTTTCTGCATTAGGCTGCCTAAGTTTCACAGCGCAATTGGCTACATAATAGGCAACATTAGATTTTAAAAAAGAATCCGAGGAATGAGACTCTAGAGATTTAAAGAGCTGTTGAGCAGATTTAAATTGTCGGGCCCTATAAAGAGATAATGCTTTGCTAAAATGAACCTCATCATTTGAATAAACAGCTGTTTTCTGAGCAAAACAAACAGATATAAAACACAAAATGTAAAGCTGAACTAGAAATTTTGTAGTGCCCATAGATAGTAGGAATTTAAATATTCAAATATAAAAATTAAAACGGGATAATTTCAGCTAAATTATAATCAACACGAAATTAAAATGAAATCTATGCGTTTAATGTAAAGTGATGTTTGATAATTGAGTCAAATAGTAATACTTTTATGAAAAAATTAAATAAAACCAATGTCAGATTCGGTATTAAAATTACAAAACGTCTCTATTTTCCAAAATGATAGCCTAATACTAAATGAGGTTAATATTGATGTTAAAGAGGGAGATTTTGTATATCTGATTGGAAAAACAGGCTCTGGAAAAAGTAGTTTATTAAAAACACTATATGGCGATTTGAAGCTAGAGAATGGGAATGGCTCCATTGTTGAAATGGATTTAAAAACAATGAAAGAAAAAGACATCCCCTTTTTGAGACGAAAACTGGGTGTGGTTTTTCAAGATTTTAAATTGATGAATGAACTCCGTATTAGCGCAAATTTAGAATTTGTTTTAAAAGCTACTGGATGGAAGCAAACGGACTTGATGGCCGCTAAAGTTGAAGAAGTTTTAAAAAAAGTCAATATGCACACCAAGGCTCATAAATTTCCTTATGAACTTTCGGGAGGTGAGCAACAACGCGTAGCGATTGCTAGGGCCTTATTAAATGACCCAAGTTTAATTTTAGCAGATGAGCCCACCGGGAACTTGGACCCAGAAACGAGTATGGAGGTTATGGAAGTGCTTCTGGAACTCAATAAAAAGGGACATTCTATTTTTATGGCAACCCACGATTATGCTTTGATTTTGAAATATCCTAGTAAAACACTCAAATGCGAAGACTCTAAAGTTTTTGAGGTAGTTCAACGAAAAAATTAAGAATGCTTTCTATACTCATACCAACCTATAATTATAATGTTGACGCATTGGTAAGAGCGCTAATTTATCAATCCTTGAGATGTAAAATTGATTTTGAAATCTTGATAGGCGATGATTTCTCCTCACAAACTATTTGTGATGTATCAAAGATCAGAAAATCAGAGTTCGTTCAAGTTTATAGAAGTGAAATCAGTTTTGGCAGAACTAAAACACGAAAGCTATTAAGTTCAAAGGCCAAGTACAAGTGGCTATTGTTTATTGACTCAGATATGCTCCCAAATAACCAAAATTATATTGAAAACTATGCGAATGCTGTAGCTGAGTACACAGAAATTAAAGCATTTTTTGGGGGATACTCATATTCAAAAAATTACCCTAATAAGGAACGCTTAAGATTTCGATATGGAAAGAAAAGAGAGTTTAAATCCGCAGCGGAGAGATGTATTAATCCCTACAGAAACATTTATTCAGGAAATATGTTAATTTCAAAAACTGCTTTTGAGCAATTGAATATAGTTCTTGAAAATCGTTATGGACTTGACTTGGCACTTAGCAGAGAATTAGAAATTCAAAAAATTTCCTTTAAACATCTTGACAACTACACGCTTCATATGGGGATTGAAGATAATAGCACCTTTCTTTTAAAATCAAAAGAAGCATCCCAAACAATGAGGTCTTTGTACGAAAAGAACTTGATTAGTTCAAAGCAAAGTAAATTGGTAAGGGCTTATAAATTAATAGATAAACTAGGTTTAGTAAAGCTTATAGAACTAAAAGGGTGGTTGTTAAATCCACTTGTGTGCTGGTTATTAATTAATTTTAAATCTCCATTGATAGCTCTTGACTTATATAAGTTTTATCATTTTTGTAAGAACTAAACAAATGCCTTTAATTTCAATAATAATCCCGCTGTATAACAAAGAACGCTTCCTAAAAGAAACGTTAGACAGCGTATTTAATCAAACGTTTTTAGATTATGAACTTATTATTATAAATGATGGATCTACAGATAAAAGCTGTGAAATTGTAAAATCTATATGTGAAAACAAGAAAAATATCATTCTAATTTCACAAGAAAACCAAGGCTTAAGCTCCACAAGAAATAAGGGAATAAGATTAGCAAAAGGTGAGATTATAGCACTTTTAGACGCTGATGATTTGTGGAATAAAAACTATCTTAAGGAAATTCATAAACTTTATAACGATTTTCCCGAAGCGTCTTTATATGGCACAGACTACATAGAGAAACTCAGCTCTACAATCGAATTGGAGCCCTCTAAAAACATTTCGGGTAAATTAAAAAACTCAACTTTTTTAATTGAGGATTTTTTTAGAGCTAGCCTGTTTCAACCTATAGTTAATCCAAGTTGTTTTTGCTTTAAAAAAGAGGTTTTCAAAACTGTAAAATTTAATGAGTCAATCAATTTTGGTGAAGATGTGGATTATTTCATAAATAGTAATCTCAATTTTAGTTTCGCCTACAGTTATAAACCTTTAGCGACTGTTAATTTGAACATTCCAAATCAAATTACACAACTGGGATTTAAAGGAAAAAGACTTCCTGACTTTGATCAATTTGAGAAATATACTTCACAAAAAAATTCTCTTAAAAAATATATAGACACAAAACGCTACTTTCTATTAATTCAATGTAGAATGCTGAATGATAAAGAGAATTATTTAATCTTAAGGAAAAGCTTAAATCTTAGCAATTTAAACAGTCGTCAAAAATTTCTTCTGCAAACGCCTTTAATTATTCTAAAGTTTTTAAAAAAAATAAAAAAAATAGGTCTTCGTTACAGGGTTCGAATAACATCCTTTTAAAGTTCGATTTAATTAAGTAAGTCCTCCCACATTGAAATTACATTTTTAGCAGAAAACTTTTCAACTGAAGTTATAGCATTACTTTTGCAATGATTATAAAACTTAGTATCTGAATGCATTTTATCTAAAGCACTAACAAAAGCCTCAAAGTTTTGATTTTCAACTAAAACTCCATTTTCTCCGTCTATAATCAGTTCTGAAGGTCCTGACGGACAATCAAACGAGATAACAGGTGTTCCAATAGACAATGCCTCTAACAACACCATAGGAAAACCTTCAACATTACTAGACATTACAATACATTTTGCGGCTTTCATATAATTTTTAACTTCAGATTTAAAACCTAAAAGACACACTAAATTTTCTAAATCACCTTGCTTTATTTGAAACTCAAGTTGAGCCTTATCTGGACCTTCGCCAATAATATAAAGCGGAACTTTATCCTTGAAAAAGTTAGTTTTTATATAGGCCTCTATTAGCTTGTCAAATTGCTTGGTACTATTATCTAAGCGCCCCACAGCCAAAAGAAATGGTGTTTGAATCTCGGTATTAAAATCTGTTTTATATAACGATTCAGAATTGTAAAAATTAGGGATGTATTTTAAATTAGTAAAAGGAAAAAGAGAAACCAATCGATTAATAATTTCGTTGGAAACGCCTATTACTGCTGGTGCTTTGCTATAGTGTTTAAAAAACCATTTGTGTTTTGGGATGTGAAAAAAAACCTCATAACTATGAATTGTAAAGATTATTTTTGAAAGGTCAAAAATAAATTGATAAAAACACCATTCCATAACTGGACGATTGCGTGTACGAAAATCAATATAATAATCAGAATTAGTTATCTTGTATGCGTATTTAAACTTAAAAAACTTTGAAAGTTGTTTAATAATCTTAAATTTAAATTCTTTAAGACCTAAATTATACAATTCACCTTTAAAAGGATAAGTGATTTCGTCTCTCAAACAAATAATTGAAACATCATAACCCATTTTGTAAAGCTCAACAGACAGCTTTGCAGCCACACGCTCGGCTCCACCAATGGACAGAGAATCTACTATTAAACATATTTTCTTTTTAAAATTTTGCACGATGCCTTTAAAACTATTAAATTACAAAGAAATATAATTTTTGATGCGAATACTTTTGTTTGGGGAATATAGTAACTTTCATAATACCCTAAAAGCAGGACTTGAAAAAAATGGATATAGTATTCTTTTATCAGGAAGAAAGGACGGTTTCAAAGACTTTAATTTGGACCTTAGTTTAGAACCAAAACTCTTTAAACTATATCCACTCAGGAAATTAAAAAACGTATTCTATTTACTTTTTAAGTTTGATCTTTCAAGTTTTGAAGTCTTTATAAATTTTCTTGTAAATCGAAATCACTTTAAGGGTTTTGATGTTGTTCAGTTAATCAATGAATACCCTTTAAAAACAACTCCCTATTTGGATACATTAATTTTGAAATTTATTTTTAAGCATAATAAAAAAGTGATGTTATCCGCTTGTGGCGATGACGTGACCTACTTGACTTATTTGATCAACTCCGATTTATCCCACCATGTTTTGACTCCGTATCTAAATAATAAAAAATTGAAACCCTATTTCAAAAGCAGCTTAAGCTACTTAAAACCAGCACATAAAAAATTAAGTGATTTTGTAAAAACACATATTAGCTATATTATTCCAGCAGATTTTGATTATCAAATGGCATATGAAAACCTTCCAAAAGTAAAACCACTTATTCCTTTCCCTGTAAATCTTGAAAAAAATAAATTTAAGCGTTTAGAAATCAAAGGAAAAGTTAAAATTTTTCACGGTATCAATCGCAGCAATTATTATAAAAAAGGGAATGATATTTTTGTTCAAGCTTTGGAACAAATTCGAGAAAAATATAGTTCTAAAATAGAAATTATTCAAGTTGAAAGTATTCCTTATAAAAAGTATATCAAACTCTCTGATGAATTTCATATTTTATTGGATCAAACTTATGCCTATGATCAAGGATACAATGCATTAGAAGCTATGGCACAAGGAAAAGTAGTATTTAGTGGGTTTAGTGATGGATTTAAATCGCATTACGGTATAACCAAGAACATTGGAATTCACGCCTCGCCTGATGTGGAAGAACTCGTTAAAAACTTGAGTTGGCTTATTGAAAATCCAAAAGAAATTATAGAGATTAGTAAGAATGCACGCGCGTATATTGAAACATATCATGATTATGAAAAAGTAACTCAGACCTATTTAGACACCTGGAATTCCTAGCTAGGAAAATTGGTTTTTAAACGTTTCAAAATCGCGGATATAATCAGTTTCATCAAATACATCAGAGGCCAAGACGAGACATACTGCTCCAGAAGAAAAATTCTCCAGTTCACGCCATACACCTTTATTAATAAGTAGGCCTTTGTCGGGTTTATTGAGTGTCACAAAAGTTTCCGATTTCCCATTGTTTAGCTTGACCTCAAAACTACCGCTAAGCGCAACCAATAACTCCAGCTGATTGATATGAGCATGTCCACCACGATAAGCCGAACTAGGGACATCAAATAAATAATACACACGTTTTATTTCGAACGGTACGGTCTCTTTTTCAAGGACACCCAGATTACCACGTGTGTCGGTAATTTTAGGGATGTTTATTATTTTATATTTCATTTGAAAATATTAAAATTTTACTTTCAGCCACGAATTCATTAATTCTTTTTCACCTTCCCAATCTCTTGAAAAACTAGTTTTAATTAATTTAGAAGGAACACCTCCAATTAAAATTTTTTCTCCAAAATCCGTATAATCTTTATTACACAAACTATTGGAAGCAACCACACAATAATTAGGGGTTATTGTTTTTGCCATAATAGAAGTTCTGTTCGAAATGGAATTAAAATTCCCAATAACAATAGGTGAACTTTTTGGGTATTTTTCTTTTGTATTTGTATTCATCATCTGGTGAAAATTAGTATCTATGATTTGAGTTTCCGAGCCTAATCTAACCCACTTTCCCAGCACTACTCTATTGGTACAGATTAATTTACTAAAAGAAGAAAATCCAGACATGTGTCCCATTTCGAAATATGCTGATTTTCCAACATAAAAAAAATAATCTTTTCCAAATTGAATATGGCCTTTGACTCTAAAATCTCCATCTAAATAAATTTCACTAATTTTTTTTGAACGCGTGGTCATTTCAAAAGGTTGTCCGAAACCAATCATTGCAGTTTTAATAGGCGCCTCAATTTCAATAGTCCCTTTTAATGACGTAAACTTTACACTCCCATAAAAAAATACAGGAAGTTTTTTAGCAATCGAAAACGGAAACATTTTAAAATTAAAATATAGTGTTTTAACCCAATTAACGGTGCAAGCAATTTTTAACTTTCTTTTTATATTTCGTAAGCTTTGAATCATTTAGTTTGATCTTTTGTGGACTTCTTAAATATAGAACTAAATAGTTGTTTTAAATCCATTTTTTGTTGAAATTGAACTATTGAATATCCAATAGAAATTCCAACTAATAGTACCAAAAAACTGTAGCGAAGATACAGAGATTCCACTAATGTTGCGCCATAACTGGACGCACAGATTAATGCGCATATTGTAAAAGTCTTATACAATGATTTTGTAAAACTAATTCCATATAACTGTTTGGTCAAAATTTTTAAAGTCACAAGGTGTATAAAAAAATAAAATAGATACCCTAATCCTATACCTGTAAGACCACCCTTATTATAAGACAGAACGCAAATAATTAAAAGGGTTGTATTAAATAGAATCGATAGTATGATAAACACTTTGGAATGTCCTTTGGCAATAATAACATAGCCTATTGAAAATGAAACAGCTTTAAAAAAAGTACCTAACACACCAAAAGTCACAAAACCAATAATAACATTAAATTTACTTGAGTATAAAAGTTCAACTATAAAAGGTGCAAAGGTTAAAAACAACACAATAACAGGAGTAATCAAAAGGATGGCTACATCAGCTTGTTGATTGACTGCTACGCTCATTTTTTCATTATCGGTATTTATAGCTGCGAGCCTTGGAAAATAATCAGTAGACATCGCCGAAAAAATCATACCCACATAAGAATTAACAATTAAAAAGCCAGCACTATAAAACCCAACAGCATCTAGCCCATCTGTTGAACGTATAAATACTTGAACTAAAAACGCTGAAAAGGCCACAACCATGGAAGTAAAACTCATTGTTGCTCCAAGCTTCAACATGGCTTTACTTTTGTCGAATAGTTTAGATTTAGAGAAGCTAAAATGTGGAACCTCTATGTCTTTGGTGAAAAATTTAAAAACAATAAATGTAATTATGGCTGAAGCAATTAAAGCAGGTACTATTCCTTTTAATTCAAAGATAAAATACAATGGTAGTGTTAATAAAAGAGAAACGGTGCTCGCTGTTAAATTTGCAGATGCTAATTTTTTAAGGCGACGTGTACCCTGAAGAATTGCAATTTTACCTTTGGTCAATTGAGTAAACAGAACTGCGATTGACAACCATACAAAAGCATAAGTATAGTCTGTGTTTCCAAAAGTCAATTGACTTATATATTTAGAAAAAAGAAGTGTTATTAGTACTCCAAGAATTCCCGTAAACCAAATTAATTTTTCTAGCACAAAAATAATTTCTGTGACTTTAGAACTATCTTTATCAGAATTTTTCTCTGAAATTTCTTTAACAGCACTAGTATCTAATCCTATTTTGGTAAAATCTCCAATGATACGAAGTGTCGAGTTTAAAAGTCCAATAACTCCAAACCCTACAGGACCAATAAGGATTGCAACAGCTTTGGATCGAATCACAGAAATCAAGATATTAAAAACTTGAACACCTCCAAAAAGAGACGTCGCTTTCATAATTTGAATATAGGATTTTTTCTGTTTAGACATTTACTAATTAATATGCGTTTATGATTTCAATGACCGTGTTAACGTCTTCGTTTGTAAGCACAGGACTCATTGGAATACTAACCAGCTGTTGGTGAATTTTCACTGTAAAGGGAAGGTTCAAGTCGCTATACAATTTTAATGCCTCTTGTTTATGCGGAGGGATTGGATAATGAATCAGGGATTCAATAGCATTATCCTTTAAATAGTTCATAAACCGATCGCGGTCTTCAACTAAAACTACAAATAAATGAAACACATGGTCATTTTTTCCAGAGTAGTGGGGTAATTTAACCTTAGTATTTTTAATCCCTTTTAAATACCGCTTTGCAACTGAGCGTCTTTTGGCGTTGTCTTCATCTAAATTTGGAAGTTTTAGATTCAAAAAGGCAGCCTGTAATTCATCTAATCGGCTATTAAAACCAACTACGGAATTCACATATTTTTTGGAGCTCCCATAATTTCTCAGATGTATTAGCAGATCAGCCAGCGGTGTGTCGTTTGTTGTAATAGCACCTGCATCTCCTAAAGCGCCTAAGTTTTTGGAAGGATAAAAACTAAAAGCA
>TARA_Y100000385_G_scaffold283670_1_pt1 | contig 16044 bp, 15 predicted proteins | sample TARA_Y100000385 | Tara Oceans TARA_Y100000385 (sample SAMEA2620980) | marine metagenome | biome: marine biome (ENVO:00000447); feature: surface water layer (ENVO:00002042); material: "saline water (ENVO:00002010), including plankton (ENVO:xxxxxxxx)" | depth 5 m
AAAAATACCTTTTAAATACCGAATGTCTACCATTTTCCACTCAACGCCCGGATATTGTGGTTTTTAACCGAAAAACACAGCTCAGGCCTCTAATTTTACTTGGATAACTTCATTAGGTATTGTAAAGGTATTGTATGTTAGATTCCCCTCAATCCATTCTCATCAGCGTTGACGGCGGTGGCACACGGTGCCGCGCCGCCGTTGGTACCGTGTCAGATGGTGTTTTGGCGCGCACTGAAGGCGGGCCTGCGAATGTGATGGGTGATTTTGACGGGGCCATTACCAACATCAAGGCAGTCGTCAGGGATGCAGCTGTTGCGGCGGGCATTCCTTATTCCGCGCTGTCGGATGCAAGCGCGCATATTGGTCTGGCCGGTATTTTGACGGATGCGGATGGTGACCGCATCAAGGCTGCGCTCTTTTATGGGGAGACGTCCGTGACCGATGATCGCGTGACAGCTGTTGCAGGCGCATTAGCAGGCCGTGATGGATTTCTGGTGGCGCTGGGGACAGGCAGCTTTTTGGCGGCACAAAATGGCAAGGACATCAGATTTCTTGGCGGCTGGGGGTTTCACATAGGGGATCAAGCGTCCGGTGCATGGTTGGGCCGCAACGCGATGGAGCGTGTGCTGGCCTGTCATGATGGCGTGGCGTCCCATTCGGATCTAACGCGCGATCTTTTCGACAGGTTTCAAAACGATCCTGTCGCGGTCTCGCAATTCAGTTTTTCAGCGACACCGCGCAGCTATGGCACATTCGCGCAAACTGTTATTGCCGCAGCCAACGCAGGTGATCCTCATGCGACAGATTTGATGGCACGAGGCGCGCACTACATTAAAGCTAGCCTTGATGCGTTAGGGTTTCAGGGCGGCAATCCGATTTGCTTTATCGGTGGCGTCGCCGCGAGCTATGGCAAAATTTTACCAGACAACGTGATGTCGGGCCTGCGCGCGCCTGTCGGAACGGCATTGGATGGTGGTTTCATGTTGGCGCACGACGCAGCGCTTTTGGCAGCGGAGGGTGACGCATGAACGTCGCAGAGTTTCTTGATCCGGACGCATGGCTTCTGTCAGACGGTGGGCCGCGCTATTTGCAACTGCGCCAACGCATAAGCCAAGGCGTGAATGAGGGCATGCTGAAGGTCGGTGTGTCTTTGCCTCCGGAACGCGAAATCGCCACGATGACGGACCTGTCGCGGGTCACGGTGCGCAAAGCCATCCAGTCGCTTGTCGAAGAAGGGCTGATCGTTCAACGCCAAGGGTCCGGTTCATTCGTCGCCTCTGACGCGCCACGGATCGAACAGTCGCTGTCTTTGCTGACATCGTTCAGCGAAGATATGGCGCGGCGTGGGATGACATCGACCAGTATTTGGCTGGAACGCGGTATCTTTATGCCCTCACCGGATGAGGTCATGGCGCTCGCGTTGCCGTCGGACCAATCGGTTGCACGGATCGCGCGGTTGCGCCGTGCGGACGACAAGCCCATGGCGATTGAACGTGCCTCTTTGTCTCTCGCCGTGCTGCCTAATCCCCTGATCGTCGAAACCTCTCTTTATGAGGTTCTGGCAAAATCCGGCCTGCGTCCCGTGCGCGCGCTTCAAAAGATTTCCGCGATCAACCTTGGACGTGGGAATGCGGATCTTCTTGAGGTCGATACGGGCGATGCAGGTCTCAGAATCGAACGTACATCTTACCTCGGCGACGGTCGGGTGGTTGAGTTTACACAGTCCATCTATCGCGGCGATGCCTATAATTTCGTCGCTGAACTTCGCCTTTCACAGGAATAGAAAGATACCATGTTACCGACCCAAATGCGCCAAGAGATTCTCGAAATTCCAACTGCGGTAGCCCGCCTTCTTGAGGGCGGCGCGCCTGGCATCCAAGCGGCCGCCGCCGCCTTGCGTGCGCATGACCCGCAGTTTCTTATCAGCGTGGCGCGCGGGTCATCAGATCACGTTGCCAGCTATTTGAAATATGCGTCCGAGTTGTTAATGGGCCGCGCGATGGCCTCTATCGGTCCGTCCATCGCATCCATCTATGACAGGCCGTTGAACCTGAAAGGCAGCGCATGTTTGACGGTGTCGCAGTCGGGCAAAAGCCCGGACATCGTGGCAATGACGCAGGCGGCGCGGACAGGCGGATCATTGACAATCGCCATGACCAACACGCCCGATAGCCCGCTGGCCCAAGTGGCCGATCACACGCTGAACCTTTGTGCTGGGCCGGAATTGAGCGTGGCGGCGACAAAGACGTTTGTTAACTCAGCTGTTGCCGGAATTTGGTTGCTGGCGGAATCGGCCGATGACGACGGCCTGCGACGCGCGATCCATGACTTGCCGGATACACTCGAGGCGGCGGTACGTGTTGATTGGTCACCGGTGAGTGCCGCACTCGGGGCCCATACTTCGGTCTTTTGTTTGGGACGCGGGCCTGCTTATGCAATCGCAAACGAAGCGGCGTTGAAATTCAAAGAGACGTGTCAAATCCACGCAGAATCCTATTCTTCGGCAGAAGTTCTGCATGGTCCGGTCGCGATTGTGGATGGCGGTTTTCCGGTGATCGCACTAGCTTCGCACGACAAATCAGAACCGGCTTTGGCGCAGGTGGCGGACGCATTGGCGGCCAAAGGGGCGCGTGTTTTTGGCACGTCGGACTTGCTGGCCAAAGCCACGCAATTGCCGGTCGTGCGTACGGGGCATCCCCTCACGGATCCTATCGCGTTGATCGCCAGTTTTTATGCAATGGTAGAACAGATCGCCACGGCGCGCGGGATTAACCCGGACGCACCGCGCCACCTCAAGAAGGTGACAGAAACCGTATGATGGAAAAAGGTACGGCATATATCGGTGCTGATATTCACGATGGGTCATCGCTATATACAGGTATGGCGCTGACGATTGGGGTGGATGACACAATCGATATTGCCTCGGTTCAAGATATCTCAAGCAAATGGACAGTTCAGCACCTCGACGGGGGGATCATCCAGCCGGGCTATGTCGATTTGCAGGTGAACGGCGGCGGTGGCGTGATGTTCAACGATGATCAATCCGTTGATGCGCTGCGCACCATCGCTTTGGCGCATGCACGCTGTGGCACCTGTGCGATATTACCGACCCTGATCACGGATACCTTCCCAAAGACAGCCGCTGCGATAGATGCAGTTGCGCTTGCCATACAACTTGGCGTGCCCGGCATCATCGGCATCCATCTTGAGGGGCCGCACCTGTCGATTACTCGTAAAGGTGCCCATGACGCGTCATTGATCCGGCCTATGTGCAACGTTGATCTTGATCTGTTGCTGTCAGCCGCCGCTCGCATTCCAAACGTCATGATAACAGTGGCTCCAGAAAATACGAACCTGACGCAAATTCGAAGCCTCGTGGATGCAGGTGTCACTGTGTCACTTGGGCACACCGATGCAACCTACGACACCTGTATGTCCGCGTTTGATGCCGGTGCGCGCTGTGTGACACATTTGTTCAACGCGATGAGCCAGCTGGGCAATCGTGAACCCGGTCTTGTCGGTGCCGCATTGGTCCGCGACGATGTTCATACGGGTCTTATCGCAGACGGTATCCATGTTCACCCTGCCACCATCAGGACGGCTGTTGCGGCGAAAGGCGGCAAACTGTTTCTGGTCAGCGACGCTATGGCGACAGCCGGATCACACATCGACGGTTTTGAGTTGAATGGTAGATGGGTTGGTCGTGAGAACGGACGACTGACGCTTGGTAATGGGACCCTTGCTGGAGCTGATCTTGATCTGACGCGCGCAGTTCAAGTGATGCGGCAAGATGCGGGAGATACACATGCTGCGGCGATTGCCCGTGCGACCAGCACCCCTACCAAACTCTTGACCAAGAATGACCGTTGGGGGACATTCGGGGCGGGGCCAAAAAGCTTAATCTATGTGAATAAAGTGATGTCTGCGTGTCCGCTGGTTTCCTAGACGTTTGTCTCGTTCGAGCGAAATATAAGAAACGTGACATACATGCACGCTCCGCGATTGTTAGCTTTGTCCCGCGACTTGATCCTTGGCCGCCGATCTTTTGCTGCAAATTGCACAAACGGCTGGTTTTCACACCGCATTGTGACACTCGGATATAAGCAGACGAAGCATTTTTCGCGCTGCGAGCGCACGCAGCGCGAAAATCGAATTCACGGAGCGGGCTCTTCAGGAACCTTCGCCGCACGATCCACGAACGGCAGGTCTAGGATGAGCCGCCTTTCGCTGCACCGCGCATGAACTAGTAAGGTGCGGGACAAAACCGACCTTGGACTTTCAACCTTCGCTAACGCAGCATTCTTTCGCAGGTGCAGCAGTGTTCTTTTGGCAGTGCAACGGCTTTCCCCATACCAGCCACTCGGAGAGGCCAGAACCGAGAATTCCCAAACTACCCATTTGCTGCAAACGGACATAGTAACTAGTTGGCGGACGACAAGCCATTGAGAGGCGCAAAGCTGTCGATTTTCTGGGACAAGAATCGCAAACGGGCCGTGGACCAAACCTGACCGTTAATAGACGAGTTGATGCAAGAAATTGGTAAAAACGAGCGAAACCAGACGTGGAAAGGTGGCCAATAAAGGCCGTAGTCTGTTGAAAGTGATGGTAATTTTGAAAATTTAATACATTTATTGACACATGATACAAAAGTTACTACTTTTGAAATGGGAGAGAAAATGACAACACCAAATCATCATAGTGCGCCAGCAAAGCCTGTGCCTCTGCATATTCAGGTTAGAGGCCTGATTAAAGAACGGTCGGTCATTGGCGATTTGCTCAATGAAGAGGGCCGTTTGAAAACCGAAGCCGAGTTGGGCGAGATTTTCAACGTGAGCCGTGTGACGATCCGAAATGCTATCGCGCCATTGGTCGAGGAAGGTGTGTTCACCCGCAAACGCGGCCAAGGCACCTTTCTGCGGACCAATGTTCAAGAAAGCTGGGTTGGAAATTTGCTTGGTTTTCAAGAATTGGCCGAGATCGATAAGTACGAGGCAGGTGCCGAAATTTTGTCACAAGGAATGACAGCCGATCAGGATCGGGAGATCAGCGAAGCATTAGGCGAACGCGCTGTTTGGCAACTTAGGCGTTTGCGGACAGCAAACGATGAGCCAATGGCAATCGAACAGGCTTATTACCCCCCCGAGATTGGCCTGAAGCTGCAAGAGCATCGGTTGACCGACATCAAGGTTTACAAGGTGCTCGAGGAAGAATTTTCGATTGATGTTGTCAAGGCCAAGCAAGACATCAAGGCCAAACTGGCAACGCAAGAAGAGGCCGAACTTTTGAACGTCGCACCTGGAAGTGCGTTGTTAATCTCGGTCCGTCTGACGTTGACGGCACAGGACCGTGTCGTCGAATACCTACAATCAATCCACCATCCGGAATCGTTTCAATTCTCGATTGATCTCATGCGACGACGACTTTAGCGCCACGCGCGCGCGCCCACACCAAGAACTGAATGTAATGAATGAGGGCCAGCATGTCTGACCACCAAAAGCCGAACGTTATCGTCATCCTTAATGACGACATGGGATTCTCTGATATTGGCTGCTACGGCGGCGAAGTCGAGACCCCGAACCTTGATACGCTTGCACTCAATGGGCTGCGGTACTCGCAGTTCTATAATACGGCAAGATGCACCCCGTCACGCGCATCCTTGTTGACTGGTTTGCATCCCCATCAGACCGGCATTGGCGTGCTGACTTATGATATGGGGCCAGAGGGCTATGTTGGCAATCTTAGTAAGAACGCGGTGACGATTCCGGAAGTGCTGAAAGGCGCAGGTTACAGCACTTATATGAGCGGCAAGTGGCATATCGCCTCAAGCCTTCACGAGCCGTCAGATGCATGGCCGACCCGACGCGGTTTTGATGAGTTCTATGGCACTATTATTGGTGCAGGCAGTTTTTACAGCCCAAACACACTGACCCGTGGTGAAGAAAATGTTGAACACGAGGCCGATACTGATTCAGAGTTTTTCTACACCGACGCGATCAGCGATCAGGCAGCCGATTATGTCAAATCACACGCCAACCAGGACGGGGATGCGCCCTTTTTCCTTTATACAGCTTACACAGCGCCGCATTGGCCGCTGCACGCCCATCCCGAAGATATTGCAAAATACAAAGGCCGTTTTGATGCGGGTTGGGATACATTGCGAGAAGAACGTTTGGCCCGTTTGGTCCGCAGTGGGTTATTGGATGCCAAGTGGGGTCTAAGCGACCGCGATCCGTCGCAACGGCCCTTTGATGATGCAGAAGACAAGGCTTGGCTTTGCCGCTGCATGGAAGTTTACGCCGCACAGATCGACCGGATGGATCAGGGCATCGGACGTATCCTCGATGCCCTTGATGAAACGGGCATGGCGGATAACACGCTGATTGTTTTCTTGTCTGATAACGGTGGCTGCGCAGAGGATATCCCCGAAGATGTCACCCCGTCGCAACTGGTCGAAGATCTGAATATCGCGCGTTACAAGACCCGCGATGGCCGGGACGTGCGCATTGGAAATGACCGCAGCATCATGCCTGGCGCAGAGGATACTTACCAAAGCTACGAGACCGCTTGGGCCAATCTCTCGAACGCGCCATTCCGTCTCTACAAGCACTGGATTCACGAAGGCGGCATTTCTACCCCTCTGATCATGCACTGGCCTAATGGCATCGCGGAACCCGGTGGTTTGCGCCATCGTCCGGGACAACTAACCGATATAATGGCTACCATTTTGCAAGTGACCGGTGCGCAGTACCCGTCTGAATACGATGGTCACGCGATCCCGCCCTGCGAAGGGGAAAGCATGGCTGATAGCTTCACCTCAGCCGATACAACACGCGGTCCCCTGTTCTGGGAACACGAGGGTAACGCTGCTGTTCGTGACGGCAAATGGAAACTGGTCCGCAAGTACCCCCATGACTGGGAACTCTACGACATGGACGACGACCGAACTGAACTGAACGATATCGTTGCGCAACATCCTGACCGAAAGGCAAAGATGCTTGTCCAATATGAAACCTGGGCAAATCGATGTGGCGTCATCCCGCGGGCCCAAATCCTACGCGTTATGGCGGATCGCAACGAATACGCGTTCTGGGAAAAACCCGAAGAAATTTAAAACCACGACTTGTCATATCTGGGAGGAAACCAATGACACATTCCATCACGAGAAAAACATTCCTGACGGGCGCTATGCTTGCTGTTAGCCTGATGGGCTCAACTGCTGCATTCGCCGAGGCAGAATATACCTTCAAAGTATCGAACGTTCTGTCAGAACAGGATGTCACTGCATTTGGTCTGAATAAATTCGCTGAATTGGTGGCAGAAGCCTCTGACGGGCGGATTGAAATTGAAGTATTCCACGGTGGTCAACTTGGATCGGGTGTGGAAACGTTTGAAGCCGTCAAAAACGGCCACCTTGATTTTGCGGGCGACTCCTTTGCAAACCTTGCGACAATCACCCCGGCCTTTGAAATCTTTCACTTCCCGTTCTTGTTTGAATCCCGTGCGCAGATGCTGAGCGCCTTGGGCAGCGACGCTGTACAAACGCAGGTGAACTCTGAATTGGCCGATGTGGGTCTGGTTTGGTTCTCTACATATGAGATTGGTGGCCCGCGCAATGTAGGTACATCCAAAGCCCGCATCGAGACAGCCGAAGATCTTGCCGGCCTAAAGTTCCGTGCGTCGCGTTCGCCGCTTGAAATCGGCAGTCATGAATCATGGGGCGCTGCTGGTGTGACAGTTGATTGGCCCGGTACACCCGAAGCTGTGCGTCTTGGCATGGTAGATGGTCTAACCGTACCTTATGCCAGCTTCTATTCTGCCAAGTTCCACGAAGGCAACCTGATCAACTATATTCTGGATCTGAACTTTCAAAACTACGCTTTGGTAATCGCTGCCAACGCCGAAAAAATGGCGGCACTTCCAGATGATGTGCGCATGATCCTTGAAGATTCTGCCGCAGAAGCACAGGCGTGGCATGTCGATTTCGTAAGTGGATATATCACTGAAAACATTCAAGCTATGCGCGATGAAGGTGTTGAAATCTATTCATTGCCAGACGCAGAATATCAGAAGGTCCGTGATATGACGGTTGACGCCGTTTGGCCGCGCTTTGTCGGAAACGTAGGTATGAGTCAGGAAAAACTGGACCTGATCCGCACCGAATCCGGTGAAATCGGAACTGACGGTTGGGGCTACTCCCTAGGCGAATAAACATTCGCAATATAGGATGGGGAAGGCGAGGTTTCTCGCCTTCCCCCACAATTGCGTCAGCTATCAAGCTTTACCGATCTTGCGAGGAATCCAACATGAATACGGCAACTATCGAAAAGCTGGATAAAAAGCTCGCACGGATTGTCGAGGTGACCTGCGTAGTCTTATTGGCGGTTATCGTGACCACAATCTGCATTTCGGTTTTCACCCGTTTTGTCATTTTCTACCCACTGAATTTTGCCGACGCGATGGCGAAGTACCTGATGCAGTGGATGGCATTTCTGGGTGTTGGTCTGGCGATCCGGTCCGGCGAGCATGTGCTCGTGGATATGTTCCCCAATTCACTGAACGCCAGACACCGCCTCAACCTTTACGTTTTCACCAACATCTTGCTGATGGGGCTCTTCGCGACCATCGTCTTTTACGGCAGCATTTACGCAATGAGTGGTTGGAATTCGCAAGACATCTTTGTTTTTGGCGTCAGCATGGCTGTGCCCTATTTTTCGGTCCCTGTCGGGGGTGCATACGCTTTGATCGCAACGCTTTTTTCGACTTTGCTGGCGGTCGTGAGATCACGCGGACCTGAAAATCACATTGACGCTGGAGCCTAAGATGAACGCGCTCACTGCATATTTCGTCTCTTTCCTTGTACTGATTTTCATCGGTGTGCCCATTGCCTTTTCTCTGGGGGTCTCGACCCTTGGTGTGTTTTGGCTGACCGATCAGCCTTACGCGCTTTACATGCAGCGGCTTTGGACGGGTTTGGACAAGTTCACCCTCGTGGCCATCCCATTCTTCATCTTCGCTGGTGAATTGATGGGCGGCTCTGGTATTTTGTCGCGGCTTCTGGATTTCGCGAAACTTGCGATCGGACGGGTCAAGGGCGGGCTTTTGCACATCAACATTCTGGTCAGCATGTTCTTTGGTGGCATCAACGGATCGGCGATTGCGGATACAAGTGCAGTTGGCTCCATGATGATCAAAGCCACTGACGAGGCCTATAAAGATCCTGAACTTGCAGCGGCAGTCACAGCCGTTAGCTCGGTCGTTGGGCCGATCATTCCGCCAAGCCTGCCAATGCTGATTTATGCGTTTGCCGCTGGCAACGTGTCTATCGCCGCCTTGTTCATTGCGGGTATTATTCCTGGCGTTTTGATCGGGTTAAGCCTTATCATTGTAACGATTTTTGTCGTGCGCAAAAAGGACTACCCGATTGACCGCACCACCTATGAATTTTGGGATGTCGTACTGATCGTTCGACGTTTTATAATCGCAGCGGTATTACCGTTTATAATGGTAGGCGGGATTGTTGGGGGCATCGTTACGCCGACAGAAGCTGGCTGCGTCGCCATTGTCTACGCATTGTTCATCGGTTTCTTCGTCACAAGAGAGCTATCTGCCAAACACGTATACGCAGCCATGGTGCGCACTGTGATTGTCACCTCAGTCGTGATGATCATCATTTCATTCGGGAATGTTTCAACTTGGTGGCTGACAATCGAAGGGGTGCCGCGCGCTGTCAGCAATAGTTTTCAGGCTGCTACCGACAGTCCTGTTGTTTTCCTGACGCTGATGTTGGTGCTATATCTTGTAATCGGACTTTTCATTGAGCAGGCTGCCGCAATGGTTATGCTAGTGCCAATTTTCGCGCCTTTGGCAGATAAATATGGAATTGACCCCGTGCATTTTGGTCTTTTCACTTGCCTGACATTGGCCTTGGGATTGATCACGCCGCCTGTGGGTTTATGTCTTTTCATCTCGAGCAGCATCGCCGGGGTGCCGGTGCAAAGTGTGTTCAAGGCCTCGCTCCCTTACTTTATCGCGATGTTGATGATCCTTGCTTTGGTCACCTTTGTTCCACAAACTTTCTTGTGGTTGCCAAAAATGATGGGATTCTAACATGGCAAAAGGATGCTGCATCCCAAATGCGGCACCCGTCCGCACTGATTTTTGGTTCCCAAAGCCAAGCGGGCTTCGACCGGATCTGGCGAAGAACCAAATCCACCTGTCACGTTGCGAATTTATGATGGGGACCGATGACGCTGAGGGCTATCCAGAAGACGGTGAAGGTCCGGCCCGCAAGGTCATGCTCACCCCATTTTCGATTTCGAAATACGCCGTAACAAACCGTGACTTTGGCCAGTTTGTACAGGATACAGGATACATAACAACAGCCCAATCTCAGGGGTGGAGCCATGTGTTCCACATGTTCTTGTCAGCCACGAAAAAGCGCATGACCACCGATGTGCCCGCCGAAACGCCTTGGTGGTATCTGACACCCGACGCCTGTTGGAGCGCGCCGGAAGGCGCAGGGTCAGATATTCTCGCGCGGCAGGACCATCCCGTTGTTCATGTGTCCTGGCTTGATGCGATCGCCTATTGCGACTGGGCTGGCGGCACCTTGCCAACCGAAGCACAGTGGGAATGCGCCGCCCGTGCAGGGTCACAGGAAACCTATCCTTGGGGGACAGAATTGACCCCAAACGGAAGGCACATGTGCAACATATGGCAAGGCCGGTTTCCGGGCTCAAATACTGCTGATGACGGGTACATCGGGACTGCGCCGGTCATAGCCTACTCAGCAAACCGTTTTGGTCTTCACAACATGATCGGCAATGTCTGGGAATGGTGCGCCGACGCCTTTTCGCCAGACTACCACGCAGCGACGCTGGCCCACGACCCGTATTTCGCGACGGACACTGGCATACGCGCCGCACGGGGTGGGTCATTTCTGTGTCACAAAAGTTATTGTAACCGCTACCGATCGGCCGCCCGAAATGGCAACGCCCCGGATACGACAAGTTCAAACCTTGGGTTTCGTGTCGTGAGCTAAGATTTTTAGCTGGAACTCTAATGGCCAGCATAAGTTGCCCAATTGGGCAAAGCAGACTTACGGACTGTTGTAGCGTACGGCAGAAAAATCCGCAACTTGAGCCTTGGCTGCAGTTTCTTTGGTGTAAATTCTACGAATGGCTGGTTCTCACGCCGCGCTGCGACACCGAAATTTTAGCAGTCGCAGCATCGATCGTGCTGCGCGCGCTATGCTGCGAAGGTGTGACATTTCCGGTTTGGTGTAGGTTTCTCGGACGCCACGCGCGGACGTTTGAGTGACGCGGATCACTGCCTGGCGTCGGAGAAGCGCTCAAGCGGGAAATCGCGGGGTTGGGCTTGGTGGGCCGTTTCTTTTTTATGGGGATTTGAGTAGTTGGTTTGCCCTGGATCCGAACTGACGGACATGTTGAGCGGCGCCCATTAGGCTAAGCGCGGGGTTGGGCTTGCGAGCATTTGGTTGATATGCGTGGTTTTTTGTCGGCGTGATCAACTTTTGCCACATCAATAGTTTGATCAGCGTGAGATGATTGGTTCGCAGGAGATATAGCCTGCGGCGGCGTGTGTCTTTCGTGATGTACGGGGCGCGGGTCATGCTGCAGCCCTTTGTGGTTTTGGCGGTCCTCTGGAATGCTGTGCTGGTGCGGTTGTGTCGATGATGATCAGTCGTCCGCCGCAACATGGGCAAGGCAGTGTCAGAACACGGGTAGGCTCATCAGAATTTCCGTGTTTGTCGTCACCAGCGCGTTCTTGGTTTGGCGCTTTAGCCCTAAGCAGCAGCCTGATTCTGGCGATATTGGCTGCACGGTTGCCGTTTCCAAAAAAGCCATAGTGGCGGATGCGGTGCTGGCCCTTTGGCAGAGCGTGGATCAGGAACCGGCGGATGAACTCGGCCGTCGCCAGCGTCATGGTGGTGTGGCGGCCTGCGCCTTTAAGACGGTAATTTTTGACGCGGAAGGTAACACTGCGCGCATCGAAACGTATCAGTCTGCTGTTGGATATTGCAACGCGGTGGGTGTATCGCGACAGATATGCCAATACTGCTTTGGGTCCGGCGAAGGGTTCCTTGGCGTAGACGACCCAGTCGATTTTGCGCAGCGGTTGCAGGAAAGAATTGAATGCGGCGCGATCAACGAGGTCGGCATGGTCTCCAAAGAATTGCAGCTTCCCAGTATCATGTAGCTTGGTCAGTCCTTCCAAAATGAGGCGGCGATACAGACGAGACAGCACACGCACGGACAGGAAGAAGTTCTTGCGTGTGCTGATCCATTTTGAACCATCCGTGGACAAGCCTCCGCCCGGCACGATCATGTGAACGTGAGGATGGTGCGTCATTGCTGAGCCCCAGGTGTGAAGGACCGAAATCATGCCAGCTCGGGCACCAAGGTGCTTGGGATCGGCGGCGATCTTGATCACAGTGTCCGCGCTGGCCCGCATCAGCAGATTATAGATCTCGCGTTTGTTCTGATGCGCAATATCGGCAATGGGCTTGGGGAGCGTGAAGACGAGGTGGAAATATCGTACGGGCAGCAACTCCGCCTCGCGTGCCGCCAGCCATGCCTTTGCCGCACCCGCCTGACATTTTGGACAATGACGGTTGCGGCAGGAATTGTAGGCGATGTGCTCGTGCGCGCAGTCGGCGCATCGCGCGACATGACCGCCAAGCGCCGCTGTGCGGCAGCGCTCGATAGCACTCATGGCTTTGAACTGGTTCCGGCTAATGTGCCCTGCGTTTGCCATACGCCAGGCAGCACCATGGTCACGGAAGATATCCGCGACCTCCAGTGATGAACGGGGCATGGTGGCCTATGAAGACTTAGGCTTGCCCTTCTTCCGCTTGGCTCCATTCAGATCATCTAGGGGGCTGTCTACTGCCGCGATCATGCCCGTGGCAACGCTGGCATAGCGCGCAGTAGTTGTTAGTTTGGCATGGCCCAGAAGCGCCTGAATGACGCGGATATCGACCCCGCGCTCCAGCAGATGGGTGGCAAAACTATGGCGCAATGTGTGCAGCGTGACTGGTTTGGTGATCCCGGCTTCCTGCGCGGTCTCTTTGAACAGCCGCGAGATCTGTCGCGACGAGAGATGTTTGCCCCGATAACCGGGGAAGAGAACCCGCTCGGGCGCGGACACATCCTTGTCCTGACCGGTAGGGCGTTCGGTCCACCACTCGCGCAGAAGGCTCAAAATGTCCGATGGCAACATCACGTTGCGGTCCTTGCGCCCTTTCGATTGGACGATGCGGATGATCTCCTGATCGCTATCAATATCGCCAACCTTCAGCCGCACGACTTCGCCTGCGCGCATCCCGCAGCCATATGCCAGCGACAACATCACCCGTGCCTTAAGGCTGGGGGCCATTGCCAAGATGCGCTTGATCTCCTTCTTGCTGAGAACCAGCGGTATCTTTACCGGCTCTTTGAGGTGAAAAATCTCAGCCACGAGATCATGACGTCTCAGGGTCACGCGGAAAAGAAACTTGACCCCGGTCATGGTCTGATTGCGCGTGCCTATACTGGCCCCACTCTCAATCAGATGCTGTTGGAAATACTTCACATCGTCTGGCGTGGTAGTCTCTGGCGAACGCCCGAGCCATGCCGCAAAACGCTTGCACCCGCGCAGGTGACTGGTCTGGGACGCCGGGCCAAGATTGCGCCCCGTCATATCAGAGATCATGCGAGCACGAAGCGGCGTCATTGGTGTCGACTGTTGAATGTTCATGGGAAAATCCTCTGTCAATCGAGGCAAAATCACCTCGTTCAACAGCACACACCCAACACCTCAAATCGCGAAACAAATCCCTGCTCAGCGCAACGCCTGAAACAAGCGCCCTATCGCGGAGCGATTTAGTGCCTGGGCTCCTTGCGGACCTTAGCTGCAGTTTGCATGTATGTCCGGTTTGGTCGTCCGTGTAGGCAGACTGTTAACTTTAGAGGGCTCGACTGATCGACGCGGCGTTCTCAAGTACGTTATATTCTGGAACAGATTTAACTGTCTAAACGCGCACTGAGGCTTGCTCTGGTTCTTCCAATTCTCGTAATCTAGTTGAATGAGCTCCGATCAACCTTTTGACCACAAATACTGGAACTTGGCGCAGGCTGCTGCATGGGTTGAGTACCGCGATAAGCAACTCGTTGAGGAGTTAAAATCAGCTGACCGCAACGCCTATATCGCGATCGGCTTTTACCCATCAATGTGGCCTCCTGGTCGTAAGCAGCGCGGTCAGATTGAAGAGTTACGACGTGCGTTGGAAGAAGGTCGGCTAATCTCATCCGGGTTTCGCCGTGGGGGACAAGAGCGCCTAGAAGGCATCCCTGCCGCTGAATGGGCGGACTTTGTCATCCGGCCGCCCCTCGTCTTCTTTTTCGGACAAACGGACATCGAACCATGGGGCGTAGTCCGCGTACAGAGCGCCGACATGAAGCGGTTATGGCGTAGCATCGGCGAAGTTGAAGGCCGCAGCACGTACGACTGGGCCGCCATCAGACCAATCTATGAACTGCTCAAAACTCAGAATCCCGAGATGAGCAAAAACGAACTCATCACCGAGGCTCAAGGCGCATTTGAGGACCGCTTCAACAAAGGCGCCCCTAGCATCACCAGCTTTAAGCGTAAAATCAAGACCTGGACCTAGCCGGTCCATCATCCCGTCATTCTGATGGTCCAATGGCGGTTCGACGGACCACCTCGGCCTCTGGTCAACTGTCCACAAGATTGGACAGGAGTGGCCGATGCGCCGGGACGTTTCAGATCAACATCAGACTGACCGCACAGATGAGACTCTGCGCGCGCTTGTCCGTTTGTTGGCGCGTGCCGCTGCCCGTGAGGCCTTGGCGGCCACTGACCGAACGGAAGACCAGGCGCATGGCCCTTCTCTTCCAAGCGAAGGGAACGATCATGCCAAATAAGCCAAACCCCAAACCCGATCCGATGCTCGACATCACTGATGTCGCGGAGACCTGTTGTGTGTCTGAGAAGACCGTACGCCGCTGGATTAAAGCCGGCGATCTGCCGGCTGCACGCCTTGGCAACCAGTGGCGCATCTTCCCGCGCGACCTCAGAACCTTCGTTCTGGAGCGGATGTGTGGATGACCAGATCTGTCCACTTATGTCCATTGTTTTCCGTGGGTTACACAGGTTTCGGGACAGCGCGCCCGCACAATCTGAACCAGATTATTGTGCTACGGTTTCCCGAATCGGACACGTTGTCCACCCGTGGCCACCCGAGGACAGCCCTATCTATGAGGAGTTATACCCGATGACTAACGATACACCGCAAAAGGCGAATGTCAGCCCGTTTGTTTCACCACAAACGCGCATGCTTGATAGCGTCATCACTCAGATCGATGGGATGGCAGATCTCACGCCGACACGCCGGCGAGATCTCAAGTCAGCGTTGAGCACAATTGCGCGGTTGCTGGGCAAAGCGCCCAACCGCGTGCCCGCCAACATCAATTGGATTTACATCCGGCTGCGTCGTGTCGCGCCAGCGGCACACAACATGTCAGCAAAGCGCTTCAAGAACATTAAGAGCGACGCCATCAAGGCCCTGGCTCTAACGGGGTGTTCGCGCGAACGCGCAGACTGGCTGCGCCCGCCCTGCCCGGCCTGGCAGGCCTTGCTTGATCGCGTGACTGACAAGCATGACCTGTGGAAGCTCACGCAGTTGGCACAATATTGCTCGGCCCTTAGTGTACCGCCTAATGCGATGAACGACGATCATATACGCGGACTGCTTGAGACCCTGATCGCAGAAAGCTTTCAGAACAGGCCTGAACACAAGGTTGCAGAGGCCATCAAGGTCTGGAACCGCTTGCGAGGCGAAGTTGACGGCTGGCCAGATATCCAGCTCAGCCGGTTGCCACGCAAGAAAGAGCCCTGGACCATTGCGCTCGAACAGTTCCCGCAAAGCCTGCAAGACGACGTCGCAGCCTGGATCAACCGTCTCGCCAACCCCGACCTGCTCGACGAAGACGCCCCCGCCAAGCCACTGCGCCCAACCAC
>TARA_Y100000385_G_scaffold291779_1_pt1 | contig 16026 bp, 16 predicted proteins | sample TARA_Y100000385 | Tara Oceans TARA_Y100000385 (sample SAMEA2620980) | marine metagenome | biome: marine biome (ENVO:00000447); feature: surface water layer (ENVO:00002042); material: "saline water (ENVO:00002010), including plankton (ENVO:xxxxxxxx)" | depth 5 m
AAGGATGGACCAAGTGCTGGAGGTATAATAACTATTGCTCTTATATCATTATTATCTAATAGGGAAGTAAGAAATGATTTTGCTATGACGGGTGAGATAGATTTACAGGGAAATATATTAGAAATAGGTGGATTAGAATCTAAAATAATAGGTGCTACTAAACATGGTGTATTTAATATAATATGTCCAAAGAGTAATAGCCATGATATAGATAAGATAAAATCTGAATCTACTTTATTTAATCAGTTTCCAATTAATATATATATGGTGGATCATATAGATGAAGCTATTAAACTCTTATTTATTAATCCAACTAATAATAAAATTTGATTATTTATTATTTTTAATATAATATTTAGATATGTCTATAGAGTTACTGGAAGTAGTTACACGAAAACAGTGTTGTATTTGTAACAATGAAGAAATTACATATAAATGTATTCAGTGTAATGATGGATATCTTTGTAATAATTGTAGAATATCTTGTTTGGAGGCAGATGTTCTAAATAGATGTCCAGTTTGTAGAAAGAATGAACCATGGTGTAATAGTATTGTGGAACCAATTACTATTCAACCACAGACATATAGGTGTATTGTTACTGATAAATTTCAACGTGATATACTATATGGTTTAAATACCGTTTTAAAAATAACACTATTTATGGTGGTTTCATTTATTATAGGTGGTATTTACCATCTTATATATAACAATTGTATGATTTGTTTTAATACTACAATTGGTATATTAGCTAATATATTTATAGGGGCAATTATTATATTGATTTCATATTGTTTATTTATATGTTTAGGCATCTGTTGTATTTCATGTTTCACAATTGCGAGCCCTGTAAATAATAGATGATAAAAATAAATAAAAATTTGAATTAACTATTCCTTTTTTTTATAGATATGTCTAAGTTAACATTATCTGATATACAGAATGATAAACAATATTTATATTCAGGAACTACCCAAAATATAAATAAGTGGCTAAATAAACGAAAAGATATAGATACATCTATGTTATCAGAAAAACAACAATTTGCCTTTGACCGATATTTGGATGGTGATAATATTTTTATTACTGGACCAGGTGGATGTGGTAAAACAAAGTTAATTAAATTAATTGTAGATCATGCTAAACTAAATAAAAAACGTGTAAAAGTTTGTGCTATGACTGGTTGTGCGGCTGTTCTATTAGAATGTGGAGCAAAAACATTTCATTCGTGGGCTGGTTTTGGATTAGCAAATGAAGATGAAGAAAGGATAATTGAGAAAATAATGAATAGTCCAATGAAAAAGAAAAATTGGTATACTACTGATATTTTGATTATTGATGAAGTAAGTATGATGTCAAATAAACTATTTAATATATTTTATACAGTTTCTAAAAAAGTAAGAAAATCAATTAAGGTATTTGGTGGTATACAAGTGATATTTTCAGGGGATTTCTATCAATTACCGCCAATTGATGATGATTTCTGTTTTACAAGTGATTATTGGCATGGATGTTTTCATGAACAGATTATTTTAGATAAAATTTTTAGACAAGATGATCCAATTTGGGTTAAAATACTTAATCAAATTAGACAGGGATATATGACTAAAAAGTCATTTAATAGAATTCATGAACAGTTAGATAGGAAACTACCATTAGATTATACTCCAACCCGCATAATGCCAAGAAGATTTTCAGTTGATCAAATTAATACACGTGAATTAAAAAAGATAGATAAACCAATAGTAAAATTTAAGATAAAAGGTATTGATATAGATAGCCTAAGTGATAAGGATAAGAAAATGGCCGGTTCTTTTTCAGAGCAACAAAAGAGAGTTGAATATGATAATTTAAAATCAAATATGGTATGTTTAGAGGAATTGGAATTAAAAATTGGTGCTCAAGTATTATGTATTTGTAATTTAGATATGGATAATGAAAATCAGATTTGTAATGGTTCACAGGGTATTGTGATAGATTTTAAAGAAGATGGCCCACTTGTAAAATTTAATAATGGTGAAGTAAGAACAATAGAATACCATTCTTGGAAAAGTGAAACTATTCCAGATATAGGTATACAGCAAATTCCACTTATATTATCATGGGCAATTACGATTCATCGGGCTCAAGGTATTACATTAGAAATGGCTGAATTAGATATAGGTGACAATATATTTGAAAAAGGTCAAACATATGTAGCATTATCCAGAATTAAGAGTATTGATGGTGTATATTTAACACATTTTAATCCGAGTAAAATACAAATAGATACGCGTGTAAAAGATTTTTACGAGAGGATTAAAAATTAAAGGTTAAAATAAAATAAATTAAAGATTAAAATAAAATAAATTAAAAAGTATTATTTTAAAATTTGAAATAATTATTTTTTATTATTTTTACAAGTTTACATGTTTACAAAAAATAAGGTCATCAATGTTTTAGGAGTTAAAAAACAAACTAATCAATGTTGTATTTGTTATGAAAATAAGATAAATACATTACATTGTAAGAGATGTAATACTGGAATTATTTGTGATAATTGTGTGGTCAATTTAATAGAAAATGGAATGTATGACAATTGCCCAGTATGTAGAAAAGATAATCCATGGATAGTAAAAGGAAGACCTATACAATTACCAATATCTGATAATATAGCAATTATAGATAACAATATAGCAATTGGTGATAATAATATAGTAATTGGTGATAATAATATAGTAACGAATAATAGGTGTAAATGTAATTTTAGTTTTAATATAGATAATTATGTCAATGATAGATTTAAACAATGTATATATAAATTTATACGAGTAATATCATTTTTGTGCCTATTCTTTGTGGTTGGTTTAATATATAAAAGTTCAAATAATGAATGTATATTTGATTGTCATAATTCTCTTGCTTTAAATATATTTTTAATTATATTTTATGGTGCGGCAACATTAACTGTTATCATGTGTTGTATATTATTGATAATTATTATAATAGCTGCTTTATCAAAATTTTGTTGTAAAAAATAAATATATTTAAAAAATATTTTTTATATGGTATATATATGGATAAAGTATATGAACTACTTGATAATACTAAAAAAAATGTAAATGATCATTGGTTAATTAGTAATAATCATCTATTACAAAACAATGATACATATTTTACACATCTAAATAGATCATGGGGATATGCCCTGACATTATTTATTGGATCAAATAAGGCAATTATACATGGTTTATTTCCATGTTTTTATATGACCTCAACAACTGATTTATCTGAAAGTTTATATAATGAATTAAAATCAGATAAAAATAATTAAATTTGATATAAATTTTTTTTATTAAAATAAACATGAATCCGTGTGCTTATCTTAATAAATTAGAAAAGGAAAAAATAGAATTATATAAAGAACGGGAGCAAATTGATAAAAAAATATATGAAAAGGGTAAATTAATTGAAATATATAGAAAAAAAATATATTTATCATGTCAACATAAATGGGTATTAGATAGTGATTATGCTAGTCCATACAATGATAAGGAATATTATTGTAGTATTTGTAAATTATATAAGGATCACGAGTTAGAGACTATTCGCTATACAATGATGATGAATCCAAAAAAATAATATTATTTTAAAACAAGAATATTATTTTAAAACAAGAATATTATTTTAAAACAAGAATATTTTAAATTATAAAATAGATTAAAAGGTTTTTATAAATAAATGGATGATTATATATTTATAAATAAAGATGATTTTATTTTTTTAGATCATAATTATGGTGAATGTTGTAAAAATATAGTAGATAAAGATACTATTAATTTTATATATCCATATCATGATTTTATATCGGATTTGTTAGATGATAATAGTTTAAAGGAGGTTTTTAATCAATGTAAAATAGATTTTAAGAGATCAAATGTTTATTTAAATAAAGAAAAAATTACATTTAATCAATTTTTGAGATATATTAAGAGTAAATATGATTTTAAGGGTATAAAAAAATCATTAGTATTTATATCTCAGTCATTATATGGAAAAATTGTAACAGAAATAGGTTTGGGACTATGTCCTGATTTTATAGGTGAATTAGATAGGGAACAGAAGGGTATATATTTTAATATTAATAATGATATGTTTAAGGCTGAAAAGATATTAAGAATATTTGGTATTAATAGTGATGGAAATTGTTATACAATAAAGAAGATAAAGATTACCTTATATTGTAATATAATTATAGATGAATTTATTAATATTGATATAGAGACAGTATGATTATATTATAGTCTTTATTATAGAAATAATATAATTATATTATAGTCGTTATTATAGAAATAATATAATTATTTTTTAAAAATAAATTAGATTTCTATTATATTTTCTATATAATATTAATGTTAATACATGAAATGCCAGATGATATGATTATATATATACTTTCGTTTATAAAGGATACACCTAATTATATAAATTGTAGATCTCTAAATAGAATGTTCAGAAAATTATTTTATTTAGGTTTAATATTCCATAATAATATTTTAAAAGCGTCAATTTCTTTTAAACATGGAATGAGACATGGTAAATATATAACGTATGAGAATAATAATATTAAATCTATTAGAAATTATAATATGGATAAATTATATGGAAAATGTTGTTATTATTATGAAAATATGCCAATTATATTAATAAATTATAAAAATAATATACGACATGGTTTAAAAATAGATATGTTTGAAAATGGAGAGGTAAAATTAAAGGAAAATTATTTTTATGGATTATATCATGGAAAACAATATTTATTTTTTGATAATAAAAAATTACAAATGGTAAATAATTATTATATGGGAGTTTTAAATGGTTTACAAAAAGAATATTATATTAATGGAAAATTAAGAAATAATAAATTTTATAAAGATGGACTATTACATAAAAAACAATATTATTATACTGGTGATGGTAAACTATTAAATTTTTCTACATATAATAGTAATAAATTAAATGGTCGTTCTGTTTGGTATTATCCAAATGGAACAAAAGGATATGTAGGTATATATAAAGATGATTTATTACATGGGCGTTCTATACGTTTTTGGGAAAATGGTAATATAAAAGGTATAAATAATTATAGAAATGGATTATATAGTGGTTTACAGGTTGAATATGATATATATGAAAATGTAAAAGATATGAGTTATTATTATTGTGGAATAAGGAATGGATTTCAAATTAAATTTAGTGATAATATTTTAGATAGTATATATTATTATAGTAATGATGAATTAATATTAGAAAGACATTTTAATAATTTAATGGTTGATTTATAGATGATAATTTTAAAAATACAGAAGGTAATATTATATTATTTATATGTATGGAATTGCCAAATGAGTTAATATCAAAAATAAATGATTATTTGGAATTAAAAAATAAACATATGTTCTGTTTAACAAATAAAGATATATTTAATGAATGTATAGAGTCAACATATGATGAAAAGATACAATTAAATAAATTAAAATGTCATTTCAAATTATTTAAGGAGAAATTAATGATAAAACAAATTATAACTTTTATACAAACAAGTGTAATAGATCAATTATTAGTGGATACAAATAATAATATAAATAATGGTTATTTATAAAATTAATAATATAAATAATGGTGATTTAAAGAATTAAATTTCTATTTCTATTTTTATTAATAATTTAATACCATTTAATAAAAAAATCTTTTTAATATATATAAAAATGGCAAAGCGTTCTGGAAAAAAACGTTCGGCTAAAAAGCGTTCTCCTTGTAATTCTCATAGAAAATTAAGAACTTGTCCTAAGAAAAAGTGTAGTTGGGTAAAATCAAGAAAAAATAGCAATGGTAAAAAAGTAAGTGGCCATTGTAAGGGTAAGAGAAAATCATCTAATAATAGAAAGAAGTCCCCTTGCAAAGGGAAAAAGAGTTCTCCATGCAAACGTTCAAAAAAATGTAATTGGACAAAATCACATAAAGGTAGAAATGGTGTCCAAATTAAAGGATTTTGTAAAAAGAACCCCGTTTTTACACAACCTCGTGTAAATAGAATGATCATTGATGATGATTCAAGTTCAAGCTCAAGTTCAAGCTCTGGCTCAAACTTAGGTTCGAGTTTGAATTTACCATCAGCACCAAATATTGGGTCATCTAATGGATCTACTCCAGCAATGAGTTTAAATTCATTACCTGGAAGTGCTGGACAAATGATGGTTAATAACTCAGGTGCTGCTATGGGAAATCCTCAAATTATGCCACAAAATAATTTTGGGGATTTAATCCAATTAAAAGCTTTAAGTCAATTATTTAGTAATAATTAATTAATTTATATTTTTAATTACAATATAGTTATTATATATTTAAAAGGAATAATTAAAATATATAATATAATGGATACATATGATGATTTTTATGACAATGATCCATCAGGTAATAGTTTTTTGAATAATGATAATAATATTAATGATGATAATATTAATGGTTTTGATAATGATTATAATAATAATATGTTTATGCCATATAATGGGGATACATATGATGATTGTTCAACAAATTTAACCGAATTAGATAAACATAATGATATATCTGGTAATTATAATTTACAGCATGGTATTAATATTGGTATTAAAACCGAATTTGATAAATATTCCTTTTTTTTAAATAATAATCAAAACCTATATAGGGAAATAGATAATAAATTCAGACGATTAAAAGATACAATATTAGAATCATTTAAGGATACTGATATATTTATAGATTCGTTAGAATTAAAAGATACAGGATGTAATCCATTAGACTATAGATCATTATTAAATCAAAATTTGATTAAAGATATTAATCATAATGAACTTTATAAAGAATTAGGTATTGATTATACTGAATTTAGTCAGAAATTAGATAATATAAAATCAGGAATGTGTAATAATTTTGAAAAATTACAGGAATATTCTAAAATAATTGATAATAAAATTCAAAATTTAGATAAGGATAGTATTAAATTATTAGGTTTAATAGATTTATTTAAAGATATAGAAGATAATGATTATAAAAGTAAATTTAGAGAATGTATATTAGAAGGTGCCGAAAAAATTTATATGGATACCTATCTTAAAACAGATATTATTGAATATAAAAAATGTATACAAAAACATCTTCTATACCTTCGTCTTACACATAAGATTTCTGGTGGAAAATTAAATCCATTGTGTCCATTATGTCTTACAAATGAAATAGATATAACATATATTTCATGTGGACATACATCATGTAGAGATTGTTTTAATAGTACTAATAAAAAAACATGTAGTATATGTAGATCGGATATTAATAGTATAATCAATTTATATATTATATAAAATATATGACTAATAGATTTATATTAAAATGTTAAATAAGTATCAAGTATAAATGTTTTTTTTTCTGCCGTTCCATAATTTTTTATATCCTTATTACTATTTCCGATATATTTAATTATTTTACAAAAATTATTAATTTCATCATCATTTAAATTATTTAATAGGACTTTCATATTACTGCTTTTTTGAAAAAGATCAAGAATATCTTGTCTGAAATATTTATTACATATTTTTGATTCTATTGATTCATTTTTATTAATTAAAATTTTGCCTATTACAGTTTTAATATGTTTAATACCATCCACTATTTTTCTATAATAGTCTATATCTTCTATATATTTATTCACATCATCTATATTATTTAATTCTAATTCTACAAAATGACTTAGTCTTTTAAATTCATATTGACTAATATTAGAAATAACCAATTGTATTTGCTCCATTTTCTTTTTTGATACTTTTTTAGTAGCTGTTGAATTTAAATCACTATTTATTCTGGACTGTTCTTCTATTTTACTTTGAGCATCTTTTATTGATTTTTCAAATTCCTCCATTACTTTTTTAACATCTATTATTTGTGGTTTTACATAATTATCTTTTAATAATTTTATCATTTCTGTTTTATGATCTTTTGGTTTAATTAATGAGAAATATACATTATAATCATCTTTATATAAATAAATTGTATTATCCCTTTTTTCAGAATATCCATGATTATTATCATAATAAAATAAATCATCTTGATGATGTAGAACTACAATATTATAATCTAAAATAGAACATAATGAAACTATTTCAACAATACCAGCTGGAGTATTGGGATAACATGGTCCATTATTATATATATAATTAGGGTATGTATCAAACTCTAAAATAAGCTTATATAAATTATTATTTGTATTATTTATCTTAAAATCTAAATTAATTATCATAGCATAATATGCTAATAAACGTAATTTATATTGTTCTGTAATTATATCACTGTCTATAGATGTCCAATTATCAAAAATATTGTTTAAGTATGTATCTATATATTCATCATCCATAATATTAAAACAAATATTCTCATATTTTGACCTCTCTATATTTTCTTCATTTTCTTCTAATATAGTTTTATATTCTTGGCAAACAGATATTACTAATTCTTTAAATGGAATTACCATACCATTTACATTAACTAACCTATTTACTATATTATATTTATTCCATATAGATAATGATTTAATTGTTTCCTTCTCTATTAATGTTTCACCATATTCATTATAATATAATGAATTTAATATGGAATAATACAAACTATCAAAATTATTATTTAAACCAATTAATTTAAATTCCTCTTTTTTATATAGTATATTACAATAATATAAATTATGATCTATACATCTTTTAACTTTTTTAGATAAAAATGATTTAAGGCTTTCATCATAATTTTTAATTTTCTCTAAAAATTTAGAAAGTGCCTTTTTATTATATATTTTAAATTCAAACAAGAAGTCAAAACAACACTGAATATCTAAATTTTTCATTACAGGACGTTGTCTAAATAATTCATCTAAATCTTTATCATTATAATCTAAACTATCTAATATAGATATATCCCAAATATTAATTATTTTTTTAATTTCTTCATCTAATGGATATAATAATTCATTATCGCCATATTCATTATATTTTTGAATTAAATATTTACCATTATGTTTACCATTTTCTTTCATATATTGATAATCTTCTAAAAATTTGTTATCACTCATATTAATATAAAATAAATTCTATAATTATTTTAGACTTGGATCTATTTTATATTTTAAATAATTTTAAAAATAATTTTGGCTTTTTATATTTTATTCTATTTATTTTTTTATAAATATTTTGGGAATTATAATAACGTTATCATTATCTACTAATGGCATTATTTCTATATAATCATTAAATTTTATTTTATTATCACCAGGTATATTTTTATCTTTTATATATATTTCACTTATTTTTATATTAAGTGTTCTCTCTATAATACCTTTTATATGGTCACATTTCATTTCTTTACTTACTTTTATTTTTATACTATCCCATATTGTATGATTTTCAGGAACACATTTAGTTGATGACATATATAATGGGTGGTATTCTGTTGATTTATTTTTATATGGTTGTATTAACTGTGTCTTTATACTATTATTTTTATAATTATATATATTAAGCTCCTCTTCATATACAAGTGACCTGTGTAAATCAATAATAGCAATTAGACTATCAATTCCAAAAATATCAAAATTATATTTATTTTGTATATTATAATTAATTTCTCTGAAAAATATTAATGAATTAATTATATTCTCTTCTAATATACTAAATTTATAATTTGTATCATAATTACTTACATCTATATCAATATCTATATACTCTTCCTTCTTAATCGTTTTTAATTTATTATAATCTATTTTAATTTTATATAAATCAGATAATTGATGAATAAAATACATATGTTTTTCATTTTTAGTATTAAATGTTATTGGTAATGGCATTCTACGTGGTATATTCCAATTCTCTGTATCAGCCAATAATTTTTCTATATTAGTATTGAATAATTTATTAAAAATAGATACGGCAAATATATGAAAATTATCATCATCAGGTGAAATATTTTTAATAGACTGTATTATCTTTTTTGACCATATTTCACATTGTTCATGTTTATATGGAAAATGCTCTATTTGACAATCTGGATATTCATAATTTTCTAATTTATTAGTAATTATATCAGTTTTATCCCGTATCATATATTCTATACTATAACCATTACTATTAGTATGGACACTTATTAAATTATTTTTATATACAATACTATCATTTATATATTTATCCATATTACACTCATTAAATACTATTTTACTTATTTTTTCTGGTTTATTACTTGATAAAATGAAATAATGTTTAATTTTGTTAAATAATGGCATGTTATAATACATATTAATAATTTCATAATTTATTACTGGAATGTCACTCCACATATATTCCATAAAATTATATTTTATAGGTTCTAATGAATTATATTTATGATTATATTCGATTTTAACTATAAACGATATATATTTAAACATTAATATATGATCTCTATCAGATACATCTAAGAATTTAGGCTTTTTATATTTTGGAATTTTAAATTTTTTTCGGATTGTTCTAAACAGATCTATATTATTACCACTAACTCTATATTTATTTTTATTAATATGGATTATTTTTGACCTTCTTTTATTTAATTTTTGATTACTATTATTTAAATATATGGTGTCATTTATATTGAAAATATCTGTATATTTATCTAAATAGATATCATATAAATTATCTTTTATCTTTTCACATTTTTCAATATAATATTCTTTACTATAATAGTCTTTTACTGGATAATTTACATAAAAATGTCCATATTCTTCTGAGAAATATGTGAAAATAAATAATTTATTATTATTTAGGGCATAATTATAACAATGATCATGTAATTTAGGATCCAGACAAATTATAAAATTATCTAAATCTATATTTAATTCAGTCATTAATAGATGAATATAATGACTATATGTAGTTTCTGTAGTATAATGAATATTCATAATCTTATTAAATATAGATGGATTATTTCTCTAAATATTTTTATGTCTGAATATTTAAAAAAATAATAGCTTTTTAAAAGATAAAAATATTATACTATTATAATATAAAAATTTATTAATAAAAGCCACCAAATGAAAAAAATGGAAATAAATGACCATCATCATAAATATCCGTAAAATAGTCGCTTTCAGCCCATCTGTTTCCTAATCTAATAAAATCTTGCTCTATTAAATTTAATTTTTCTAAATTTTTTTGTGCTTTTTCTTTTGTTATTACAATTATACTATCTATATCATTAAATAAAACATTACCATTTTTATCAGACATAATATTATCTAAACGTAAATAGTCTATTTCAATAAACCGTTTACCCCAACTTAAAATCCATTGTTTACTAAACAACTTTTTAGCAATATACATTATTTTAAAAAAATATTTTGTATGCCTATAATCTAATTTAAAATCATTTTCTATATCTTCATAATTAATTGGATATAATTTAGGCATTATTACAGCATCATAATTTTCATATCCTTTTGGTTTAGGTCCATTATATATTTCCATTGGACTAAATATACCAGAGTCCTGATTTAATCTATTTATTTTTGAATCTGGTTCTGGTGATATATATCTTGTTTTACCCATTCTTATAATATTATTATTATCATCAGGAACTGGAAAAATATTATGACTATTACCATAATTTAGTGGTTCAGCATAATCAACATAAGAATATATCGTCTTTATTAGTTCACTATACTTAGAAGAATATTCCGTATTTGGTGGTTCAGTATAACTAGAAGAATATTCATTTGGATCTATTGGTCCTGTATGTGAATATGGATAATTTGTTTTAAATGAATCTATACCTGTATTTTGGACATTTGTTCCTCTTTGGGCTAATAATGTATCTATAGGGTTACCATCAAACGTATCAACCGTATTAGGTGGTGGTAAAGTTCTAAAGGGAGGTAGATATGGGTTAGTTGATAGGGTCAGTGAACCACCATTCTGTTTTTTTTTATATTTTTTATAATAAAAATTATAAATATAATTATTATCCATATATAAATGATTTATATTATAATTTAGAACAATCTTCTATAGCATTTTTCACGCTAACAATTGTCTTTTTCCTTTCTTCTAATTCCATTTTTTTACTCTTATTCTCTTCTGTTTCATTCATTAATGTCTTACTATCTATATTAAGAATATATTCATATAGGTCTGTCTTTATATCATTATTACAAGCATGAATAAAATATAACATACATAATTTAGGTATATTAGTTGCCATATTTTCACCAACAATTCGGAAATAACTTTGTAATAACTGTCTGAATAAATTACATATATTACCCTTTCCATCATAGTTTTGAATTATTTTATGAAATTCTGTATTATCTGTCCATATATAGCGCTTTTCACATTTAATAAATTCTTTCATTTGAAATTTAGTCTTTTCAATATTTTTATGAATAATATTTTTACTTATATACGTCTTTATCTCACTGACAAATATTTTATAGAAACGAAACATTGGCAAGTCCAATATTAGGTCATTTAATTCATTCATATACTCTTCTATTGTTTCTAATGTATCTTCTCCATGTGGGTATAGGAGGTCAAATGGATTATCTCTTTCATTTTGTAGACAATTTTCAAATATTTCCATAGATGGATATTTAAAACTCATATGTATACCTTCACTATATTGAATAAGGGCCATTATTTTTTCGTCATTATATTTATTATCTCCAAATATATCAATTGTTCTAATATTATCTCTATATTTTGAAAGACTCGTGGCTATTTTAGCTGCTATGTTATAATTGCTACACCTTTTAAAAAGTGCATTTTCAAATTCTTTAGCAAATTGATTAAGAAGGATATTAGGATTACTATAATAATCACTATATTGCTCTAATTCACTATTAATATTACATAATTCAGTATTAAGATAATTTAATATTTGTGGGAAACTATCCTTTATTTGATTTGTCAATACATTACTTAATTTAACAGTTAAATTTTGTATACCAAACCGATTTAGATTTCTTATATTTGAATACACTGAATGGTTATAAAAATAATTATATTCTTGAGTATAACCATCCTGAACACTTATACTATAATCACTTCTATTGCGAATAGCAAAATATCCATATTTTAATTTTAAATCACGAGATATATTACCTTTAATATAATGTGATATATCATTATCATTATTCATTAGATCTACCTTTGTTAAAACACCAATAGTTCTTATTCCATTAGGATCATTTTTTTTTATAATTTCCATAGCCATATCTGCCTCTATATCTTCTCGTGAAGCAATTACCCCTAATATAATAGTTTTTTCATTTTTAGCATATCCATCTATAAGATCTATTATTTTTTGTTTAAGATCAGCAGGTTGACCTTCATCTGTTCTTGGAACAGAAATAAGACCAGGTAAATCAATAAGAGAAAGATATGGGACATATTGAGAATAAATACGAGAATAAATTGGATCAGTTGAAATATTTTTATCAATACCACGTGCTTTATATATAAGATTAATTTCACGTTCTATTTGATTACTTGTTTCTTTGGATATAGGGTATTCATTAATTGGAATAGATTTATTGACTATAAATCGTCCTTCATTATATGTTCCCAATTGAAAAACAGATTGACTACTATCATTTATTAATTCTATAGAAAATGGTGATTTGGTTACCATATTTTTACCTATTGGTAAAATATCAAACCCAATAATAGAATTAAGTAGAGAACTTTTACCTGAACTCTGTGTTCCAATAACAATAATACGTGGTAGGGGGAAATTTATTTCTGTATTAAGAGAGCCATTAATAAGGTTACCTACTTTAATAACATCTTTATCATATTGTTCTATAATAGAGTGATTATGTGGAGTGGTAACTAATCCTTTAATATTATTTAATAAATTCATTTTATAAATAGTATTAATATAAAAGGGTTATATTATTTTTTAAATAAAGAAAATGGGAATATTTTAATATAATTTATATAAACATATTTAAACTAAAATAGTTATATTTATAAAATGAATCCAAAAGTAAGTATTATTACACCTACATATAATAGACCTACATTTATACCACAATTAATTAGGATTTATAATTCTCAGACATATCCCAAGGATTTATTAGAATTTATAGTGGCAGATGATGGTGATATTTCAGTAGAAAAATACTTTTTAAATGAACCATGGATAAAATATTTTAGATTTGAGAAAAAAATGTCATTAGGTGAAAAACGTAATTTTTTAAATAAAACGGCAAAGGGAGATATTATAGTATGTATGGATGATGATGATTATTATTCTCCTGATTATGTTAAAATAGCAGTAAAGGAGTTAAATAGGACAAAATGTATAGTGGGTGGTAGTAGTGCTACTTTTCAGTATAATATGTTAGAAAATAAAATTTATGAGACTCCTAAATTTAATGATAATCATAGTTGTAATGGTATGTTATGTTATAGAAAAGCATATTTACAAACTCATAAATATGAAAGTGAAAAGAATTGGGCTGAAGAAAAATATTTTATGAATGATTATAATGAGAGATTAGTTCAGTTTAATAAATTTGGATTAAATCTGGTAATTAATCATGAAACGAATACTTATGATAGGACAAGTAGTATAGCTCCTTATTTTAAATTGACAAGATATAAATTAAAAGATTTTATAAAGGAAAAGGGTTCTTTAGAATTCTATAAATCATTGAGTCCAGAAAAGTTAAAAATGGAAATATTGCCATATAAGTCTAAAATAAATACATTTTTCAATAAGGTATATATAATTACAATAGACAAAGATAGAAAAAGATGGCAACAAATGTATTTTAATCTACGTAAATTTGGTATATATAATTATAAAAAGGTGTTAGGTGAAAATATTAATCTTACAAGTATACCTAAACATGAGGTAAATATGTTAAGAGAAAAACATTTAATGAATAATGCTAATTATGTTAAAGGTTTTCTAAGTTGTAAACGTGCTCATTGGAGGATTATAAAGGAGGCGTATGAAAAAGATTATGATAGTATATTAATTTTAGAGGATGATGTTATTTTTAAAGATAATATGGAGGAGTTATTTAATAAAGCTATAGATCAATTAAAAGATAATGAATGGGATATGTTATATTTTTCTGGAAGACATGACAATCCAACAATAATGTATAATGATAATTTAATGCGATTAACTGGATCATTAGGTGCGTTTGCTTATGCTATTAATAAAACATTAATTCGTATATTATATGTTAGTTTAATTAAAAATGGATGTGAGGTGGATACTTATTATAAAGAGGCAATTCATCCAAGATTTAGATGTTATAGTGTTTATCCACATATAGTAACATGTGATCCAAATACAAGTAATATTTATGGAACATATTTGGATTATTCTAATAAGATAGATAATATTCCAATTATATAATTGTAGAAATTTAAATAATAGATATATTTTTAATTTATATGAAATAATAAATGGATCTTGTAAATAATTTAGATAATGATTTACAAAATTTTATGTCTTATCAAAAAATATGGCGTGTTTTCTAAATAGTTCCAGTAACTATTTATATTTTTTTTATAAAATATTTATATAATTTAAGTAATACAGATTGTAGAGATTATAGAATAAACCAAAGGAAAATATTATTATATTTATCTCTATTATTTTTAATTTTACATTCAACTATGTTAGCATTGGGTTATAAAAGGGTTATATCATGGCTTATTAATAATAAATTAATGGATACTATGGCAATTATTAAAATTATTTTAACAATTATAATGGTATATTATTTGTTAAATATTATAAAATATATTAATGGATTAAAAGAACAATGTAAAAACAAAACAATAATTGATAATATTATGGTTACATATAGTAAAGTTACTATTACTATTATTATATTTATATTATTATTTTCATTTTATTTAATTAATATAGTAATTGGTAATAGATTAATAGGTGTTTTTAAATAGATTAATAGGTGTTTTTAA
>TARA_Y100000385_G_scaffold286066_1_pt1 | contig 16005 bp, 14 predicted proteins | sample TARA_Y100000385 | Tara Oceans TARA_Y100000385 (sample SAMEA2620980) | marine metagenome | biome: marine biome (ENVO:00000447); feature: surface water layer (ENVO:00002042); material: "saline water (ENVO:00002010), including plankton (ENVO:xxxxxxxx)" | depth 5 m
CTACTCCGGCCTCAGAAGGTATGCACATCGATAATAACGGAAAAATTTCAGGACTATCTTAATTGCTCAATAAAGAAATCTAACATCTCCCTCTCACCTCTTTAGGTCAGAGGGAGATTTTGTTTCCGAGGAAATAGGTGCTTTATTGAAACCATACCTCTGCGTTTTCGTAGTGCAATAAGTTGCAACCTTCTCGAAAAAAGAGAGTTGCAAAAGTGAGCAACTGATAGTAGTAATTCCCTGAGAGGAACAAGTCGAATGTAGTTCTTGTTTCAATGATAAATCTGGTGAATTCTCAGTATTTTAGCTCGCATTGAAAAAAAGATAAAAAAATACAGTGAAACCTAAAAGAGTAGCGATTTAATGAGCGGTAAAAAATTTGGTGCATTCGCAGGAGTCTATACTCCTTCCATCTTGACCATCCTTGGGGTGATCATGTATATGCGTATGGGCTGGGTTGTTGGAAACGCCGGGTTAATCGGCACCATAATCATTGTTCTTATTGCACATGTCATTGCTGTCACTACTGGGTTAAGCGTTTCATCTGTTGCGACTGATAAAAAAATAGGAGCTGGAGGTATCTATTACGTTCTATCTCGAAGTATGGGAGTCCCCATTGGTGGAGCCATTGGGATTGCGCTCTATATTGGTACCGCCTTTTCAATTGCACTTTACCTTGTTGGGTTTGCAGAGAGTTTCAATAGCTATCTAGGATGGGGAACAACAATTAATGACCTTCGCTTAACGGGTAGTATTGCACTTGCCGTTCTAACTGCTTTAGCGCTCATTTCCACTTCATTTGCATTAAAAACGCAATTCTTCATTCTGGCCGCAATAATTGTTTCTCTCGTTTCCATATTCTTTGGTACACGTGAATTCGCACCGCACGATGTTAGCATGTTCGCGACTGAAGGCTCCGTTTCCATGGAGGTGGTATTTGCCATCTTCTTTCCCGCTGTAACGGGGTTTACTGCCGGGATAGCTATGTCAGGAGATTTGAAAAACCCGAAGAAATCAATTCCTCGCGGTACACTCATGGCAATTGGCACAGGACTAATCGTATATATAGGACTGGCCATTTTCATCGCGTACACAATAAACTCTGATGACCTAAAGAACGACTATAACATCTTAATGAAGATTGCCGCTTATGCACCACTCGTGGTTGCAGGTATTTGGGGAGCAACACTATCCTCTGCGCTCGGTGGAATACTAGGCGGACCAAGAATACTTCAAGCTATGTCAATTGATCGTGTGACCCCAAGAATATTTGGTAAGGGGCGCGGAAAGAGCAACGAACCAGTTAATGCACTTATTCTTGTCTTCCTCTTTGCAGAAGCAGGAATTCTCATTGGGGAACTTGACGTAATTGCGCGTGTAGTTTCCATGTTCTTCTTGACAGCTTATGGATTTATCAACATATCCTTCTTCCTAGAAAGTTGGGCAAATCCTGATTTCCAACCAACATTTAAAGTCAAGCGTTGGATTGGTCTCATCGGGTTTATCGCGTGTTTTACCGTGATGTTCAAACTAGACATGATTGCGATGTTTGGAGCATTTGTCGTAGTCGGACTCCTCTACTTTTGGTTGTCTAGGCGTAATATCGATATCGGGACAAACGATGTTTGGCAGAGTGTCTGGTCAAAAATTGTAAGTAAGGGTCTAAAACAACTTGGAGCTCAAAAAGCTACGAAATCAATTTGGAGCCCAAATATGATCGTTTTCAGTGGCGAAACGAATCAACGTCCAAAACTATTAGAACTTAGTAAAGCAATATCAGGTCAAGCTGGAATTGTAACAGATTTTCATCTATCTATAAGTGCTGCTGCCTCTACTCCATCCAAGACTAAACAATCTTTCAAGGATGAAGTGCTGGATAAGTTGGGAATCTATGGTAGACGTGTATCAGTTGAAGATACTTATTCTGGAATTGAGAACATTGCAACAACTTATGGTTTTACGGGGATAGAGCCGAATACCGTAATGATGAATTGGTCAAGAAGTACACGTGAACCTGAAAAGTTCACTCAGATGACTGAGAAATTGATTCGTCTTGATTACAACCTCCTCTACTTAGATTATGACCAGAAAACGGAGTTTGGCGAGTATAAGACCTTAGATCTATGGTGGAGAGAGACTGACAGCGACAATGCTGAACTCATGCTGAGTATTGCACGATTCCTTTCTCAATCTCAGGACTGGGATAATGTCAAAATCAGAATTCTATTCGTTAATCATAATAATGCTGACAACACTACTATTACCTCTAAGATTCAAAAGCTTGCAGATAAATTACGTGTCAACGCAGAAATTAAAATCATTAACAACGGAGTTGAGCAAAAGTCATTCTATAGAATCATAGAATTACAGTCGGCTAAAACGGATCTTATATTGATTGGTATACCTGATGTGAAGATTAATAAACAGGCTAAATACATTTTAAACACGGATGAATTATTTGAGACCGTAGGATCAACACTTTTAGTCAAAGCATCTGCTGACTTCAATAAATTGGATTTAAACTTTGTTCAGAAAGATGCTACTTCTGAAATAAAATCTGAGGAACTCAAACCATTACCTACATCGCAGCACGATACACTTAATGATGCGATAAAGAAATTGAACTCCAGATTAATGGATTCGACCAGTACACTGAAGGAAGAAACGTTTAAACCAATCTCCGCAGCCTACTACCAATTCATCCATACATGTCAAAAAGATTTTGACGATGTGGCAATTACGCTTGTACATGCAAGTAGTATTTCAAAAATTGTTCAGAATATTCAATCGTATTTAACACGCGTTGAAACGTCCTCGAGTCAACTTCAAAAAGACACAATACCGGAGTTAGAGAAGCGATTTAAGTCAGGAATAGCTGCTTTTATTGCAGATAGAAAGCAAATTGTAAACTTCGCTCCTAAGAAGATAAATTTCAAAATTCTTACGAAAAAGAAGAGTTTGAGGTGGCGAAAAACCATTGATCACCAGCTGAAATATAAAATTGAGCCAAACACTCTTGCAACCTTAAAAGACTTTGGAGTACATTCTTATGTCCTCATTAATAATCTTATCGATGGACTTGAGGAGCATACCTTGAATTTATCAGAACGCATTAGTAAAGGAAAAAAGGATCGCTCTGAGATTCTTGCAGCTTATCAAGCAGATGTAACTGCCCTACTGAAGGAATCATTAAAGAGTGCAGGAGAACTTGAAGATCGAGTTGAGTTGAATCTTAATAGTTATGAGCGTACGATGTGTATCGAATTACTCTCAGAGTGTGAGCATCCATCTTTTATCAATTCAATTAAACTCGAAAAAGATCTTGTCAAAGGAATTGGACGTAAGCAAATCGGAAGAAGCATTGTAAACTTCTCTCAGCATTGGAAATCGAATCAAGATTTAATTCACAACCAATTACAATCCGGATTTAAGTTATTCTCTGCTGGACTTTCCGTTTTTGTCGTAAATGAGAAGATTAAGACTCGCTTAAATCTTCTTGTGATCAAACCTCAGCGTTCGAATCTAAAAGCATTAATTGATTCTGTAGAATTCGTTACAGAAAATATTGGTACAGATAAACTTGAGAATTATTCTGATAAATCGATTGAGGAATTAACCGAAGGTGTTATTCACTTGGATATTCATGATCTTCTCTTAGCAGAAGAGGATAAAGTCCTAAGCATAGCTCAGGATGGTCCTAGCATGACGAAGTTGATGAACTCCGAATCATTCAATAAGCTGAATGAGACGCAGGATGAACAGGTTGAGGCGATAGATGCTAAATTGAAAGATATACAAAGCTACATCATTCGTACTACTTACTTAACTCCAATACAAGAGTCTGTAGACAATCTTGAAGAAATGTACGAAGAGAACGCAGAGGACCTCTACTCTTCTTCAAGCTTAGTGAAGCATATCCTCAATGAACCTATTGATGATGAGAATCGTGAGAAATATCGTAAAAACCTTCAACAGGTTCAAACAAGGCTCGATGATTCGACAGCCAATACAAGAAAGATGAAAGCCAAATTCATGTACGACTTGGATTTGCATCTGCATAATACATTGATGAACCTGCACATTCGAACAATCATCGATTCATTTGAATCTTATTCGAACATTAGCAAGCTCGTAGTAAAAACCAAGTCTCAGAATTGGTTCGATAAGCAAAAAGAATCTATGCGTAGAAACTATAATAGTCTCTATGATTTCATCCTACAGAGAAAGCGAGACGTAGATAGTATCAAATTTATTGAGAAGCACCGCCATTTCTTGAATAACATTGAGCGTACAAATCACTTCATAAGCGCCCTAAAGATCAATGAGAGCGTTGAAGAAACGCTTCCATTCTACTACAAAAAGATCTTCACTGGAAGTCATTTAGGGAATGTCGATCCTAAATACCGCAGTAAGGAACTCGATGCTGTTACCAATGGTGTTAACCGCATAAACAGTGGTGTCTGTGGTGCCATTATGATTTTAGGAGAGGCAACTTCAGGTAAATCATTCTTTATTGAAAGTCTAGCATCTACTCACTTAAAGCGATCTAAGACTTACATTTCGGCTCCTGAGCAGCAATCCTTCGATCGAAATGATGTGAATGTCGCTCTTCAAAATGCATTTGGAATGAACGGTAACGCTGAATTCATTCTCAGTCAATTAAAAAACAAGACTACAGTTATCTTCGATGATATTGAAACATGGTGGATAAAGTCATCTAATGGAAGTACCGCAATCGACTATATAGTAGAGCTCATTGAGAAGTTCGGTGCGAATCATTACTTCGTCCTTTCATGTAATATACATAGTTTCGATATCATTCGTAAAACGTCTTCCATTGAAAAACAACTACTTACAACAGTAATTGTTCCGCCATTAAGCAAGGTAGAGCTCAAAGAAATTGTACTTGCTCGTCATAAGACTGCTGTAGTTGATTTGACCTATTTAAATCAAACGGTAAGCATGGAGTCGAAAAAAACGGATTCGTTCGTCAGCGATCTCTATTCGCGCTCAAAAGGCAATGTTGGAGCTACTTTGAATATGTGGATAGGAAATATCGATTCATCCAAAGACGATGACCTGTTCTTAAGAAAACCTGCGACTGTAATATTTCCAGACATTGAAAACCCAAAATGGAAGACCCTACTCTATCATGTCACAATACATGGTCGAATAAAATCTCAACATATTGAACGATTATTCAATGGAGATGATTGGGTCATAGAAACATTGAAGGAACTTGAAAAATCAGAATTATTGAGCAAGCGTTCTACATCGACTTATGTTGTGCACAAAGCGGCTCGCCCGTATATTGAGAAATGGTTAAAAGACATTAAACTCTTAAATTAAGACATGGACTTCACAAATGATATCAACGTATATTATCTGCTTGTGCTTATTGCATTTGGCGGCATCCTGTTCGTTGGTTTCTACATCCTGAATAACTATATCATTCCACTGATCAATGATCGAATGAGAATGGCAGATCGATGGATGAAAGTTCAACTCATCGTATGGATTGCCTTTGCAGTGCTCTTATTCATAGAACTTTTGCGTGTAAATGCTGTCATTACATTGAGCCTCGTCCTCGTTGGACTACTCACGGGATGGAAATTTTGGGGGAACGTTTTTGCTGGGGTGGTTATTAAGCTCAGCGGACAAGTAAAGAAAGGTGAAACGATTGAAATCAATGATCTTTCTGGTACCATCAAAGGAATTGGTTTCGCACAGTCCTTAGTAATAAACCGGGATGGCGAACGAATCAATGTCCCAAATTCTTTGTTACGAACAAACGCGATTCGTCATGTCCGTAAAAAGAGTAACATCGAACTTTATACGTTCACGGTCCACTCAGGGCCTGGAGAAACAGTAGACTCCCTTAAACAGGTAGCATTAAACTGTCCGTACATTTCTGCAAATCAAAACATTGATGTTAGAAGGGTGAAAGATCAAGAATTCTCCGTAAAAACTTCAATTATCGACAATGCTTTCATTGATCAGATTGAGCTCTATTTTCAAAAACAGTAAAAAATAAATTCCGTGTAAGCAAGCTCATATGGGATTGAAAATTAAATTACTACAATCCTATTTCTGTAGACCTAACCTTTCTCAGTTTGCAGCTCTATCGTATAGACCCCTCCACTTTTAAGGCCTGTCGTACTGACAACATCCATGTAATTCATTGTAAACTGCATCCTTCGCTCGATGTGATTCGCTATCATAACCGACATCTGCAATTTTCTGCTTAATATCATCTAGAGAAATCTTGTCCGCATTAAAACTCACGGTCATCTGATCTGACTTGACATCCCACTCAGCAACGGAAACACCGTCAACATCGCTTAGTGAACTTTCTATCGTCTTTTTACACATACCGCAATTGCCATACACCATAAACTCCTCAGTTGTATCTCCCGGTTGAACTCCAGAGCTTTCTCCACAGGCAGTAACTAATAAAGAGACTGCAATAAATAGGATCATTTTTTTCATAATTAATAGTTTTCCATAAAGTAAAAAAGAGACAGGAGAAGTTCATATCTCCCATCCATATAACCAATGTTTATTTAATTAGCATCTTAAAATGGCGATGAATAGTCTGGGTTGTTTAAATAAGTATAATCCGTTAGGGTCTTGAGGAAGTTAATAAGATCTATTTTATCTTGTTCGTCAAGCATCAAACCTGTAGATTGAGTTGCAAGGATTGCTGGATCAACGGTAGAAGAAGCCTTAATCCCATTATTATAATGATCGACAACCTCTTCTAATGTTTCAAACCTACCATCATGCATGTATGGCCCAGTAACTTCAATATTTCGAAGTGTTGGCGTTTTAAACTTAGCTCGATCAGTCAACAAATTAGTAGCGTTCTCTCTTCCGAAGTCTATAAATTCAAGGTCAGAATCTAATCCGTTGTTCATGTATAGGTCGTTCTCGAAGTTATTTCCAGAATGACAGTGAATACAATCTGCCCCCGAATTTTCAGGGAACCAAGGGTTGTAGTCTGTAAAGAACAATACTCTTCCACGTTGCTCACTTTCTGTTAATTGCGCATTACCAGTTATATATCTATCGTATTTAGAATCATCAGAGATAATCGACAACATGAATGCCTCCATAGCGAGCGAGATTCTTTCTGAAGTTATTTCAAAATCGCCAAATGCACGAATGAATTGGTTTTTATATACTTGACTCGTGTACAATTTATTGATTACATTTTCAAGCGTCTCGTTCATTTCAAGAGGATTCTCAATTGGTCCTAAAGACTGATCTCTGAGCAGATCCATTCTACCATCCCAAAAGAACTGATTCGAATGCCAAGCCATATTAAAGATTGCCATTGCTTGGCGCCCACCGGTTGCACCTCCTACTCCCTCTGAAAAACGGTTACGATCAGAGAAGCCATCGCTTTGTACATGACAACTTGCACAACTCACCGATTCATCAGATGAAAGCATCGTTTCATAGAATAGCATTCTACCAAGCTTTACTTTCTCTACGGTCAATGGGTTATCTGCAGGCAATGTTACCGCAGGAAGTGTGAAATTTGTGAACTCCAATGAATATGCAGTAGCATCGTACTTGACACCTTGAACATTACCAAGCTCCGTTTTTGTACACGAATAGATTACTACTCCCGAGAGAATAAATAATCCAATTAATGCTCTGTTCACGGCTCTATTGTTTTAAAATACGCTTCGTATCCAAAACATTCGCACCTTCCATAAGATTAACGAAGTAAACTCCAGAATCTGTCAATTTGAAAGATAGATTCTCTAAGTCAGACAGCTGCAACGATACTATTTCTTGTCCAAGCAGATTAACTACCGAAACGTAATCAAGATTCATGTCCGAAGAGAAACTCATAAAGAAAACTCCATTCGAAGGATTAGGATAGATTGACCATTCGTTTCCATCAACTACATCAAGATCAGCAGTTGTTGTTTCCGTACTTGATGAGAAAACAAAATCTCTGAAATTCTCCAATGCCGTCAAATCATCTTGGTCAACACCGTGCTCGATTAAACCAGCATCAACGTCGATGTTTTCCATACCTTTCTCATAGTCAGCATCAACAGCTATAACAACATCAGATCCAAATGTTTGACCTGTCGCTGTAGTTGAAGTTTCAAAATAGTTTGCGTTAAATAGTCCGTGAAATTGGAACATTTGCGAGAATCCAACTCCTCCCATTCCTTCATAAGCCAAGAATCTATAACCAGAAGCCCATCCCCAATGCATTGATGGTGATTGTGGAGCCAATGGGTGCGATGGAGCATATAATGAAGGGTTCTCATTGTTTGCTGGTGAATGCACACCAACATGAAACTTAACTCCTTCTACGTTAGTAATGTTGATATTCCCTAATTGAATACTTGAGTACAGTCCACTCGCTGCGTCAATCAGCGCAACTGTATCATCGTGAATTGCAGTTTCCTGTCCACCGTCATGTACTACAGTAAAACGTGAGAGGTAATATTCCAACCTTGTGATTTCGTAGTCTTGCGCGTTATTATTTGTAGCCGTTATGTTCAGTTGAAACGGTGCTGATCCTAACTTGTGATAAATTCTAAGTTCAGCGTTCACTTGTGCATTCAGGGATCCAGATGCGATAAATAAAAATGATAGTATTGATAAAAATTTCATATTAATTCTTTTTTGATTTGATAAAAATTTCGTCCGATGTTTCCAGAGTTCAATCAAATTAGGAAGACTTGAAGAAATTCGGGTAAAAGACAATCCGTAATTTCGGGTGGTTGTCCAAACGTTTCATTTTCAGAATCTATTGAAGTAAGATTTAGCTGGAATGAATACCCATCTGCTGAGTTCAGTTCAATTTCTTCTAACGTAAACACATCGTCAACCGCATCATTCTTAATATCTTCATTTTGAAGAAAAGAAGAGTTTTCACAACATGATTTTGAGTCAATTTGATCTCCCTTACTATGAGTATTATCAAGACACCCTGGAGCTCTATCAACGTTTTTACGCATAGAACTCTCAGCGCTACATGACGCTGAATTTCCAAAAAACGATATTGAATCGAATTCTCCACCGCAATAGTGGAAATCCACGGCAAACCCAAAAGACATATTTACAAATAGCAACAATGCCAATAGACTCAAGAAGGATCTTTGAATATATTTCATAAGTGAGTTCACTCCACGAAAATACGAAATAGTACTGAATCACAGATTCTTAAATCATGACACTTTTGAAATCCTAATATGCCATTTAGCTGTCATTAGAACGAAAAAAATCGGTCATGTGCTTGATCTGTATAAACCGTGACACTTCAAAAATGTTATTTCGAGATAGATATGAATTTCTTTAGCTAGCTAAGCTCCTGTATACAATGGATCGATCGCATCAAATATCATACTGTGAAAAGTGTAAGAATCAAGACTTCTGGCTTCGGTAAATATGATATCATTATGTCAACTCTTCGATTCTTGCTTTTCTCAGTATCGTCTAGATTTGAATTCAAAGGACTATGTTCGCCAAAAGAAGACGTATCAAATTCGGCTGCATACTCGGTTTTCGTCAAATACTCTATAACTTTTGAAGTACGCCGACCCGCTAGATCTTTATTATACTGATTACTCCTATCGGAATCAGTATGTCCTTTAATTTCAATTTTCGTAATAGATGAATAATCCAATTCGTCTAGAAAACTTATTAATCTATAATCTTCAAATGTCGTTAATAGATGTTTATCAGTGTCGAAGTGAACTGTATAGTTCTCGGGAGACTGTTAATAGCATAAAAAAGAAAAAAGTAACGAATAAACGAAGAGGAGGAATTGATTCATAGTACAGATATTTTTAGTGTTTCTGGTACTAGATGTCGAAATGAGAATATAGTTAACAAAAAATCCCTTCTGCTTTAACAGAAGGGATTAGACCTTGTTTTAATTTATTGTTGCAACTAGTACATCAAACTCTTTTTAGAACTATTCTTCCAGCCCACTTGTGATGCATAATCTACTTTATGTACTGATTAGGCATTTGCAAGGAAAGTGCATATAAGTAGTAGACTTGCACTGAGAATAATCTTCTTCATTTCGTTTGTTTTAGTGTAACTTAAACTAACAAATATTTAGCAGTAACCGATTCACTTTAGGGTATTTAACACAATATTAAGTAAACTCCAGAAAGTAAATAGTTAAGCGTTCAATCGTTGGTTGACTTCCATCCAGCCTCCGCCGTTCTCACAATCCAAACCTTTCGATTTAAAATATCCCGCAGCCTGTCCGCTTCTATTGCCGCTAGCACAGCAGAAAACAACTGGCTGACTCATCGCCATGATCTCCTCTTCTCTTGCAACAACCTCGTCCAGTGGAATATTCACTGACCCTGCAACGTTACCTCCCATAAATTCGCCAACAGTGCGAACATCTATAATTGTCATATCCATAATTAATTTTTAAAAGATTAAAGCAAATGTAAAATACTCGTTTCTATTTAAATGTACCATTTGTTACACAAACCTTGGATTTTCAGATTCGCATGAACAGCGCCAGAAAAAAAAAACAAAATACATTGTTTACCTTTCCGTTAAATAGACATCTGTATAAAAAGACACACATGACTAAGATCACAAACAAAGTAAAGCCTGCTCGATCCGATTCTTCGGAGTTGATAGACCTTTACGAGAATTGGCCAGATACACGAAGCAATTGCAAAAGCCCATCTCGGAAATCGATCGAGAAGTTGCTGCGATGGGATATACTGATTTTCATTAGTTTGCGTATGAACAAATCGGAGCTTTGAACCCGAATAATCCGCACATGAAGAATCTTCAGAAATTCTACACTGAAGGTGTTCAGGCCTTGAGAAGTGAAGCTAAGAAAGATCGTAATTGGGAAACGAACCTCGACGGACCAAGCAGTGCCATTCGTCAATCTCCTACTTACACTCCATCAGAAGCAGCAATGTATTCACAGTTTGACCGTACCGCTTACTTTACAGTAAGAAAATCAGGAATGCATAATGCAGATCGATACAGACCAGTAGAACCTACTTTTACTCAGTTACTCCGTGAGAAAGACGCTAAACTTCTTAATCAAAACCAAACCCAAGCTAAGAGTCGCATCGAGAGTATAACGAAGAATGCCACCGAAATGAGACAAACTGTTGTGATAAATGAAAATGGTAAATCCACGACATTAGTCTACAATTCATTTGCCTTGGAGATCGAAAATAGCGAAAAGTACATCAAGCTTTTTGGTTACCTCTTTCCGAGTAAAATGAGAAGTTATCAATTGGTCGATTTCAATGATGGTAAATTTGAATCCCCTATCAATGGAAACATCATTTACAATGTCTTTGTGGTTGGAATTACAGAAGATGGGTATTAATGCTTCCAAAAGCAAACTCTAAATAGTGGTGACTTAGGTGAAATAAAATTAAAACGATGAACTGAAAGAGATTTAGAAGCAAGTATTCATCAGCTGAATCAAAAGCGCATTTCACGTCCTGCTCCCATACTTGGTGAGCCAGACCCGGTGCTTGCCGAATCTAGCAATTATCGGGAACAAAAAAGGCGACAGGAAATGTGGGAATTCCGCTTAGAAATTGAGCAACAATTTTCCCATGCTACTCATCATCAAATACAGTACAAGCACAAGTTGATATTTCAGATGGTGCAGGGGTTATCGATATAAGAGAGTCGTAAACTATCACCTCTGAAAGTGTAAATCCATTCGTAAAGGAAATCAGGTATAAGTGATCTGTGAATTAAGTTAGCTTACTTGGCGTTTTTCTCAAAAAACTCCCAAAGCGGATCTTTAGGTACTGGTGCAATCACGTTTATTTCCTCCTTCGTTGTGGGATGAGTATAAGCCAGACTTCTTGCATGGAGGCATATTGAACCGTCTTTATTCGATCGCTTGGCCCCATACTTAAGATCACCTTTAATTATGCAGCCGATGGTGCCGAGTTGACACCGGATTTGATGATGCCGTCCAGTTTCAAGTTCGACCTCGAGAAGATGGTATTTATCTGATGAAGCTATAAGTTTGTACTCTAAAACAGCATATTTAGATCCCTTCGTTTCAGAATCACTCGCATAGGACTTATTCTGTTTTTCGTTCTTCTTGAGGTAGTGGGACAGCTTTCCAGATTTATTTTTTGGCTTCGTTTCTACAATTGCCCAGTAAATTTTACGCGTTTGTTTATCACGAAACTGAGTATTAAGCCTTCCTATGGCCTTACTTGTTTTGGCGAATACTAGCGCACCAGTTGTAGGTCTATCTAATCTATGGACAACTCCACAAAAGACATTTCCCTCCTTACTATATTTTTTTTTTAAAAAGCGTTTGATTTGCTCAGACAATGGCTCATCACCCGTCTTATCTCCCTGTACAATGTCACCTGATCGTTTATTGACAACAATTGTATGATTATCTTCATGTAAAACCTCTGGGAATCGGTTTTGTACTTTTGATTTTTGACTATTGGAGGATTGCTGATCAGCCATCTAACTGTCGGAATTAATATTGCTCCTTCTCATTTGGGAAGTCCCCTGACTTCACATCGTCAATATAGCGATGGAAAGCATTCGTCATATCCTCATGCAAGTTTGCATACTTTCTAAGAAAACGAGGATTGAATTCATTATTGATACCCAACATATCATGAACAACAAGAACCTGACCATCTACTCCATTCCCTGCACCAATTCCGATAATTGGAATCTTTACTGCTTTAGCTACCTCTGATGCCAATTTTGCTGGTATCTTCTCCAACACGATCGCGAAACAACCAGAAGCTTCGAGTAGTTTAGCATCCGCAACAAGCCTTTGAGCCTCTTCTTCCTCATTCGCCCGAACAACATAAGTACCAAACTTGTAGATCGATTGTGGCGTAAGTCCCAAGTGCCCCATTACCGGTATACCCGCAGAAAGAATACGATTGATAGATTCTATAATCTCTTCTCCTCCTTCCATTTTGACCGCATGTCCACCCGATTCCTTCATAATACGAATTGCATTAGAAAGAGCTTCTTTTGAATTTCCTTGGTAAGACCCGAAAGGCATATCAACAACGCAAAGTGCACGATCAACGGCGCGCACAACTGAAGAAGCATGATAAATCATCTCGTTCAACGTAATTGGGAGCGTTGTTTCGTGTCCAGCCATTACATTCGATGCTGAATCACCTATTAAGATCACATCGATGCCTGCGCTGTCAATAATACTTGCCATCGAATAATCATATCCGGTAAGCATTGATATCTTCTCTCCATTGTCCTTCATATTTTGAAGCACATGTGTTGTAACTTTCTTTACGTCCTTGTGAATTGACATTATCTGCTGTTTTTACGCAAATCTACTGAATAATCGAGCAAGCAGATAAGGAAACAGAGGAATAATTCAGAGAGAGGCGCCGCATGTTATCAATGAATTGAAAAAAATGCGCTACTTTCGTCAAAAATTCCGGGAATAAACATGGGTTATCGGATATTATTCGTAATATTGCACCCCGTTTTAAGCGGTAGAATTAGAATTATAGCGACATGGATTTTATAAAAGAACTTGAAAAAGAGATTATTGAAGCAAATAATCTTCCAGATTTCAAAAGTGGAGATACAATTACTGTATCATACAAAATTAAAGAGGGATCTAAAGAACGTATTCAGCAATTCCAAGGAGTTGTGATACAACGTAAAGGATCAGGAATGACGGAGACGTTTACGATTCGTAAAATGTCTGGTAACGTTGGTGTTGAGCGTATCTTCCCAATTGCTTCTCCATTCATTGAGAGCATCAAAATCAACAAGAAAGGTGCTGTACGTAGAGCTCGTATCTTCTACTTCAGAGAAAGAACAGGTAAATCTGCTCGTATTAAAGAGAAAAGAACTTACGCTTAGTCGTAATTCACAATATTGTCTAAAAGTCTCAGCATATCGCTGGGACTTTTTAGCTTTATAAGCATTTGAAAAGAGGTAGAAAGAATAGAATACAAAGAAGATTGAAATGGGTTTTCATTCTCATCTCGGTTATTACCGCTGCTTACTTATCCTATCTCCACTTCTCTGATCGAAATCCATCAGCTATAACCCTGCGAGAACTTCCAGAAGGATTCAACTCTCATGGAATCGATATTTCACATTATCAAAATGAAATCGACTGGGAAGTACTTGAAGAATCACTTGCCTCAACAATCTCATTCGTCTATTACAAATCCACAGAAGGAACTCGTTTCGTTGATCCACTAGCGGAAGAATACAGTAATAATCTAAGCGCTCTTAATATAGAACATGGCGCCTACCACTTCTTCACGCCTAGTATGAGTGCTGAGAAGCAAGCTCGACATTTTCTAAAGAATACGTCATCATCGAACACACTACCACCTGTTCTCGACGCTGAAACAGAGGGCGAAACAGACCGGAAACTAATCGAAGGCATGCAGTCATGGTTGAGAATTGTAGAGAATCAATCTGGAACTAAACCAATCATCTATACTTCATATAACTTCTACAAGACTAAGTTTCGCGGTAAATTTGATGGGTACGAGTTTTGGATCGCAAGCTATAGTAGAAAAGAATCTCGACTAAAAGATGATTGCATCATTCATTGGCAATACTCTGACAAAGGAGCAGTACCTGGAATTGAAGGATTCGTGGATCTTAACTTCTCGAAGAAGATTTATAATTAGCCAGTTTGAATTATACCATGTGGCTCTAGAACTATCTCGGGTTAAAAGGAATTGACCACTTATATCGAATTGACAACAGTCTAATGAGAACTACCATCGAAATTGAAAAGATCATATTAAAAATAGGAATGTCCGAAATATAGCCTAATCCAAGAAAAAGCACACCGCCTCCTAGACAGGCGAACGCATAAATTTCTTTTTTGAAAATTATCGGAACTTCTCCAGATAGTACATCTCGAATTACTCCTCCAAAAACGGCAGAAATAACACCCATCATCAATGAAACTAATGGTGACAAACCAATTTCCAGGGACTTCTGAATCCCAAGAATCGTAAATACTCCTATTCCAATAGTATCAAATAGAAAAAATGCTTTTCGCAATTTACGGAGAAACAAAGGGAGAAAATAACTGATGGGAATCGTGAGGAAGATGACATAGATATGCAAATTACTATCGAGCCAAGAAACAGGTGTTGAGCCAATCATCAAATCTCTTAACGTTCCGCCACCGATAGCAGTTACAAAAGCAAGAATAATAGTTCCGAAAAAATCGAACTTCTTTTCAATTGCTACTGTAACACCTGACAGAGCAAAAACAAACGTACCAATAAGGTCAGTAATTGTAATTAGATCCATTGCGACAAATTTGGCCGCAAATGTACAATAAAATCGAATTTACATACCTTGAATTACGAAGTCTGTACGTCTATTAATCGCGCGATTCGCAGCAGAGTTATTTGGAACCTTAAACATGGTCTCTCCGTAGCCTTTTGCTTGTAATCTACCCTTATCAACGCCCAAAGAAACAAGATAGGCCATAACCCCCTTCGCTCGATCATCAGAGAGTTTTAAATTCCGTCCTGCATCCCCTTCGTCATCCGTGTGTCCCTGGATCATAACTGTTAATTGAGGATTCTGATTTAGATATCGCGCGAAGCCTTTCAATATGAACTTCGAATTGCCCGTCATCGATGAACTAGCAGTTGAATACAAAATATCATCTAACGTGTATGAACTGCCAAGGTTCAATTCACGTGCATTTAGTTTTGCTTCACTTACCGTTGTCTTTTCCTTGATTTCTTCTTGCTTAATTACCTGTGCATCAAATGCATGGCCTTCCTTCTTTACTGTCAATAGAACATCTCCGGGAGTATCCTTTTTAATGATAACAGCAAATTTACCGTCATCACCATTCACCTTCACCTTAGTCACCTCATCAGAACCTTCATATACGACTTCGATCTCCGCATCACCTACTGGCTCTCCGTTATCATCGGTCAAATCACCTTTCAAGATTGTTACAGGCTGCGGGCGTGCTTCTTCGTACAATGGAAAAGAGTAGATATT
>TARA_Y100000385_G_scaffold291931_1_pt1 | contig 15965 bp, 17 predicted proteins | sample TARA_Y100000385 | Tara Oceans TARA_Y100000385 (sample SAMEA2620980) | marine metagenome | biome: marine biome (ENVO:00000447); feature: surface water layer (ENVO:00002042); material: "saline water (ENVO:00002010), including plankton (ENVO:xxxxxxxx)" | depth 5 m
GCCATAGGCAATATGGGACGGCAAGTATAAAAATGTTTTATCGCCTATAGCCATATTAAAAACGCCCTCTTTAAACCCTGGGATCATTTGCGCTTCCGGGTCAATTGGCATAGAAATAGAGCTGTAAGCCCCTTGTTGCTCTTTACGGGAGTCAAAGGATCCATATTTTTCATCGGTACTCTTAATATTGGTTCCAAAAAGTTTTGCATCTGTAAAGTAGCCTTCATAGTTAAGCTTTACCGTCGCTCCATTTCGCGGTTTTGCCCCCTTTCCTTTAGAAATTGTATAAACTAACAAACCTGACTTTAGCTTAGAAGCCTTGCTTTTGTAACTTTCTAAAAGAGGCCTCATTGCTTTGGCAGTTTGGGCTGTTTTTTCTCGGGCTATTTTTTTGGCTTCTGCTGCTTTTTTCTTTTCGGCTTCTATTTTTTTTAATCGCTTTTCTTCAAGTAATGGCAGTTCTTTATTCCAGCTGTCCGCCGCATCAAATCCCTTGGCTGCTGTGCCTTGACGAATGATGTTGAGTTCTAATATAACAACATCCTCAAGAGGTTTGTTACTTCCTGGGGCTACCTGTACATTAGAAATGGAATCCACTACATCCAAGCCTTTTACGACCGTTCCAAAAACCGTATGACGGTTGTCAAGATGTGGAGTAGGAGCATCGGTTATAAAAAACTGACTGCCGTTAGTGGCAGGGCCTGAATTCGCCATTGACAATATTCCTGCTTTATCATGACTTAGGCTGCTGTCAAATTCATCCCCAAACTTATATCCAGGATTTCCAGTTCCAGTAGCGGTAGGGTCTCCCCCTTGAATCATAAATTTGTCAATGACCCGGTGAAATACTGTGCCCTTATAGTAGGGTTTGCCTTTTAAGGAGTCCGCTAACATTGGATGTGTCCCTTCAGAAAGCCCTACAAAATTGGCTACTGTTAGAGGTGCTTTGTCGTAAAATAATTTCACATATATAGTGTCTTTTGTAGTAATGAATTCTGCAAATAAGCCCTCTCCTAAATCGGGGAATTTTTCCTTGCAATTGGTAGCACTCAATAAGAGCAACATTATAAATAATTTAATAATTTGTTTAGTAAATTTCATAGATTTGGATTTAATTAGTTGTTAATTTATTTGATGTTTAAGTAAAGATACTTCACATATTATAGGCGTGTTTCGGCCTATAAGATTGTTGTCTCCATAATAGCCATAGGCTTTTTGAGAAGGAAAAATAAAAGTAATAGTTTCGTTTTCCTTCATAAGTTTTAAGCCTTCTCTTAATCCTGAAAATAATTCCTGTTGGTCAATGTAATAGCTTTGAGGACTTAGTTCTTTTTTGGAGTATATAAGTTCCTTGTTCAAGTTTTTGACATTGTATGTAAAATATACTTGGTCTCCAAACTTAGGGGTTTTATTTTCAGATTTTAGTTGGCTGTTATAAAAATACCAGAAGCCATTTTCAGAAGTGTAAATACGTTTTTCAGAGCTGTTAATTAGTGCTTGAATGCGGGTGTATTCTGCTTCATTTAACGTTTTATTACGCTTGATAGAGGCATTAATTACTGTTCCAGAATTATTAGTAAGTGGACGTCTAGCTTCATCGGGCCTACAACCAATAATGAGCAGTAGTGTTAGTATCAAATAAACCGAATGTTTCATGAACTCAGTTCTGTTTTATAGGCGGTCAATAAACGCTTAAATTTTACAATGGTATCCTCTAGATTTAGGCTGCTACGTCCCCCAGATGCATTGCTGTGCCCACCTCCATTAAAATGGCTGCGTGCAAATTTATTGACATCAAAATCGCCTTTGGATCTAAAGGAAATTTTAATAATACTTTCTTCTTTATGCTCTATAAAAATGGCGGCTAACTTAGCTCCTTTTAAAGAGAGGCCGTAATTGACCAAGCCTTCGGTGTCCCCTTTTTGGAATTCATGGGCTTCTAACTCTTTGTTAGAGAGGCTTATATAGGCGGTGTTAAAGGGTTTTAATACCTTTAAATTATTCATAGCGCAGCCTAAAAGCTGAAGTCGACCAAGGCTATTGGTATCATAAACGGCATTGTGAATTTTAGATTTTTCAACTCCAATATCTAATAAATTTGCGATTACCTTATGTGTTGTACTGCTAGTGAGTGGAAAACGAAAAGAGGACGTATCCGTCATGATTCCCGTGTATAAAGCCTCGCCTACAGCTACATCTATTAAATCCAATCCTTCCATCATTTCTATAAAATGATACACCATTTGGCTGGTAGAACACATACGCACATCGGAGTACATATAATCTGCATAGGACTCTGGTTGTTGGTGGTGATCAATCATTACTTTCAGAGCCTTGGCCTTGGCAATTGGCACACCCATAGCACCACAGCGGTGAAGGGCATTGAAGTCTAAAGTGAAAATCACATCAGCTTCTAAAATAAGAGCGTTTGACGCTTTGGTTTCCATCTCATAAATTAAAACGTCCTTAGTTCCAGGAACCCACTTTAAAAACTCAGGATAGTCATTTGGGGCGATAACCGTAGCTGAATGTCTTGTTTTTTGAAGGTATTGACACAGTCCTAAGCTGGAGCCCATTGCGTCACCATCAGGATTTTTATGGGGGACAATAACTACTTTTTTAGGGCTAGATAGTAGTTTTTTTAATTCTAAAATGCTTGCTGTATTCATAGGGGCTAAATATACAAATTTTTAAAATAGTTGTAAAGTTGATTATCAAGAGAAAAAGCCTATTTTTGCAAAAAAAATTACATTAACATTATGGTTACAAACAAAACGTTTACAATGCTTAAGCCAGATTCAGTTGAAAAAGGGAATATTGGCGCAATACTAGAAAAAATCACAGCTTCAGGCTTTAGAATCGTAGCGCTGAAACTAACACAGCTTACAAATGCAGATGCTGAAGCTTTTTATGCCGTTCACAATGAACGTCCTTTTTTCGGTGAACTGGTCAACTATATGACGCGAGGTCCTATTGTAGCAGCCATTCTTGAAAAGGAAAATGCAGTTCAGGATTTTAGAACCTTAATTGGAGCTACAAATCCTGCAGAAGCTGCGGAGGGGACCATTCGTAATATGTTTGCGGAATCGATCAGTCAAAATGCAGTTCATGGCAGTGATAGTGACGAGAATGCTGCAATTGAAGGGGCATTCCATTTTTCAGAAAGAGAAATGTTTTAATAAAACCTCCCCAAAATATTTAAAAGCCACAATGCAATTGTGGCTTTTTTTAGCCATTTATTATCTTAAAATTAGCTTTGTGATAAGGTCTTTTTTAAGTGCTTCATTTAGCATTTTTATGATCTTGTCTTTGCCATAACTGAGTTCTTCTCTTAGTACAGAGGAGCTAAGTTCTACGTATAGACTGTTTTTGTTAAGTTTTACACTAATGGTATAGTTGTTTACACCATTGCCCATTAAATCTCTCCAGGCAGCTTCTACATTAATGTTGTCCAACCCTTTTTCAAGTTTGTTTTCCTTTACAAATGATTTCAGTAAATCATCAATTTTCTGTTGGTCGTTATACCGCTTGCTCATTCGTCAAAAATTAAAGGTTCATAAGGTTTATAGGTGTAAATAAAGCCATCCTTATTGGCTAGGATTAGACTTGCTTTGTTGGCGCGCCTAATTTCCTCCCTGTAAGGCTTCTCGTTATTGAGATAGTTAATCCATAACTTATTGGCTTCTATTGTAAGTTTAAAGTTAGATTGATCTTTAAAAATTTGAAAAGCCCCGTCAAAACGCGGAGTTACCTTTTTTCGGTAGCCACTTAAGTCGCTGTTAATTTTGAAATAATCTACAGAGGCACTGATTTTAAATTCTTTAATTTTTTCTTGGTTTTTAGCCACGCTTACAATTTCCCAGTACCCTTCTATATGAGAAATATAGCTGCTAGGATTTGGCTGACAGCTAAAGATTAGGGAACTCATCAATAAGGCTGTGGCTAAGTATTTCACAGTTTAAATATTTGATAGGATTGATGCACACTCTTAATGGCTTTTTCAGTACGCTCTTCATGGGTGTCAGAAATAAATAACTGCCCAAAGTTTTCTCCGTTGACAAGATTAATTATTTGAGATACCCGTTGTTCGTCTAGTTTGTCAAAGATGTCATCTAACAATAAAATAGGGGTAACACCACTTTGTTTTTTTATAAAGTCAAACTGTGCGAGTTTGAGTGCAATTAAAAAAGATTTTTGCTGTCCTTGACTTCCAAATTTTTTAATGGGATGTCCTTTTATTGAAAAGTCTAAATCGTCTTTGTGAATTCCAACGCTGGTGTATTGCAGCATTCGATCCTTGTTAATATGTGTATTAAATAACTCTAAAAGTGGACTGTCGTTTAATTGGCTATTGTAGCTAAGCCCCACCTCCTCAAGGTTATTGCTAATGGATTTATAACGGCTTTTAAAAATTGGAATAAAGGACTCTAAGAACTGTTTTCTTTTTTTATAAATAACACTTCCGTATTTATTAAGTTGCTCATTATAAACATCTAATGAGTTTTTATTAAAGTTATTATTTAGGGAAAAATATTTTAGTAATGCATTTCTTTGCGCTAGTATTTTTGAATAATTTAATAGGCACTCTAGGTAATTTTTATCACTTTGGGAGATTACACCATCCATAAATTTACGGCGGATATCACTGCCTTCAATAATTAAATCTCGATCGGCAGGTGATATAATTACCAAGGGTAATAATCCGATGTGATCGCTAAAACGATCGTAGGCTTTTCCGTTTCGTTTGATCAGCTTTTTTTGACCTCTTTTTAAAGAAACAATAATTTTTTCATCGCGGTCGTTTTTTTCATAGATACCATCAACGACAAAAAAATCTTCATTGTGTTTAATGTTTTGAGAGGCGATAGGATTGAAATAGCTTTTACCAAATGACAAATGATAAATAGCGTCTAAAACATTGGTTTTTCCCACACCATTTGAGCCTACAAAACAATTAATTTTTGAATTAAATTGAACCGTGTAAGCTTCGAAATTTTTGTAATTTAATAAACTTAATGATTTTAAAATCATATAAATTGGTGTAAATTTTAGATTTATCTTCTAGGAGTTCCTTTAAAAAGATGCTGCAAATTATTGAAAAATAACAAATAATTTGCCTTTTTTTTACGAATAAAAATTATATTTTTGGACTTCATTAATAAAACGACCATGGCAACATATAAGAAACGCGGCGGTAAACCGACCACGAAGGCAGAAAAAGAAACCTCCATTGAAGAAGATTCAACAACTGCTTCGATTGTTAATACACTCGACGGCGGTGCATCTCGCACTGAACAATGGGTGATAAAAAATCAAAAATATATATTTGTAATTATTGTGCTAGCGGCCGCCATAGTATTGGGGTATCTAGGGTTTAACAAGTTTATACAAGAACCTAAAGAAATTCAAGCAACCAATGACATGTTTCAGTCGCAACAATACTTTGACCAAGCAGTTAATGGTACTTCTAAAGATTCTTTATTTACGCTGGCTCTAAACGGCGCCAACGGTAAATATGGCTTTTTAGACATCGCAGACGTTTACGGTGGGTCAAAGGCTGGTAATCTGGCCAATTATTATGCGGGTATGTCTTATTTAAACATGAAAGACTATAGTAATGCGGTGACTTATTTAAATGCATTTTCATCAGAGGATGATGTGCTTGGTCCCATTGCAAAAGGAGGTATTGGAGATGCGTTTGTACAGTTAGAGCAATTAGATGACGCCTATGATTATTACGTACAAGCAGCTAAATTAAAATCAAATAACTACACCACCCCCATGTATTTGTACAAAGCCGGTGTTATAGGTTTAAAACTAGAAAAGTTCAGCAAAGCCTTAGGATTCTTTAATGAAATTAAATCCGCATATCCTGACAGTACTGAAGCTAAAGATATCGATGTTTTTATCGGTAAGGCTGAGGCTGCGATTAATTAAATATGGCCACTACAAACACCAATTTATCTAATTACAATCCATCTACACTTCCAGATGCGACAAAACTTCGCTTTGGTATTGTTGTTTCTGAATGGAACTCTGTGATTACTGAAGGCTTACTTGTAGGTGCGCGTGATACCTTTTTAAATTGTGGTGTTCCGGACGAAAACATCAAAACAATTTATGTACCCGGTAGTTTTGAGCTAATTTTTGGCGCCAAAAAAATGCAAGAGCAGGCGCTAGATGCAGTTATTGTTATTGGAAGTGTGATTAAGGGGGAAACCCAACATTTTGATTTTGTATGCGAGGGCGTGACTCAAGGAATTAAAGACTTAAATGTCCTAAACAATGTTCCTGTAATTTTCTGCGTATTAACAGATAACAATTTCCAGCAGTCCATTGATCGTTCTGGAGGTAAGCATGGAAACAAGGGAGTAGAAGCTGCTGTAACAGCCATTAAAATGGCTCATCTAAATCATTCTTTATAGGGTTCAATAACTGTTGATAATTTTCAGACTTGCCGCTTTCTAGATTTCTTTGATTTAAGTATTTTTGATAGAATTCAAATTCAATAAAGTGTTTTTGCGAAAAAAATCTAGAACTTTTAAACTTAGAGGTCCTTCCTCAATAAATGCTAATGATAATTTAGAGAAAGACCTGGGGCGCTTTTATGTTCGAAATTCTAGAAATACAGGAAGTTTTTCACTAATTTGGCTTGTAATAATGGCAATTATTTGCAGCATTTTATTTTACTATTTTGACACTTTATTTTTATAGTAATGGGTATTTTTAAAACAAGAAAAAATAAAAAGTATAATTATACACCCCGCTTTTACAGAGGGGGTCGTGCCCCTTTTGAATTCAAACATAAGTTTGACGATGCGCGAGTGACCATTGAAAAAACAAATTTTAAAGGAAAACTTGTAAATGCTATTGAAGATTACAAAGCAAACCCGAACCGAATTGCAAATAAAAGAGTAGCAATTATAATTTTAATTTTGACATTTATTTTCCTCTGGATTATAGATTTTGACATCAGTATATTTTTCAAATAAATGGCCGATATAATTCAATTATTACCCGATCATGTAGCCAATCAAATTGCTGCTGGTGAAGTTGTTCAGCGTCCCGCTTCTGTGGTTAAGGAGCTTCTGGAAAATGCCATTGATGCCGGAGCTACCACCATAAAATTATTGGTTAAAAATGCAGGAAAAGTTCTTATTCAAGTCATTGATGATGGGAAAGGAATGAGTGCCAAGGACGCACGCTTAAGTTTTGAGCGCCATGCGACTTCAAAAATTAAAGTTGCAGATGATTTATTTAACTTACACACCAAAGGCTTTAGAGGAGAGGCCTTGGCAAGTATAGCGGCCATTGCTCATGTAGAAATGAAAACAAAACAAGCCTCTGACGAATTGGGAATTTCACTGTCTATTGATGGCAGTGTATTTAGTTCTGAAGAACTTATAGCCACTCCTAAGGGGACTTCTATAGCCGTTAAAAACTTGTTTTTTAACATCCCTGCCCGACGTAACTTTTTAAAATCCGATACTGTTGAATTGCGTCATATCATTGATGAGTTTCAGCGTGTTGCTTTAGCTCATCCAGGGATAAATTTCTCAATGTTTCACAATGGCAGTGACTTATTTAAACTTTTAAAAGGTAATTTCAGAAATCGTGTGGTTAGTACTTTTGGAGGTAAAACCAATGAAAAATTAGTTCCTGTTGAAGAAACCACTGAAGTGGTAACACTTTCTGGATTTGCGGGAAAGCCTGAATATTCAAAAAAATCTCGTGCTGAGCAATTCTTTTTTGTCAATAATAGGTATATAAAAAGTCCTTACCTTAATCACGCAATCACCTCTGCTTTTGAGGGGCTTTTACAACCAGGTAAACACCCGTCTTACTTTTTGAATTTAAAAGTTGATCCCAAAAGTATTGATATAAACATTCATCCAACAAAGACAGAAATAAAGTTTGACGATGAGCAAACAATTTATGCAATTTTAAGAGCTGCTGTCAAGTACAGTCTAGGGCAATTTAGCATTGCGCCAGTACTGGATTTTGAACGGGATAAAAATTTGGATACTCCCTATGGGTATACTGCAAACCAAGCCTCGGTTCCAAAGGTTGAGGTGGACCGCACTTTTAACCCATTTTCGAAGTCGAGTGAGCCAGCGCCTTACTACTCTAAGGCTTCAACTCAAAGCTGGGAAGGCTTATATGTTGGCTTGGAGTCAAAATCTAATGCTGATAATTTTGCCAATCTCTCTTACGAGTCCGATGAAATGACCTCTTCAATATTTGATGATTCTAGAGAACACAAAGTTCAAAAGACTTTTCAACTTCACAATAAATATATTATCAACACCATCAAATCAGGAATGGTTATTATTGATCAAAATCGTGCACACGAACGAATTCTTTATGAAGAATTCCTTCAAAAAACAACCATCAATGAAGCGGTAAGTCAGCAGTTATTATTTCCATTGCAGCTCAAATTATCCTCATCAGGCATTCGTGCTTTAAAAGAATTAAAGCTAGCTTTAGAAAGCACCGGCTTTGTTTTTTCTAGTTTCGACAATGAATCCTTAGAACTCACAGGCTTACCCCTTGGCGTTAAAGAATCAGAGATTCCTACTGTTTTTGACCAATTGATTCACGACATCGAAACGGAAGTTCCTGATGTAAATTTTAGTGTTAGCGATTTACTGTCTAAATCACTAGCAAAAAGTTTAGCCATTAAAAACGGAAAAAAATTAGACCATCAAGAGCAAGAATATATTGTTAACACCTTGTTCTCGTGTAAGGAGCCCTCTGTTTCACCCTCAAATAAAACAATATTCACCACTCTCAAAGTGGATGAATTAGATAAAAGATTCAACAAATAATGAGACATATAACCCCTACAGTAAAACATCTTCTTATAGTAAATTGCATCGTCTTTGCAGGTACTTATTTACTTGGAAATAAAGTGCTTTTTTATAGCTTGCTATCCCTTTTCTATCCTATGAGTGACTATTTTATGCCTTGGCAAGTGTTTACGCATATGTTTATGCATGGGGGATGGCAACATTTATTATTTAATATGTTTGCTTTATTTATGTTTGGGACTGCTGTGGAACGTATTTTTGGACAATCTAAGTTTTTGATTTTTTATATCTCTTCAGGTTTAGGAGCGGTAGCCCTGACTTTTGCAGTCTATTATATTCAGATTTATCCGCTTATTAGTGAATTGCAATCTCTGGGATTTTCTTTTGATTTAATCAAAGAGGTTACGCGTTTGGATATTTTAAATGATCGGATGTTTCAAGGCGAAATTTTGGCCTCAAAACTACAGCCAATCCTCACATCATACGGCTATAGTCTGGACCAGTTAAATACGGATTCGTTTCGAATGTTCTTTGACTTAATTGTGAGTTCTAGTGGATCGATGGTTGGCGCTTCCGGAGCCATTATGGGGGTTTTAGTGGCCTTTGGCATGCTCAATCCCAATGCCGAATTGATGATGATCTTTTTGCCAATCCCTGTAAAAGCCAAGTATTTTATCCCTGGTATAATTGCCTTAGATCTGTTTTCAGCCTTTACGGGAGTATCCATTTTTAGCCCTAGTAATACAGCTTATATAGCGCATATAGGCGGAGCTCTAACAGGCTTTTTATTAATGTATTTTTGGAAAAAAAACCAATTTGATAAATTTCGCTGGCACTAATGAGGACTCTTAACCAAGACATCAGAGAAAAACTATCCCGGCTCAATGTATTTGAAAAAATCATTGTGGCTAATCTTGTTGTTTTTATTGTCAGTTCTATAATTTTAAAATTTCAGGGCTTCGGATTAGGCCTGGAGTGGCTGTCACTTTCTAAGTCTGCCTCGGCACTTATTTATAAGCCTTGGACATTGCTCAGCTATGGCTTTACACACTATAGCTTCAGCCATTTGTTTTTTAATATGCTTGTCTTGTATTTTTTTGGACGCTCGTTTTCAAACTTATTTAAAGCAGACTTGGGACTTAAAGTTTATCTGTTGGGAATTCTTTCGGGTGGACTAGCTTTTGTAGCTGTGTATTCATTATTTCCGTCTGGGATTTTAACTACGGCAGGACCTTTGGTAGGAGCTTCTTCTGGCGTCCGTGCAATTATCATTTTTTTATGTGTGTATTTACCCAACAAAGAACTGCGTTTTTTTACATTTAGATTTCCATTAAAATATATAGGAATCGCTTTGGTTGTATTTGATCTTCCCGGCTTATTTTCTCAAAATTCTGGAGGAACTGTTGCCCATATTGGCGGATATATCTCAGGTTTTTATTACGCTAGGCAATTTCAAAAAGGAATTGATATGGGGCAATTTATAGATAAGATTGTCGCTTATTTTTCCAATTCCAAATCGGTACTTAGGACTGTTCATAAAAAGAAGAAAAATAATTCCTATGCAGGTCGTAAAAAAGAAGAGTTTGACCGCTTTACACATCAAAAACAAATAGACCTTATCTTAGATAAAATAAGTAAGAGTGGATACGAAAGCTTGTCCCAAGCAGAAAAAGATTTTTTATTTAGAGCTGGAAAATAAAAGCATTTGAAAAATTTAAATATTCTTGATAAATTTATTTTTCTGATTAATTCGGGAGTTGCCATGTTGTTGCTACTATCCTATGGCTTGCCTTATGTGCCGCCCGAAACCTTTTCCTTTATTTCTGTTTTAAGCCTTTCAGTGCCAATACTTATTATTTTAAATATAAGTTTTGCAGTGTATTGGCTTGTTAAGTTGAAAAAACAACTCTTATTATCTGCCTTGGTATTGGGTTTGGGTTATAACCATGTCATGTCATTTTATAAGTTTTCAACACCAGCCAAATCTGGTGAACCTATGGTTTCGCTAATGAGTTATAACGTTCGGCTTTTCAACCTCTATAATTGGATTGAAGATCCACATATTCCATCCAAAATTATAAATTTTATTTCAGATAAATCGCCATCAATTGTGTGTTTTCAAGAATTTGATACCAATTCAAATTTAAAGTTTGAATCGCTTCCCTATGCATACTATACGGCAAATGTTTCAAGAGATATTTCTAAACTTGCTATTTTTTCAAAATATCAAATTTTTAGTACAGGCACTATTGAATTTCCAAACTCTTCTAACAATGCTATTTATGCCGATATTCTTATTCAATCAGATACCTTACGTATTTATAATCTTCATCTTCAATCTTCAGGTATAAACACTTCTGTAACCTCACTTGATAGTGAGCAGTCCAATAGGCTTTTTAGCCGTCTAGGTGCCACTTTTAAGGCGCAGCAACACCAAGCAGAACTCGTAGCGCGTCATGTCTCTAAGTCGCCTTATAAGACCTTGTTGTGTGGGGATTTTAACAATACGTCCTATTCCTACGTCTACCGTCTGTTAAAGGGTGAACTGCAAGACGCTTTTGAAATTTCAGGTTCTGGCTTTGGAAGTACTTTCGATTTCAAATACTTTCCTCTTAGAATTGATTATATATTTACAGATCCAAAACTCAAAGTAGGACAGTTTACTACCCATGATCTGCCTTATTCAGATCATTTCCCCATATTAACTGAGATTAGTTTAGCACAATAGACTTGCGTCTTAGTACTTAAAGCTTAGTTCTTGTGTTTTTAAGTAGGTTTTTGCATTAGGACCTTCGTTAAATAACAGATCCAAGATGCTAAGGTTATTTATGAAGCCGTGTTTATTTTGAAATACTTGAATGTAAGGGGGGATGCTAATTTGTATTTCTTTTCGGGCATTTACCAACAAGCGGTAATCCTTTTCCAAAGTCTGTTTAGTGAAAATCTTTGATTTTGAAAATTCTAATTCTAAGTTTAAACAGCTATTTATAGCCTCCATACACTCAAAATTAAATGCGGATAAATGTTCTTTTTTAGTGTCAAATAATGAATGTAAGTCATCTTCATAGTACTCAAAAAAAGGAGATGTTTTGTAGGCACTTTCTATTGATTTCCAATGTGTGGATTGCCAATTTGAGCTGTTGTCAATCCGTACTTCACTAGTGTTTTGTCTGTTTTTTTGTGAAAATTGTACGGGGATATGCAGTCCTAACTTTCCATTTGCACCATAGATATAACAGCGGTTTCTATAGCTTTGCTTTTGATAAGAATCCTGTACCTCAAACAACACACTTTCAGCTTGAGTCATAAGCATATAACTGGCAACGGTAGGAAAGTATGTTGGATAGAGACGTATCATTTAACGGCTTTAAGTCACCTGTTTGTTTCTTTTTTGCCATTTTCGGAATCCAAACAAAACTGCTAAAACAACCAAAAAATGTATTAGATAGGAGTTGCGTTCACCATCTTGATGCACGGTTGAAAACAGCCGTTCCCAGCGAATTTTATTAAACCCTTTTCCGTTAGTATTCCAGCTCATCCATATAAATACGGGTTTACCAACCACATGATCAAAAGGAACAAAACCCCATCTTCGCGCATCAATAGAGTTGTGTCTATTGTCGCCCATCATCCAATAGTAGTTTTGTTTAAATGTATAGGAATTAGATAATTCTCCATTAATAAAAATCTGATTTCCGTTGACCCCTAATTTATTGCCTTCATACTCTGTGATCACTCTTTTGTAAACGGCTAAATTGTCTAAGCTGAGTTGTATGGTTTTCCCTTTTTCAGGCACGTAAAGAGGTCCAAAGTAATCTCGATTCCAGTCGTAGCTTGGATCTTGTGGGAATTTTTCTAGATCTCGTTCTCCTTTAGGATGCAAATAGCGTTTTATACGGGCAACACTTGGGTGGTTTTTAAAGACCTTTACAGCTTCATCTGATGCTGCAGGAATGATAATCTTATTTCCCAATTGGGAAATTCCGTCTGTAATATCATATCTTGTTTTTAATTGTTTTAAGATATTTCTTTCAATTCTTTTTCCAGGTTTTAATTCCACCTCATAGCTAAACTGTAATTTGGCGCGGTAGGGCAGTGTATTCTGAACACCATTGATGTATACATAGCCCTCTTTTATTTCAAGCGTATCTCCTGCGATTGCGACACAACGTTTTACTAAATTGGTTTTTTTATCAATTGGTTTGTAATAGTTTCTATCGGGATTAAAATTATTCATATCTTTCAGCGTATCTGCGGGCTGATTAAAGACAACGATTTCATTGCGTTTGATATTTTCCCATCCAGGAATTCTTAGGTAGGGGAGTTGTAGCTTGTTTATTAAAGAGCTGTTTTTTTCTTCAAAACGATCATTAAATAAATAAGATTTTTTATTAATAAACGGGATGGTATCGTGAACCATTGGCATGCCAACGGTTGTCATTGGTATTCGTGGCCCATAATGCATTTTACTCACAATTAAAAAATCACCAACTAATAATGATTTTTCAAGCGATGAGGAAGGGATCACATAGGGTTGAAAAAAATAGGTGTGAACGATCGTAGCAGCAACCACAGCAAATAAAATGGAGCTCAGCCATTCACCAGAAGGAGATTTTGGATTTAAGCTTCTGTTTTCAATGTAAACCGCTTCTGTGAAATAATTTATATAATAGCTATAAAATCCTAGAGTTATTACTGATAAAAAAGTGTCTAAATGTGTGTTTTTCCCAAAACTCCTAGCAGTTTCTATCCATATTATTACAAGCATTATTACGCCAATTACAGGAAGAAAAAGCAGTGCAACCCACCATCGAGGTCGGTTAATAATTTTCATTAATATGAATCCGTTGTATATTGGAACAAAGGCTTCCCATGCCTGGCGGTTTGCTCTAATATATAATTTCCAAGTTCCTAATCCATGGGCCAATTGAATAGCCATGATACATATAAACCATTGATATAAATCCATAAGTAAATTTTATTTTTTTATTTAATATTTAAGACGTCTTTCATTGTGTAGACACCTGTTTTTCCAATAATCCATTCGGCTGCTACGACCGCACCAAGTCCAAACCCCTCTCTGTTATATGCCGTATGCCTCAATGAAATTCGATCTATTTTAGAATTGTAACTAAGGGTGTGAGTTCCAGGAACATTTGGCTGGCGTTTGGCCGTTATTTCTATTTTATTTACGTCAGTTGCTGGCGCTAATTCCCAAGCCTCATAGGCGCTATTCTCTAGCACAGCTTCTGCAAGGCTAATAGCTGTTCCAGAAGGAGCATCTTGTTTTTCAGTGTGATGAATTTCTTCAATAGCGACTTGGTAGTTTGTAAGGTTTTTCATCATTTTAGCCAAGTTTTTATTGAGTTCAAAAACTATATTAACTCCTAAACTAAAATTTGAAGCATATATAAAGGCGCCTTTTGTGTTCGCGCAAAGCGTTTTTACAGTTTCCATTTCAGAGAGCCAGCCTGTGGTGCCAGAGATTACAGGTATATTGCTTTTAAGGGCCTTACTAATATTTTTAACTGCGGCCTCTGGGGTGCTGAAGTCAATGGCTACATCAACAGTTTTAAGGTCGTAATCTTCACTGTTTTCATCAATTTTTAAACTAACTTCATGTCCACGACTTATGGCAATAGATTCTATAACCTTGCCCATTTTACCGTATCCGAGTAGTGCAATTTTCATATTAAAATTTTATATTTAATGACAGTCCAAGTTGTGGTGAGCTATCTGGGGTTTCAAAGTTTAGATAGGGATTTAATGCTAAATTTGCATCTACATTGTATTGCAATAAATGCGCATCAACATTGGCGTCTATAATGTTTAAGGCATATAAGCCAAGGGTAATTAGTAAAGACAATTCTTTATTCCGTCTCAAGGTTTGTTGGGCTCTAATAAGGGCTGCATTGGATAATATAGGAGTAGGGCCAAGGCCATAAAACTCATCGTCTGTAAAGCCCGCAAGTCGTCTCTTATATGCATTTCTGTAGCGCTTATACAATTTATTGTTGTTCATATAAAAATAGGCGCCAGTTCCGAGGGCTGCATAAACAATAGGAATTTTCCAGTATTTTTTATTTACAGCCTGTCCCAACCCAGGGAGTACAGCCGAGTAAAAGGCAGCTCTGGCAGGGGCTAAGGGGTCTATTTTCACAGAATTAATGGGTGCTAATGAAGTTGTGTTTTCAGAGGTCTCTGAGGTCTGTGCAAAGTTGGACCATGAAAATGCCATAAAAAAAATCAGTAGGTAACTACGCATCACTTTTCATTAATTTTAAGATACGTTCGTAATCTTCTTTAGAATGAAATGGAATCACAATATTTCCATTCCCATTTTTCTCCATTTTAATGTTTATTTTATGACCAAAATAAGCAGCTATTTTTGGCAGTCCGTTCTTAACAAAGTCAGGAAGTTCTTTTTGTTGAGGTGCTTTTGAAGCTTTGGGATTGTTGTGGTTTTTTACAAGTGTTTCAGTGGCTCTTACAGACAGTTTTTTTGATAATATCTCTTTGTATATTTTAATTTGATCTGTATGAGAACTTATATTTATAATGGCTCTTCCATGCCCCATTGAAATAAAACCATCGCGCATTCCTGTTTGGATTATGGGATCTAGCTTAAGGAGCCTTAAGTAATTTGCTATGGTCGAACGTTTTTTTCCAACACGCTGACTCATTTGTTCTTGGGTTAGTTGAATGTCATCCATTAGACGTTGATAGCTCAGGGCAACTTCTATAGGATCTAAATCTTGCCGTTGAATATTTTCGACCAATGCCATTTCTAAGGCTTCTTGGTCATTAGCAATTCTTATATAAGAAGGAATTGTTTCAAGACTTAATAATTTACTTGCCCTAAAACGGCGTTCTCCAGAAACTAACTGAAATTTATTGTCCGCTAATTCACGGACAGTTATAGGCTGAATAAGCCCAAGTTCTTGAATAGAGGTCGCGAGTTCACGAATGGATGCTTCGTTAAATTGCGTTCGCGGCTGAAAAGGGTTGACCTCTATGCGGTCTAAATCCAATTCAATAATTGTTCCAACTAGCGGATCATTAGTTGCTCGTTTAGTTGTAGATTCTTTGTTTGTTGCGTCTTTTAATAAGGCAGAAAGTCCGCGTCCTAAGGCTTGTTTTTTAATAGCTTTGGCC
>TARA_Y100000385_G_scaffold182381_1_pt1 | contig 15895 bp, 10 predicted proteins | sample TARA_Y100000385 | Tara Oceans TARA_Y100000385 (sample SAMEA2620980) | marine metagenome | biome: marine biome (ENVO:00000447); feature: surface water layer (ENVO:00002042); material: "saline water (ENVO:00002010), including plankton (ENVO:xxxxxxxx)" | depth 5 m
TTTTAAGAAGTACCTCAATTCAAAATTTCGTTAATCAGTTTTTTTTGTAGGTTAAACAGCAGATTTATGAAGTTATATTTGTAAATACTAAACTGAAATAGTAAAAAAAATACCATAACTCATTATTTACTTTAGTTTAATTATTATAAATCAAACCATAAAAATTTATATATGCTAAATTTGTATTAGCACCTATGTGAATTTTAAATAAAAAGAGAAAAAATAAATAATAAAAACTAAAAAGGATGACACCAAATTTAATTTTAGTTAAGTAATGTAGTTAAGGTAAAATCATTTAATTCTTCCTCGTTTTTTGGAAGTTCTCCCAAAATATATTTTATATTGATATAAGTTTTAAGGATGTCATATTTTAACTGTACAAATGATTTTTTAGCATTATAATGAACATTCCGAGCAATTATTATATCTGTCAGTGTTGAATTTCCAAGTTTATACTTTTCTATCTCATCGGTCCAGACCTTCTCTGATATACTAACAAGTGATTGAACATCATCAAATATTACCAATTTTTGTTTTAACAATGAAATATTAATTTCAGCGTTTATTTTACTTTCGTATAGGTATTGGTTTAGATTTGTTTTTGACACATCATATTCCGTCAATTGCTCTAAATAAGCACCTTTTTGTTGTTGGTTTTTTATTGGAAAAAGATGAGTCAATGTTACTAAAAGACTAGTGCCTGGTGTTGAATTAAATGTATTTCTTAAATTAAAATCTCCATTTTCATACGATCCAAAATTTGAGACTCTTACATCTAAGTTTAATGGATTCCTTTTTTGATTTTGAGCATTTTTTAACAAAATTTGGTTTTCATCAACACCTAGAGCTATACTTTTATATTGTGGTGAATTTTTGATAAGAGAATCTAAATTACTCTCCTTCTCTGTGATAAATGAATCAATAATTTGTTTATCAGGATTGGGAATTAAATCCATTAATATTGGAATTGAATCAGATCTACTGTTATCAACACCTATCAAATTTTTCATCTCGAAATAAACTTGCGAGACTTGTATTTTTGAAATTTTAAGATTTTGGTTAATACTTATAAAATTGGAATTTGCTCTGGTATTTTCTGAAAAAGGAATTAGGTCATTTTCTACCAAAGTCTTAATCTGTTCTCTACGTATTTTTGAATCATCTACTAGATTTTTCATAATATGATACTCTTGAACAACTTGTTTGAGTGTTAAATAGTTATTAAGAATATTTCTAATAAATGTAAGTATTTCATTAGAAAATTCTTTTTCTCTAACTTCTTTATTAATTTTTGAGAGTTCAATATCTGTATTTAATAGACTTGATTTACCAAAACCTCTTAGCAAAGGAACTCTTAGTCCTGCAAACGCACCAGAAGTATTAAATGGAGTATTTGTAGAACCGTAATTTATAGTTCTTTCCGCTTGAAATCCCGAATAAAAATCGACACCAAATTTTGTCGGAATAACTAATCTAGATTGAAGAATTTGAGTGCCATCATTATCGAGTCCTGGGTTTACCCCCTCACCATAAGTTAAATCAGTAATAATATTGGCGTTTAGGCCACCACTAGCTTTAAGAAGCGTATAATCTGCTTTACTTAGAGAAAATTTATTCAATTTAATATCAAAATTATTTTGAAAGCCCTCATTAAGTAATTGATTAAAATTTAAAATATCACTTTGTGCTTCAATTTGGAAATAGGACACCAATGCCATTAATAATAAAAATATTCTGAGCTGATTTTTCATAGTTTTAATTAATGTAGCTGTTTCTTTACTAAATCATAGAAAAAGTTTTTATTTTCTATGAGTGTTTGATAATCTCCTTCTTCAATTATTTTTCCCTTCTCTAAAACAAAAATAACATCAGCGTCTTTTATTGTGCTCAATCTATGCGCTATTACAATTTTTGTAGCATTTAATGTATTTAAACTATCTGTAACTGTTTGTTGAGTAGAATTGTCTAATGCACTTGTCGCTTCATCAAATAAAAATAATTTAGGTTTTCTTATCAGTGCTCTTGCTATTACAATTCGTTGCTGTTGACCTCCAGATAACACCCCTCCGCCAGCGGGTAATAGTGTATCCATTTTTTCTTCTAAATTATTTATATCTGCATCACAACCAGCAAGTCTTGCAGCTTCCCAAGCGTCTTCAACTGTATAGTCAGAGGTTCCAATAATGTTATACAGAACAGATCCTTCCATTATTTTTCCGTCTTGTAAAACAACTCCTATTTGGTCTCTAATTGTTCGTATATCGAGTGTTTTAAAATCTAACCCATTAAATAAAATAACACCTTGTTGATAATCTTCAAATCCTAATAAAATTCTTAACAAGGTAGATTTTCCAGATCCAGAACCACCAACGATTGCGACGAATTGACCTTCTTTTATTTTTAAACTAATATCTTTGAGCACCAAATTATCAGTACCTTTATATTTAAATTTAAGATTTGATATCTCAATATCTCCGGTTAACTTGCCAACATCTTTTTTGTCATCATAATCTTCAGTTTCTGCTTCTAAAATTGGATCTAGTAAATCAAGAGCTGGTTTAATAGTCATTAAAGGTATTGCGACCATAAAAGCAGCTACTAATGATCCTTGAAAACTTAAATATGCCGAGTTAAAAGCAATAAAATCTCCTATGGTAAAGGTATCTGTTCCTGGAAGCAAAAATAAATCATAAACCCGCAAGTAAATTAATAGTATTGCAAAAATTGGAAATCCAAAAGAAAATACCGAAACGATAATCATTATTTTTTTTCTAGCTATGTAGTGATATTTTTGTTGTGAATATTTATTTGCCCATATCTCAATAACTCTGTTTTCTGAGGCTGTCATCCTTATTTTTTGAATACCACTTAAAACAGTCATTATAAAACCAGAAATAATAACTTTTAATTTTAAAAACCCTTTAATATGTTTAATTACTAATTTACTGATAAAAAGCGTAAAACTTGCTATGATAAGCCCTAAAAAAAGAGCAAGAATAGTTAGTATAAAATCATAATAAAACATTAGCATTAAGTAAAAAACAGAAAATATAGCCGCAATAACAGAGGTCATTACTTTAGCTGATAAAATTTTTCTTACAGTTTCAATACTCAAGCTTCTTTCAGCTAAATCTCCCGCATCATATTGATCGAAAAAAGGAACTTTTAAAACCAATATTCTATCCCAAATAGCAGATTGTAATTTATAGCTAGATTTTCCTTCAAAACGGAGTACAGCTATCTCTCTAGCGATATTTATTATTGCTAGAATAACTACTATTGAGAGTAATAGGAAGCCTATTTCATATAAACTTCCTTTGATACCACCTGGAACAATTACATTAAAAATATATCCAGCAATTAAAGGAATTAAAAGAGAAATAAATGCTCCAAGGACACCTAAACCCAAGAAGAATATTAGGTCTTTTTTTGTGAAACCTAATATAAATTTTAATAGGATAGATTTGGTTAGTTTTCCTTTAGGTAATGGTGTAAAGAAAGAATATACTATCGTTTCAATATTTACAGAATTGGAATGGTTAACAATTTGAGTTTCTCTTGTTTTTAAATTTACAAACACATATTTTTTATTTTTCCTAATTAATGCTACCGGTATTTTATCCTTTTTTAAAAAAGCTAAAAAAGGACCATAATCTTGTAACCACCATTTTTCGTCTAAAACAATTTTTCTTGACCTTATATTAGAGGCTCTTAATATTTTTTTTAATGGACTCCAATCTTCAGAAGCATTTTCAAATCCTGAAATAAATTTTATTTTTTCAATATCACCGACTATTTGGCAAGTCTTAATTAGCAATGAATCGTATGAATCATGTTCCAAGTATTTGTTTATTTTTGTTTCAGTTTTATTGGTATTGATTAATTCACTTAATTTTATAAGCGTGTTATCTTTTGATAATTTTCTATACAAATAAGCAGACTTGATATCCTGCAAGTCATCCTTCTTTATCTCTTTTTTTAAGTTTTTTGAGGTTGAATTATCTTCTTTCATTTAAAAAAAATTTGATTATGAGTTTTTTATAAGTTTATAATACAAACCGTTTTCTTCTTTTATTAAACTCGAATGATTTCCTCGTTGAATCACTTCTCCTCTTTCTAAAACAATAATTTCATCAAAATCCTTAATTGTTGATAAACGATGGGCAATTGTTATTGTAGTACATTTCCTTTTAAGAATGTTATTCATTACTAATTTTTCTGTTTCTGTATCAAGTGCAGAGGTAGCTTCGTCTAAAAATAAAACAGAAGGATTTGTGACTAAAGCTCTTGCTATTTCTAGACGTTGTCTCTGACCTCCACTAAAGTTTTTTCCTCCTGGACCAACTTTAGAATTATAGCCGTCCTTTCTTTCAGATATAACTTCATGAATTACCGCATCTTTTCCTGATTTTATTATTCTAGAATTATCAATAGATTTATTCCACATCGTTATATTTTCCGTAATTGTACCTTTAAAAAAGAAAGTGTCTTGATCAACAAAAGAAAGAGAGTTTCTTAAAATATCTTTATTAATTGAGTTTAATGGTTTATCATCGTATTTAATTTCTCCTGATAATGGTTGATATAAACCAGAAAGTATTTTAATTAAGGTAGATTTCCCTGATCCAGACCCTCCAATTAATGCTATTCTTTTACCTGGATAGGTTGTTAAACTAAAATTTTTTATCAGCGGTTCACTAAATTGACCGTAACCAAAAGAAATATTATTTACTTCTAATTTACCTGTAAGTTTAAAATTATTAGCTGCTATATCATCTATTGGCTCTTTTAATTCATCATTGCAAAAAGGATCAATGGGTTCTTGAAATGAATCCGTTAGATTATTAATATCTGATTTACTTTCTTGAAGCTCTGCTCCAAAACTTACTAAAGCATTAACAGGTTTTGAAAACGATTTAAAAAAACTTTGTAGTGCGATAAACACGCCAATTGTAATCTCACCTTTCATAATAAGCAAACCTCCTAACAATAAAATAATAATAGTTTTTAGCTCATCAATAAATATTGGTAAAACAGCAAGAATTCTACTGGTTACTCCTAACTTTTGCTGATTATTTATAGAATTTATTAAGCGACTAGACCACAAAGAAAAAAAATCGTTTTCAGATCCTGAAGCTTTTATAGTTTCTATTTGTTGTATACCATTAGTAGCAGTATTAAATACTTTCTGTTGATCTTTGAATAAGGATTGATTTAGCGCTGTTCTTTTTTCGGAAAAATATCGCAAGGCTATAATATTACCAAACATTATTGAAACACCTACTAATGACAAAAGCCAATCATACTTGAACATAATAATACCATACACTAATATGGTTATAATTTGCAAAATAGCATTGGAAATATTTGTTGTTAATACTTTTGCTACAGCATCATTAAGTCGTAATCTCTTTGTTGTTTCTCCTGAAGTATGAATCTGGAAATAATTGTATGGAACTTTTAAAATATGAGTTATAAATTTATAAGATTCAACCACACTGGATCTTATTTCAATCTTGAGCATTACCCATTGTTGTAAATAAACTAAAATACAACCAATAATAATAAATAAACTTAAGACAGTAATCATTGGATAAAACCACTGATTTTGAGAGAGAATTATTATGTCATCAAAAAATAGTTTATTGAAAGATGGTACAACGATACCCGGTATCATTAATATTAAACCGGCAATTAAAATATATATGAATTTTGTAATATTCGGTAAAATTCTTTTCAATAATTCCTTGTAAAATGAATCTTGTTTTTTAAATACTTTAAAATTTTTATTTGGAATTAATTTAAGTGACCAATCGTCATAGATGTCTTTTAATTTTTCATAAGGAATCTTTTGATTTCCTTTTTCTGGATCGTGGATTTCATAACTATTAATATTTTTTTTTATAATTAAGAAATATTTATCATTGGTTGTTTTAATGATTATTGGTGAAGAAATAGACACCTCTTCAATAGAATTTGTATTGTATTCGGTGTCAAAACCAAAACGAGATGCAACTTTTATTAAATTTTCTGGAAGTATTTCATTATTGTTACTACTACAAGCTGTTTTTATAATATTTAACTGTGGATAAGAGCTATAATGACCTAATACCATTGCCAAACAAATTGCTCCTGATTCACCACTGTCAGATTGTAAAATAACTGGAGTTTTACTCATAAATTTTTAAAAAATAAAATCATACTAAAATTAATCTAAATACGTTTCAAAAAATTGGCAACACAAACTCTATTGGAGCCTTAACCTTTACATTTACATAAGCTAAACTCAATTGCCCTGGGTATATTTTACTTTTAGGTCCTTTGCTATTACTCCATTTGTAGCCATTAAATGTTTCAGGATTTTTTTCTAATTCTACCACTAAGCTGTAAACACCACCTTTTGAATCTATAATACCTATTAACGTTTCGTTTCCTAAAGTTTTTAATAAGCCCTCAGCATCAGCCATATATTGAGAAACATCTTTAACTTTTCCTTTTAAATAACCATTTTCATATGGGTTTACACTAAATATTTCAATGTCAACACTCATTCCTTTCTTAATAATTGCGTTGGTATTAAAAGGAACGTACAAGTTTAAAATATAATTATTATCATCTTCATTTACAGTAGTAATATTAATTAAAGTTAATTCTGGGGTTACCAAATCACCAACATTTGCGTTTATCTGACTGATATAACCTGATATTTGCGCAGTAACCTCACTTTTGGCCTTATACTCTTCCATCAAATCTTTAAGTTCTAATTCTAAAATACCTAACTGCTTACTAGTATTTAATTCGTCAAGATTATTATTTAATACTCTTTCATTATTATCAAGGGTAAGCTGTTTTAATTGTTCTTCTATTTCAATCTTACTTAGCTTAGTAGAAGATAATTGTTGTTGAGTTGTAAAATATTGAGAGTATGTGATAAGTCCCTTTTCGTATAATATTTTTTCTTGTAAAACTCTTTTTTCTAGGAACAGAATAGATTCATTTACTTTATCAAGGTTTGAGTTTAATCTTGATCTAGACAAATTATTAGATAGCCTTATTATTTTATTATTTTCTGTAGTTCCGGATGATGCAATTAAATTATTCTGTTTTAATTTTTTAATTGAAAACTTAAGTTTTTCAATAGAAGATTTTAGAGCTGGCTGTTCAATTATTGCTATAACATCACCTTTTTTTACTGAATCATTTACATTAAATTTAATCGCAGAAACTCTACCTGACGAAGAAGCAGTAACTCTTTCTAAACCCTCGATAGTGTTAATCATTCCAATTCCTTGTACTCGTTGAGGTATAGAACCAAATAAACTCCAAATAATCGCTATCAAAGAAATAACTGTAATTCCTATTAATACATAATTGTACATTGGTGAGGTTATAAGAACTGGTTTCATCAGGGAGGTTCCTATATTGTCAGTAGTAACTTTAACTTTTTTTTTGCCCATAAATTTTACTGAAATTAAATTTTTTGTAATTATACTAATTTATGGAAAAATTATGAGTTTTATTTTTTTTATGAGTTTTATTTTTTTTTAAAAAAACATATCTTTACATGTCGGTCATTATTTAAATTAAATAGCTTAATATTATTTTTTTAAATGTTAGAAATCAAATTTCATGAAAAAAAAACAGCAGTTTTCGGAAGTAGTTTTGCTAGGTGTTTTGAAAACTTTTATACTAATACGTTTGTCTACCCTGAATCAACAGCAAAGGGATTGAACAATCCTAATTCTCAGATTAAAATAAATGAAAAAATTTGTTTTGAACTTAAATCACTTGAAAAAAGTTCAACTCTGATCTTTTTTTTTGGAACTGTTGATTTAAATTTTGTTGTAAATTATAAATACAATATAATTGATCAATTCGATTGCAAAAAATATATTAAAAAAATAGTTAATCAATATATAAATTTTTTAAAAAAAAACACTGAGAATTTTAATGTTTTAATATGTGAAGTACCCATTTCACATATTAAAGACGAAAATTTAATCAAGATTTTAAAATTGCATGAAAAAAAAAGAAATAATTTTGATTTACAATCAAAATTCATGAAAGTAATTCCTCAAGAAGTTCGCAATAAAAATATTTTATTATTAAATAACCAACTTGAAAAACTATGTGATAATAATGGGTTTAAATTATTAAAAATAAACAAGTATTTTAGGGATTCTGAGGGAAATTATAAAATACCTTTAAAATATATTAGAAAAGATAAGTTAGACCATCATTTAAAAGATAATATAGTTGAACTATATTTGAAATCTTTAAAAACATTATGATTAGTTCACATGAATTTTAAAGGACTAACGAATTGTGCTTGTGAAAAATTATAGAAAAATTAATAACTAAATTTTATGAATAAAGAGGTTGCCGTTTTTGGAAGCAGCTCTGCATGTTGTTTTAAAAATTTATACCCTAATACCTACCCATATGCAGCCGCTTCTGCAAAAGGATTAAGTAATATTAATTCAAAAAGTAAGGTAAATCAAAAGATTTATTCTGTAATCAAGTTACTGCGGAAAAATTCTGATGTATTTTTTTTGTTTGGGGAAGTTGATTTAAGTTTTGTAATCAACTATAAATATAATAATAATCATAAATTTAATTGTGAAAAATATATTGTTGAGTCTGCTAAAAACTATATAAATTTTATAAAAAAAAACACTCAGGATTTAAATGTTTATATATGCGAAGTCCCTATTTCTCATGTTAACGATGACAACTTAATAAAAATAATAAATTCATATAATAAACAAAAGATAGAAAGTTGGGAAAAATCAATATCCCCTAAGGTACTCCCCCATGAAACTCGAAATAAATATATTCTATTATTCAACAGTGAACTAGAAAAGCTATGTAGAATCAACAATTTTAAATTGTTGAAAATAAATGACTATTTTAAAAATTCGCCCGAAAGTTATAAGATCCCTTTGAAGTATATTAAAAAAGATCAATTAGATCATCATCTGAAAAACAATATTGTTGAGTTGTATTTACAATCACTAAAAAATTTATGAACCATACACCAAAATTCAATTTTATTTATGATTAATTATAAGGAATTAATTTTGAATTCGGCTAGAGTTTATAAAATACCATGGGTTGGTAAAAATCAAACTAATATAGAAGAATATCGATACCCAAGTGCTGTATTAAAATTCCCTAAAAAAAATAATTCACACCTTTTTCTATTTAATCTGCAAACATTCGAACATAAGGACTACATAGAAATCTTAAGTAAGGACGAAAATGATAGATTAAAAAAAATAATGCTCCAAAAAGAAAAGAAAATCAGAACAAAATCTCGTATTTTGTTAAGATTGGTATTGTCAGAATATTTAACTGTTTCTCCCTCTAAAATTACATTTACGTATGGTAAAAATGGTAAACCAAAACTAAAAACATCTTTTGAAAAAATTTCATTTAATGTTTCTCATTCAGTAAATCATCTAGCAGTTTTGATAGACTCACACAGAGATATTGGTGTAGATATTGAATCTGAAACAAAACAAAATCTAGTAATTACCAGCTTAGCAAAACGATTTTTTAATCAAGAAGAACTTAATGTCATAACAAATAGTTCAATAACAAAAAGAAGCGTTTTATTTAATAGAATTTGGACACTGAAAGAAGCGGTATTAAAATCCTCAGGAATTGGGATTTCAAATATTGAAAAAGCACCCGATTTTTCATTTTTAATTAAAAAAAATATAGATTCAAATCTACAATATTATAGCACAAAAAAATTCAAGGGATATACATTTCATACTAATAAATTTTGTCTTTCAACTTCGGTAAAAAAAAACAATGAATTATGATAATTTTTGTAAAATTAATACGGTATTATCAGCTCCGTTTAAATTAATTTTTTTGTCTATTGGATTAAAACATAATGCTTTATTTACTGCATGAGCTATTTGTAATTCGCTAGTATTTTCAAGATGAAGCATTTCTACTAAACCTTCTTTCTTCAGCCTAGTAGTCCTTATTTTTTGTTCGCTATTACTATCATTGCAATAAGGAACTATTAAAGCGGGTATCCTACTACAAAGAGTTTCAATTGTAGTATTGTATCCCCCAGGACTAATCGATAACTTTGCTTTTTTCCATGTCTCACTTAAACTTTCTACTGAACGAATCAAAATAATATTTGTATTACTTTTTACTAAATCTTGTAGCTTGAGCCAATCATTGTTTGGAAAGATTGGGCCAACAATAACTCTTAAAATAATATTTTTACCAAATCCATATTTATTGAAAGAACTAATCATTTTATTTATAAATAGGGAAGCAACTTTTCCACCTCCAGCAGATAAAACAATTTCCTCAAAATTATCACGATTAATTTTAGATACATATTTTTTATTAGAGATATATCCTGTATAGGAAATGGGAATTTTAATATTTTTGAATTTTGGAAACGTTTGATCAAGAGAGATAAAATTTTCGTCACCGTGCACCAAAATTTTACTATAATAATGATTTAAAATTTTAATACTGAAGTTTTCCAGCATTTCCTTTTTAACAGTTTTAGGCTCGAGAATATCACGTGAGCTACAAATCACCTTTACGTCAATATTATTTACTTTGATATATTTTAAAATTGGAAGCAATTCCCCCATAAATAGAATCTTACCAAAAGGAAAATGCTCGGTAATAAAAAAATCAGGTTCGCTATTTATAAAAATATCTAATATATTTTTTTTCCTAATTTTCATCACTTCATACAAAGGGATATCAGTTCCAATAGGAATTAATAAATTATTCGCATCATAACCGATTGGCGGAAGCTGTATGAAATTTATATCCTTTGGGACTTTAATTCCCTCAGGAAATTCTCCGCCAGAAATTAAAATAACTTTAAAATATTTTTTTAGTGAATTTGCTAAAGCAAAAGATCTTACAAGATGGCCAATCCCCATTGAATGCTGACAATAAAATAAAACTTTTTTTTGCATTTTAGATAGATTATTAGTCATTCATTTTTTTACAACTTAATAACTATTTGATTTTTAGTTTGTTTTTAAGTTTAATATTTAAATTATATTAATGTTTTTATAATTTTATTTTATATAAACTTCTAAATTATTTGCTTTTTCGTCTCCAATAGTACTTGTTTTTTGATGTCCTGGATAAATTAAAGTTTCATCAGGCAAAACAAAAAGTTTTTCTTTTATACTTTTTCTATTTTCCTTCAATGATCCAAAATTTTCTGTTTTACTAAGTACTCTGTACATCAATGTATCACCTGTGATTAGTTTATTTTCCCAGTTTATACATACGCTGCCTGGAGTATGTCCCGGAGTGTGAATAATCTTGAATTTTGTGGTTCCAATAGAAATTTCGTCCCCATCTTTCCAAAAAAAATCTGGTGGAGTTAATTTTTTTTTCTTGTAACCAAATTTTGCTGCCTCATCTTTAAATTGATCATATAAAAAAAGATCGCTTTTATGCATATAAACTGGAGGTTTTAATTTGTTAACTACTTTTTGTAATCCTAAAAGGTGGTCTGGATGAGCATGGGTTAAAAAAACAGCTTTCCATGAAATTTCACTCATATTAAGTTTTTTTAAATGTCGATATGCATCTTGACCCGGGTCTACAATGACTCCCCATTTTTCTTCAGTATTAACCAAAAAATATGTGTTTTCTACAAATATGCCTGTGATAGATTTAAATATGTTTATCATTTATTAGCCTCCACTACTTTTTATTTTTTTCTTTTTAAGTTCTTTTACTTAATTTAAACTTATCCTCTCCTCGTAATGTCATAATTTTCCAGTTTTTCAAATCCCAAGTTAATTGATGATGTGCTGCATAATGCTTATTTTTATTAGAATATGCTGAGGTTTCAGTTGTAATAGCCCTAAAGGTAATTCCCATTCTTCTCTTATCTGACAAATTCCCTCTACTTCCATGAACACATCGTTCGCAAAAAACAACAAATTGTCCTGGTTTTAGTGGCATCGATACAACTTTAGATTTTTTTAAATCTATATCCATTGCAAATTGTGCTGAATAAAACTTCTCTCCTTTACCAATTGTAATTTTTCTCATTTTTGAATGCGAACCCTCAATAAATTGGATACAACCGTTTTCTGGAGTAGCTTCATCGATTGCAATCCAAACAGTAAGTTGGAAAAGATCATTTTTATTTTTAGGATGAAGTATCGGTTGTTTATAATCTTCTGACATGTAAGTTGATTCTTGATGCCACGGAATTGGAGGTGCTCCAGGTAGTTTATTAAAAACATGAGATCTCCATATTAGTATATCTGGACTTAACAATTGAGCTAGAACTTCTGTTATTTCAGGTTTTTTAAACATTTCCATTATAAATGGTGCATCTAAATGTCTATCTCTAACTGTTTTAAAACCAAATGTTTTTGAATCTATAGTTAATTCTTTTTCAAGTTTAGTCCTAAATTTAGCCATTTCCTTTTCTGTCATAACAGTTAAAGGACCTAAAAAACCGTTTTTATGAAATTCTTTTATTTTATTTGGTGATAATTTGAATTGATCGTCAACAATTGTCTTTGCTTGATCAGTCTCAATATTATATTCACAAGGTTGGTCTAAATAGGCTTTTGTTGCAAAAGATGAAATATAGGTCCATAACATTGAATAAGTCCAATTATTTTTTACTTGCTGAGCTCTATTAGAAAACCATTTTGAAGGAAGATGTAACATTTTTATCATAAATATAAAACTCATAAATAAAGTAGTTACAAGTTTTTCTTTAAGCTTCTTTATTTTATTCCTCATTAATTTTAATTAAATATTCTAAATTGCTGTTTGATTAAAAATATGTTCAAGTTCAAGTTCTGGAATAATTACTTGGTCAAAATTGCCCCAAGGTCCACTTCCAGCAATAACTTCAGAAGTTTCGTTATTTCCCTGACAAATTTCACGTAAGAAAAAATTACATCCCTCATTTGGCTCAATTGCTTTCATACCTTGACTTTTTAATAATCTAATAACTAATGGAGAAGCCATTCCAATTGTTTTCCAAGGACCCCAATTAATAGTTAATGTTCTCGTATTTTGCCATTTTTGGTGAATATACCAAGCAAATCGATTTAGAACTTCATTGGCAGCTGCATAATCTGTTTGTCCTTGATTTCCAAATCGTCCAGAAACAGAACCAAAAAACACTAATAATTTCAATGATTCTGGACGTAAATATTTAAATAATAAAAACGCTGTATCTACTTTTGTATCAAAAACATTATTAAATGAATTAATATCTTTTTGTTCAATATGATTATCTTCAATAATACCTGCTCCGTGAATTACAGCATCTATTTTACCATAGGTGCCGTAAATTTTTTCAATCAATATTTTAAAAGAGGGTTCATCTTTTGAATCAACTGAAAAATATTCTATTTCGACACCTTCATCGATTAATTGGTTAAATGACTTATTAGAACCGCCTTCAGGCACGGTTTCTAAATCAATCTCCTGAGACCTACCTACAACGATAAGCTTCATTCCTGGAACCATCATTGATTTTGATATCTCTGCTGTAATTCCTTTTGCACCGCCTGTAACTAAAACAATAGAATTTTTGCTTAATTTATATTTTTTAATTTGATTTTTATTATCTATTTCCGAGGCAACTGGATGAAAAACTATTCGCTCTCCTCTTGGATAGCCTACTTCAGTTTTTTTACTATTGTCTTGTAATTCTCTGACAATACGGTAGGCAATTTCGCTCTCTAACAATAAATTGTCAAAATCTAAAATTTTAATATCAAAATCTTTTCTTTCTTTACTTAGAGCTTTTAACAATCCTGAATTACCCCCAGAAGACGGGAGGCCGTTAGAAGCCCTAGCTCTCCTTCCAAAATAACCACCAAAAGATGTAGTAGTTATTATTTTATTGATTGGAAACTTAACTAAATTATCATCTTTGAGTGCAGCAAATCTAAGAATTTGAAATAAACTTTTAGATTGAATTTGTGTCAGGTATTTCCATTTTTTTAATTCTCTCGGCATCGCAATTTTACTTAAAGGAGCACAATGAATTACACTTGAAATATTACTATGCTTTTTAAATAAATATGAAAGTTTGTCTTCTAAAAGGCTAAATGAAGCTAGTAGTTGTTCATCTAATATAATAGGAGTTCCGCCAAATAATTTAATTTTTTTTGCTACTAATTTTGCTATGTTTCCAGAATCAGAGGTAATTAGGTGAATTCCTTTAAAAATTGGATCTCCTATAAAGGGTAATTCTTGAACTACTGACTTCATAACATAACGTGCGCAAATTTCGTCTTTTTGAACAGCTGTTTTATCATTTTTTTTACTAGATTCTGTAGATCCAGTAATCAAATCTATATCTTGGGTAATCTCTTTATCAAAAACAATATTTAAAAACTCGTTTACCGTTTTTGACCTCATTAATCTAGACATATCGGCTTGAAGATTATCTTCATGTTCTGGAGATAATTCTCTTAAAACTTTGTCAAGAACTTCCATTCTTTTAATAGAATTAACTCCTAACTCAGCCTCTAAGTCAATATTTTCATTTAGCATGTTTTCGGGATAACCAGTAATTTCGCTAATAGTACTGATCATTATTTTTTTAATTTCTGGTCTTCCAAAATATTTTTTAACGTTAGTAACTTTTGAAGAAACCTCTTTGAGTTCATTAGCTGTCAATTCGCTATTATCAAGAGTTGTTTTATTCACATCAGTTGAACTATTGGAAATTAAAACTTCATTTGTTTGTTGATTTAACTCTGGATTTTTTTTGCCCTTTAAAAAATGTTCCATCATCGTTTCTTGACTAACAAGAAATTGTTGCATGGTTTTTTGATAGGATTGATATCCTTCTAATATCAAATCATTATCACTAATTTGTTGAGAGTCATCTGATGATTTTAATAATTCAATCGATTTAATATCATTCCTTTTTGAGATATCAATAAGTTCTAGTTTTCCAGGGATAATATTATCTTCTTTGTGTTTACGAACACCTCCACCATTCAATAAAATAGTTGAATTACTTAATGATTTTTTAAACGATTTATTAATCGCTTCATTTAATGTTAAAAACTTACAGTTTCTATTTTCATATAAACTTTCGATATTTACAGTGTGTCCTTCAGTATAGATAGACCCTACTGCACTTAGTAATCCTTTTATTCCTCCTCCTTGACCTTCAACTGCAATTGCTTTATATTCTTTTCCACGTAATATTTGATTAACCAACCCTGTAAGTACTTTATTTGGACCTACTTCCAGAAAAAATCGAACACCATCTTCATACATTTGGTTTATTTCATTTAAAAATAAAACTGGACTTAAAAGATGTTGATTTAATAGTGCTAAAATCTTATTTAAATCTTTTGGATATTTCTTTGCAGTAACATTAGAGTAGATAGGAATTTTAGGTTTTGTAAAAGACAAGTTTTTTATTGCTTTAGTTAACGGCTCTTGCGCAGTTTTAAAAAAAGAGGTGTGAAATGGTCCTGAAACTTCCAATTCCTTAACCTTTAAACCACTCTTTTTTATTTTAGCCATGACTTGATAAACTGCATTTCTTTCTCCTGAAATTACTGTTTGATTTGGAGAATTTAAATTTGCCATTTGAACAGTGTTATCTAAATAAGGTGAAACTTGTTCTTTATTTCCTAAAACAACTACCATAGTACCATCAACTTCACAACCTTTAGCCATTATTTCACCTCTTTTTTCTGAAATGGATAAAAAGTCATCAGCATCTATAACCCCTGCTGCATACAAAGCTGTAAATTCTCCATAACTGTGTCCTGCAAGAGCCTCTGGTTTTATACGCAATGATTTCAGGAAATTAAAATACCCCATAGATATTGTTCCAATAGCAGGTTGTGCATTTTCAGTTGCAGTTAATTTATTT
>TARA_Y100000385_G_C13109262_1_pt1 | contig 15857 bp, 13 predicted proteins | sample TARA_Y100000385 | Tara Oceans TARA_Y100000385 (sample SAMEA2620980) | marine metagenome | biome: marine biome (ENVO:00000447); feature: surface water layer (ENVO:00002042); material: "saline water (ENVO:00002010), including plankton (ENVO:xxxxxxxx)" | depth 5 m
CAGGGGGAACTCTTTCTGGCCTCATTAATGGCCTTAAACCCCATCAACATGCCTTGGGTTTTGCAGTACTAAAAGGCGCTTCTTTTTTGAAAGACTATATTTTTTCTCAAGTATTTCAATCCAATTGGAGTTTAATTGAAGACTATCATTTTGGAGGATATGCTAAAGTTGATCCTGCTCTGGTAGATTTCGTAAATAGTTTTAAAACCAAACACAAAATTGGATTAGATCCTGTATATACTGGAAAAATGATGTTTGGTTTGTGGGACTTAATTCAAAAAGACTATTTTCGTGAAGGCAGTAAAATTATTGCCATACATACAGGGGGATTACAAGGCCTAAAAGGAATGAATGAGCGATTAAAAAATAAAGACCTTCAATTTTTATGAGAAACATAGTTTACATATATTTTTTCTTCATGAGCACTCTCTTGTTTGCACAAGATCTCACTAAAGAAACATATGTTCAGAAGTACTATAAAATAGCTCTTGAAGAAATGCATATGTTTGGAATTCCAGCTAGTATTACTTTAGCACAGGGGATTTTAGAGTCGGGTATTGGTGCCTCAGAATTGTCCTTAAAGTCAAATAATCACTTTGGTATAAAATGCCATAAGAATTGGAATGGAAAGAAAGTTTATCATGATGATGACCAAGCTCAAGAATGTTTTAGGAAGTATAAAAAAGTTTCAGATTCATATAGGGATCACTCAGAATTTCTAAAAAGTAGAGAACGATATTCCTTTTTGTTTGACTTGAAAATCTCCGATTATAAATCTTGGGCATTGGGTTTGAAAAGAGCTGGTTATGCAACACTACCTAACTATGCCGATAAGTTGATCAAATTAATTGAAGAACTTAACTTGTCTGACTTTGATAATGCATCTAAATCAGGGAAGAGAAAGTTAAAAAAGCCACCTCGAAAAGTAAGAAAGAAAATTTTTAAGAGTAACAACGGTTTAAAATATATTTTAGCAAACCAAAATGATACATATGATCAAATTGCCACCAATCAGAGTATGTGGATGTGGCAATTACTCGATTTCAACGATAGAGATTTAGATGTAGATTTGAATTCTGGCGAGCGAGTTTATTTAGAGAAAAAAAAACGTTGGAGTAAAGTTCAGAAACATGTTGCGCAGAAAGGTGAATCATTATATGGTATCTCGCAATTATATGGTATTCAACTTAGGGTACTCCGTTATAGAAATAGATGTATAGTTCCTTGTGAAATTCGAGAGGGAGTGGAAATATTTCTAAGAAAAAGAAAACCTAAAAATTAGTCCACTGAATAGTTAAAGATAGTTCCAGATTCTCCTGAACTAATTAGATTGACTTTACCGTTATTATTTAAATCTTCTAAAATCCCTAAAGTTGTCCCGTAAATTGGAAAGCCTTTGACCATTTCATTTGTTTCTCTAAAAAGATAGACTTTAGAGTTTTTTTTATCCGTAATACAAAGGTAAAGATTGTTTGAGATGTCAAATATTTTCGCTGCGAGAAGTTCTGATTCTTCAAATGATCGCAAAATATTTATTTTTGGACCGCTAACGGATAAGTAGTTTCCTTCGGTTCGAATATTATGTCCCTTTGAGAATTCGTAATGAGTATTTTTTTTAAATGAAAATTCTAAACTCTTATCTATACTTCCATCGAAAAGAATATTTTTTTGAGTACCATTTTTGTCAATTGTGATCATTCTAGAATTCTCTTTTGTTGTTCCTTGAATAACTTGGACTGTATTTTGAGAAAATTCTATTTTTTCTGATAATTCAATTCGCATTTCTCCCTTTCTATTTAATATATGCAGAGTTCCGTTTTGTTCTGGCATGATAATGTAGTCTCTCCCACCAATCACATAGTGTTCTGCAGGATGAATTGCAGGGCTTGATGTATGAGATAATTTCCATCCTTTAATCTTTTCTCCAAATTTATTATACATGAAATGTCTATTCTCTGAAGAGACCAGAATGCGGTAGTTTTTATCTTTTTCGTAATCAAAAAGAGCTAGCGGAAGCTGGGTGGCTTTTTCCAAAGAAATTGGGAAGTTTATGACATCGTGTCCTTCTCTATCAATAAGAAAAACTTTATTTTTTGTGTTAAAGATCATTTGAAGCTTCTGGTTATTATACAAATCAATTTGTTTGATTTTACTAAGAATTTCTTCTTCAAGCTTTCTTTTCCAAATAATTTCTCCTTCTGTGGAAATTAGATAAATATTCAGGAGTTCATCTTGTACAGCAATTTCCCATTTTTTAGTGTAATGATTCATAACTAAGTTAATTTCAGAGAGAAGTGGAGATTCTAATTGAACTATCCAGATATTTTTTGCTTCGTTTTTTTCTGTAGAATCAAAGTGAAGATAGGCATTTGAATAGCAGTCTTTTTCATATAAATTGAACTGCAGGGCAAAAGAACGAATGGGTTTTAAAGCATCCATGTTGTGATTTATGAACTTGGCAGCGTATCCTTTTAGATGTTTTAGTGCCCATTTTGATGCTTCCGGGTTTTGGAGGTAAAATGTGAGATTTGACTGACTATCTAACTCTTTCATGCAGTTTTGAAAATCAAGAGAATGTACTAATGAGTTTTCTGATTTAAAATCATTAATTAAATTTTTAAGCATTCCAAGGTCTTTACTGAGAATGAGTTGCTCTCCAAGAATACATGCAAACTTTAAGTCATTCATATTTTTATAGTTACCAATATTTGCAAAGTATTTTAAGGATTCCCATCTAAAAATTGATTCAGAACGATAGTCAAAAATAGAATCCGAATATGAGCTTAAGTATTCTTCTACTTGAATGCTTTGCTTAAGATCTATTGTAATTCCTGAACTTGTTTTATTTCCATTTTCTGATATAAAATACGAAATTTCACTCCCTATCCAATTAACTAATTCTTCCTTTAGGTTAATATCTAAGCCCTTTAAATTTGATTCGTAATTATTTTTTTGATGAACTAATTCCAATGCCCTTATTTTTTTTCTTTGGTATTGCTTGAAGTTTTCAAAAGACGAACTACAAAAAAAAGCTGTGTTTTCTGGTAAGACCCCTGGTGTTTTAAGATATTGTCCTTTATTACCCTCAAAAAAAAGGAGTTCCTGAGCAAGTGAGTCGTGGCTAATAGTTAATCCACTTAATAAGAGCCCCTCGTTTGTTAGATCTATACCCCATTGTACCCAACTTGCATGATTATCTAGAAGCGAGTTTTTTTTAAGAAATATGTTACTAATTTTATCGAAATTTTTACATTCTAAGTAGAGGTTGAAATCTTCTTTTTTATTTGAACTCTGATATAATTTTTGAAAAGATGCATCGCTATTTAAATTATTTTTAGTTTTCAATTGTCGAATAGCGTCTTCAACCAGAACTTTCGCTGGGCTTAGCATCAAAACCCCTTTATGAATGGTGTAAAAAAATTGTTTTTTTTCTATAAATACTTCCACAACTTTCGCGTTACTGTATGGGTAGGATTTTATGCTTCCAAAACTATTTAGACCCATTTCAAGAATTTGTAATTTTTGTTCTTGATCTTTTGTAGAACTCATAGCCATCCAATTACAAGAAAGTGCTCCTGTGGAATGAATAGATAAAAAAACAGGATTAATACTTGAAAATTTAGAGACGAATGGAGAGAGGATTGAATCAATGCTTAAAAGCGTATTTTGAGAATTACCAATTGAGGTTTCTTTGGCCAAAAGATTCCATAGGTTATTTTTCGAGAGTTTCATTAGACTTTTAGACAAGTCTGTTGTTTCAAGAATCAAAGCTGCATCAATGGGAATAGCTTCTAATGCAGTATTTTTTTCACGGTCTTCTTTTTGACAAGATGAAAAAGCGATCGCAAGGATAATTAAGCAAAGGATTCTGGACATATGGTCTTTAAGTTTAATAACAAACATATATTTTAGATATTTGTCTTTTTCATTTTGAAAAAATAATCTTGAATTTAAGCCATTCATCAGTAAATTTTTAGCATTTAATAGGTTATTTAATGGTTAACTTAAATTGTCCTGGTAATAGTCTGAAGCTTTGTCTATGGTGTTTGTTACCTCCAAACTTTTGTATTGCAGCTCGATGAAATTTCGTAGGGTAGCCCTTGTTTTTTTTCCAATTATATTTGGGGAATTGTAAATCTAAATCTTTCATAAGTTTATCCCGAAAGGTCTTTGCCAAGATAGATGCGGCAGCAATATTTAGGTATTTACAATCTCCTTTAACGATGCAATGATGCTTCTTATCTTTATATTTATGGAATCTATTGCCATCTACTAAAATACTATCATACGAAATTTTAATTTGGTCTAGAGCTTTGTGCATAGCAAGAATAGATGCATTTAAAATATTGATTTCATCTATTTCTTGAGGTGATACAACACCAATCGAATATGCCAAAGCTTCTTTTTGAATTAGTGTATTTAGAAACTCTCTATTTTTTTTGCTTACTTGTTTGGAATCATTGAGTAAGATACTAGAAAATTTTCTTGGTAATATGACTGCTGCTGCCACTACTGGTCCAGCTAGACATCCTCTGCCAGATTCGTCACATCCGATCTCAATGTGAGCATTATTTAAGGCAGTTAAGAGCACTAGATCTTTATTTTTTTAATGGATTTCCACAAGGCATCCGCTGTTGAATTCCAACTAAACTTTTCTGCTCTAAGTTGTCCTTTGGCAGAAAGTTGTGATCTCAGCTTATTATCTTGATTAACTTGGTACATCGCGTGAGAAATTTCTTCAATTTTAAGAGGGTTAACTAGTATGGCTGCATCCCCTGCAACTTCTGGCATGGATGAACAATTCGAAACAATTACTGGGCATGCGCATTTCATTGCTTCGAGAATAGGGATTCCAAATCCTTCAAAGTAAGGGACAAAGCACAAAGCCAAAGCTGAGGCATATAAATTATTTAGTTCCAGCTGGCTTTTTCTTCCCATGAATGTGATATCTTCTTTATGAGAAATATTTTCAAAAGATTTTTGAAGGTCTTGGTTCCACCACATTTTATCGCCTACTAAAAGTAGTTTGTTAGATGAGTTAGTTTTTTGTTTAAAAGAATCGAAGGCTTGCAAGAGTCTCGAGATATTTTTTCTAGGATGCAACGCTCCGACAAATAAGAAATAATCTAGCCCATTGCTATAGTTTTTTTTTATTTGAATTTGTTCCATCAATCCGATAGGATGAAATTTAGAACTGACTCCATTTAGACAGACATCAATTTTTGAGGGGTGAATTTTGTATTTTCTACAAATATCTTTTTTAGAATATTCAGATACTGTGGCAATTTGATTCGCTTTATGGGCATATTTTTTAAAGAAGTACCGATAAAAAAGTCTGTGAGAAATTTTTAAATCTTTAGGGTGATGTTCAAAGTTTAGGTCATGAATCACAGCCAGAGATGGGATTGAGCTATTTAGAGATAGGAAGCCATCTGGTGAAACAAAGATATCAGCATTGATTTCTTTGAGGATTTTTGGGATTTTTAACTCAAACCAAATATACCATAAGAGAGGATGCCTAGTGGGAGGTGATATGATCAGAGGATGCACATTTTTTTCAAAAACGAAATCTGAGCAAAATGCTCTGTCAAATAAGAAAAAGAATTCGTGCTCAGGGTGGAATTTTGTGATAATTGAGAGGGTTTCAAAGGAAAACCAACCAATCCCTTCCAACTTGTTCTTTAATAAAAGTCTTGTATTCACTGCAATTCTCATCTTAGCGAATATATGATTTTTGAAGTAAATTTTATTGATGGATAACAACTAATTATTTTGGAAAAAGGGAAATTAAATAACACATTTGTAATTATTTGGTGTAAAGGCTTTTTTTGTTTTTTTTAGAATAAAATGATTCTTTTTTCGTTAAAATTGATTATTATTCAAAGACTGTGAAAAAATATTTTAATCAAGTTCGTTCAAAGATTCGTTTGGATTTAAATCTAAATGAGATGATCCGTGGAACTGCTTTTATTTTTATATTTAGACTTTTAGGATTATTCTCAGGCTACATGCTTACTTATATCATCACCCAGTTTTTTGGAGATGAAGTATTGGGGATATATTCTATTTGTTTCACTCTTTTAAGCTTGGGAGTAGTGTTTTCAAGAATGGGTCTTGATGAAGCTATTGTGAAAGTGGTTTCTCAATTGAATTTTCATAATAAAATCGGACAAGCTAAAGATGCTTACATAAAAAGTACAGTCCTGGTCTTTTTTTTGAGTGTAATTGTGTCCCTTTTTTTTCGTCAGTCTTCTTTCTTTCTCGCCCAATGGTTTGGCAACTCTTTGTTGGAAAGGCCTATAGAGATTATTGGATTAGCCATCGCTCCCTTTGCACTAATTAAACTAAATGCAGAAATGCTGAGAGGAATGAAGAAATTGAAAGCTTATTCTTATTTACAGACGGGTTCTTTATTTTTAGTTATGTGTCTATTTATTATTGCAGGAATATTTTTTTCTGATTTTAAAATTTATATTCCGTTTTATGCTTTGTTCTTCTCTTGTCTTGTAATGTGTTTTTTGTCTTATGCTCTTGTCTATAAATATTCGGTAGATGTTATTAAGAGTAAAGAAAGTTTGGGACGTTTACTAAATATATCCCTCCCGATGATGTTAACTAGTTCAATGTTTTTGGTTCTGAGTTGGACTGATAATATTCTTTTGGGCAGATTTTTGAGTGAAGACCAGGTGGGGATATATTTTGTCGCATTTAAATTGGCATTAATTATTTCATTGAGTTTGTTTGCAGTAAATTCTGCGGTTGCACCAAAATTTTCTGAATTATCTTCCGTCAATGAAAAAAGTAGCTTAAAAAAGCTGGCTATGCAATCAGTAAAATTAAATCTAGCGACCTCTTTGCCTATATTTATTTTACTTATATTATCCACAGAGTATTTGCTATCTCTCTACGGCGATTCTTTTCTTTTGGCAAAAAGATGTGTTTATATTTTGGCTTTTGGGCAGTTATATAATTCCTTATCCGGTTCGGTACTTAATTTTTTGAATATGACAGGTTTCGAAAAATTAGTTAGCAAAATTGTCTTTTCTGCGGCTTTATTAAATATTATTTTAAACTACTTCTTGATTCCGCTATTTGATCGGACGGAGGGTTGGATAGGTATTGAGGGAGCTGCTATTTCGAGTACTATATGTTTGATTTATTGGAATTCTTTGGGCCTTTATTTTGTGCATAAGCACCACGGGATATTCATGTTTCCCAATAGATTGTTATTTAAAAAAAGCAAATGAAGCTAGATGTTAAATTTATCGGAGTTGGTGCTGTTAAGAGTGGGTCTTCTTGGATGGCATCACTTTTAAGTCAGCATCCAGAGGTAGCTATGTCTTCCAGAAAAGAAGTTTCTTATTTCAATCGTTTCAATCTAAATGGAACTCCGAATTATTCTTCTTCCTTCGATTTTAGTTATTATGAAAAATTTTGGTCCAAAAACAACAAAATTAAAGGAGAAGTATCACCTCAATATCTTTTCGATAAGCAAGCGCCTTTATCAATTAAAAAGATGTTTCCTAATACGCATATTCTAATTATGCTCAGAAATCCTAGTGAAGTAGTTTATTCTCATTTTCTATATGAGAAATTATTTAATCGCTCAATTAAACCTAACCTTTCTCTAAAGAAAGCTATTCAAGCGAATTCTTATTTATTAGAAACTGCTTTTTTTTCGGATCAAGTTGAGCGATACTTGAGTGTGTTCGGGAAAAATAAAGTCCATATTTACCTGATGGAAGAAGCGCTTAAAGCCCCATCTATTTTTTCTAAGAAGTTATATTCAGATATTAATCTAGTTAATGTAGATTTCAAGCCAAGTTATAATTCCGTGAATCAAAGTAAAAAAGTGCGATCGAATTTAATTTTTTACCTCCTGGCGTTTCCTTCATTAATTAAAAAAATTATTGAAGGTTCTGGAGGAAATTGTTTTGTGGATAAAATAAAACAAACCAGATTTTATATCAATTTGGTTAATGCTAGAGATCGAATTTTGGATAAAAACATCTCCATAGTCAAGAAACCAAAAATGTCACTAGAGGAAAGTAAGTTGTTGGAGTCGTATTTTATAAAAGATATTGAGGATCTCGAAACTCTACTGGATAGAGACTTATCTGAATGGAAAGCAAGCGATTAATTGTATATTTGAAAAAATAAACAAATCACTCATGAATGAAAAATTACTCCCTAGTTCAGACAATCTTATTTTAGACCTATACAAATGGCGAAAACCATTGTTCATAGTAACTTTAATTGCATGCTTATTGGCTGCTATTGTGTCCTCACCTTTAGTTATTACTCCAAAATTTAAGTCTACCTCAGTCATTTTTCCAACGACTACTAATTCAATTTCTCAAGCACTATTGGTTGAACATAATCCCTATCGAAAGGATGTTTTAGAATTTGGAGAGGAGTTAGAAGCAGAAAGGCTTCTTCAGATTTTAACCTCTGATGAAATGCAGAATCGTATTGTCGAGGAGTTTTCTTTGTTTGACCATTATGAAATTGATCCTACTTCAATCCATGCACAAACTTGGATAGGACTTGCATTTAATGAGCATTTTTCTTTCAAAAGGACCGAGTTGATGTCCATTAAAGTTGAGGTACTAGACAAGAATCCTAAAATGTCTGCTGATATGTCGAATAGAATAGTTGATCTGATTGATACAGTAATGGCGAGAGTGAAGAAAGAGCGTGCCGAGCAAGCCGTAGTAATTTTAGAGCAAAGAGATGCTAGTTTGTCATCACGTTTATTTGTTATATATGATTCTTTGGAAGTTCTTCGTTCTTTTGGTGTTTTAGATGTATCGCTTCAAGCCGAACGATTAACTGAATATTATGCAAAAGCAATTTCTAATGGGAACACATCTGGTGCTAGGGCTTTGAAGAAGGAGTTTGATAAATTAGCTAAGCATGGTGGAGCTTATTTTAGACTCTTTGAGCAATTGGAATTGGTTCAAGAACAATTAGAAACTATTCGATTGGAAAAAGAAAATATTCGCATGGAGCTAGATGCAAATCTAACTCATAGATTTGTAATCAATAGGGCTTTTCCCGCAGACAAGAAGTCTTACCCAATTCGCTGGCTCATTGTTTTGATGTCTGGAATTTCAACTTTTTTGTTCACTTTGGTTCTGTTGTATTTTAGACAGAACCTTTTATTGAAAGATCTTGAATAAGAAACAAATTGGATATATTATTTCATGTCTGCTTGTTCTTTTTGTTGCTGTTAATACATATGTAATTGCCAATGAAAGTTACTGGACTCTGCTTATTCCTTTTGCTCTGGCTATAATTTTTTTAGCAATTTTCCGTGTTTATTCTCTTTTGACATTTGTAGCTTTTCTCACCCCCTTGTCAACTTCGCTAGGAGAACTAGGGTTATATAACCCCTTAGGAGTTGAAATGTCATTGCCAACAGAACCCCTTCTTTTTGGCTTAATGATTATAGCATGGGTAAAGATGTTCAGTTATATAGGTCTTTATAGAGGTTTATATCTCCACCCAATTTCTTGGTGTATTGCTATATATATATATTGGATATTTTTCACCTCATTAAGTAGTTCTATGCCTTTGGTGTCCTTTAAACTATTTGTTACTCGAATGTGGTTTGTAAGTAGTTTCTATGTATTAGCATATTCTTCGTTTCAAGATAGACAAAAAGTACATGTCTTTGTGAAATGCTATCTTTTTGGATTGTCTATTGTTGCCATTTATACCTTAATTCAACATGCTATTATGGGTTTTGAACACGATGCAGCACATTGGGTTATGTCCCCTTTTTTTAAGGACCACACTTCATACGGAATGTCATTGGCTCTAATCTTTCCTTTTGCAATTTATTTATATCGCTGGAGCGAAACATTTAATCAAAAGCTAGTGTTTGGGTTTTGTTTATTGCTAATTTTAATCGCTATTATTTTTTCCTATACTCGAGCTGCATGGCTAAGTTTGATCGCTGCGACAGTCGTTTATATTTTTATAAAACTTCGAGTTAGATTTTCTGTGTTGTTTGCTTCGGTCATATTAGTTGTATCATTTTTATTTGTTTTTCAGACCGAAATACTAGTTGTCTTAGAAAAGAATAGTCAAGATTCATCAGATAGTTTTATTGAGCATTTTGAGTCGATATCTAATGTTAGTACAGATGCCTCAAATTTAGAACGAATCAATCGATGGAAATCTGCTATACGGCTATTTAGAGAACGACCACATTTGGGCTGGGGGATTGGAACCTACCAATTTAATTATGCGCCTTATCAAAATTATTACGACAAAACTATTATAAGTACAAATTCGGGAAACAAGGGTAATGCGCATTCTGAATATTTTAGTATTCTCGCGGAAACAGGTTGGCCAGGACTACTTATTTTCATTGTTTTTTTAGTAGTCCTTTTTACAAGAGCTATAGGTCTTTATGGGAAATTAGCTGATAAGAAAGACAAAGCATTAATTATGACGTGTATTTTGTCTTTGGTTACTTACTTTTCTCATGCAGTATTAAATAATTTTTTAGATATGGACAAGGCTTCTGTTCCATTGTGGGGTTTTATTTCTGTAATTGTTATGATGGATGTGAAAGAAAGGTCAAAATTGGAAAACAAAAAAAGAAGGATATAGTTATCTCTTTTTTTTAAAAATTATAAAGCTCTATGCTTTTACCCTTTCTTGATAAGTACCCTTCACGGTATCAATTTTAATTTTGTCTCCTTCGTTGATGAATAAGGGAACATTTATGCTAGCACCCGTTTCGACAATTGCTGGCTTTGTTGCATTTGTGGCAGTATTCCCTTTTTCTCCTGGTTCGGTATAAGTAATTTCTAAGACTACTGAGGATGGAACATCACATGTAAGAGGATTTTCTTCGTCAGCATCAAAAACTATTTCAATAATTTGGCCTTCTTTCATGAAAGTATAACCACCAACCATCATTTTTTCTAGATAAATCTGTTCGAAAGTATCTGTATTCATAAAGTGAAAGCCTTGATCTTCAGCATACAAAAATTGATATTTTCTTGTCTCAACTCTTACAACATCAATTTTTGAACCTGAAGGAAACGTATTGTCTAATACTTTTCCACTGGTCAAACTTTTCAGTTTAGTTCGAACAAATGCAGGGCCTTTACCGGGCTTTACATGAAGAAATTCAACGATTTTAAATAGATCGTGATTGTGCTTAATGCACAATCCATTTTTGATTTCAGATGTATTTGCCATAGTGTAAATGTTTGTTACTAAGTTATTATTTTTTTTAGATTTTTATTTAACGAAATATTTTCCATTTTTAGGAGATATTTACAGAAGAAAAACTCTGCTTTTATATTGTTCGAGCAAACAATAACTAACTTATCCTTAGAATACTTTAAAGCCATATTTTTATACCAATCAATTCCTTCTTTATCTAGGTTAGAACATGGCTCGTCAAGAAGTACAACACTCGCCTTTGTGAGCCACGCTAATGCAAGTTTTAATCGTTGCTTCATTCCTGACGAAAAGTTTTTTATTTGTTTTTTTTTTGAATCTTCTAAGTAGGAAATTTTAATTAAATCGTCTTTGGTGAAACCCTTTTGTAAAGGCTTGAATTTAATATAAAAGTCAATAAATTCATCTAGAAACATGTCCTCTATGAGTTCAAAGTATGGTGCTGCATATACTTGCTGTTTAGGCCAATTTTCAGTATAAATTTCTTTGTTTTTTATTCGTAGTGAAGTCTTTCCTTCGGTGGGGCTAAGTTGTCCTGAAATAATTTGAAGCAGTGTAGATTTTCCAGAACCATTTGCACCCATTATAGCATAAGCACCGGGTAGGTTGAAGTCTAAATAAATATTTTTAAAGACCCAGTTATTTTTAAACTTTTTCCCTATGTTTGATAGTTTTAAAGACACTAATTAAGAGGTTTTTTGATGATACCTCGATCAGATTGTTCAATAAAATCGATGATTAGATTTCTTTCATTACTTACATTAAATTCCGATTTAATAATTTTTAAAGCTTGGGAAACATTGTTATCTCTTTGAAAGATTTGTCGGTAAATTTCTTGTATTTCCGAAATTTTATTTGAATTGAAACCACGTCTTCGAAGGCCTAGGGCATTGATCCCAATAAAGCTAAGAGGTTCTTTTGCAACTTTCACAAATGGTGGTACGTCTTTTCTTACCAATGATCCTCCAGAAATCATGGCATGTTTTCCTATAGAAACAAATTGATGAACAGCTGACAACCCTCCTATAATTGCATAGTCTCCAATTAAAACGTGTCCTCCAAGGGCTACATTATTAACGATAACACAATTGTTTCCCAGGCAGCAATCGTGAGCAATATGTACATAAGCCATAATGAGACAATCGTTACCTATTATAGTGTTTCCAGAAGCTTTTGTTCCGCGGTTTATCGTGACACATTCTCTGATAGTTGTATTATTTCCAATAGTGACTAGACTTTCTTCTCCATTAAATTTCAGATCCTGCGGGATAGCCGAAATAACTGCTCCTGGAAATATTCTGCAATTTTCACCAATTCTAGCTCCTTCCATAATGGTCACATTAGAACCAATCCAAGTTCCTGAACCAATTTCAACATCTTTATGAATATTGGTAAAAGGGTCTATTTTTACATTTTTTGCAATTTTTGCAGATGAATTAACATGAGCGAGAGAGTTTATCATTTTCTTAGTTTTCAATACTCTTTTTTTTTATAATTTTTGCCATCATTTCTCCTTCCATAACTAATAAATCTCCCACATAGGTTCGGCCGAACATATGGCAAATCCCTCTTCTGATTGGCGAAATAAGTTCAAGTTCAAAAATTAGTGTATCTCCCGGTACGACTTTATGCTTGAATTTAATTTTGTCAATTTTCATGAAATAAGTAAGATAATTCTCAGGATCGGGAACAGAGCTTAAAACTAATATTCCTCCAGCCTGAGCCATTGCTTCGATTTGAAGAACTCCAGGCATAACTGGGGATCCAGGGAAATGTCCATTAAAGAAAGACTCATTTATAGTTGTATTTTTCAAGCCTACCACACTAATTTTCGTCAGGTGGAGTATTTTGTCAATGAGAAGAAATGGGGGTCTGTGAGGGAGAATTGCCATGATTTGTTCAATATTCATCACGGGAATCTCATTGGGATTGTATTTCGGAGCCATTTTGCTTTGATTTTTTATATGCGCTTTAATAATTTTCACAAATTCAGTGTTAGGTCCATGTCCCGGTTTATGTGCTATTACTTTGCCTTTAATAGACATTCCTAGAAGAGTTAAATCACCGATAACGTCAAGTAACTTATGGCGAGCAGCTTCATTCTGGTATCTCAATGCAACATTATTCAGATGCCCATTATTGGATTTCTCTATAGACTCCTTTTTAAATATTTTTGAAAGTCTAATTAATTCATCGCTGCTTACTTCTTTATTGACATATACAATAGCATTGCTTAAATTTCCTCCTTTGATATGTCCATTTTTTAATAAAAGTTCCAGTTCATTAAGAAAGCAAAAAGTTCGAGCATCTGCAAATTCAGATTCAAATAGCTCTATTTGAGAAAGTGTTGCTTCTTGTTTTCCCAGAACAGCTGTTTCATAATCTACTGTGACCGATATACTAAATTCGTTAGCTGGAATAATTTGTAATGAAGCTCCTGTTTTTGGATCCTCGTAACTGATTTTTTTTTTGATTACAAAATAATTTTTAAAGGCATTTTGTCGGTAAAGAACTGCGGACTTGAGACAATGAATAAATTGAATTGCACTGCCATCTAGAATAGGGGGTTCTTCTCCATCTATTTCAATGAGAATATTATCAATCTCTAGCCCAGAAATAGCAGCAAGTACATGCTCAACAGTTTGGAGTTTGATTCCTTCTTTGTTTAATGTGGTACTTCTGTCTGTCAAAGTGACATAATTAATGCTTGCCTCTATTATTGGTTGTTCTTCTAGATCGATTCGTTTAAATAAAATACCATGATTAATTGGGGCAGGTTTAAATGTCATGATAACTTCATTGCCTGTATGCAGACCAAAACCTTTAATTACGGCTTCATTTTTTATTGTGATTTGATGACTCATTTGATTTATCTTAGTTTTTTTTCTAAGTCAATAATTCTCTTATTCCAGGAAGGAAGTTGTCGAAAATAAATATATGACCTTTGGAAGTCTTTGATATCAAAAGCTAAATTGCCTTGAAGAACTCTGCCTTTTTTTGTTATGTTTTTTGAAATTCCAGATTTCCCCGCAATTTTCACATTGTCTGCTATGATAAGATGGCCAGCGATAGCAACATGGCCTCCAATCATACAATTTTCTCCAATTTTACTGGAACCTGCAACAGCAGTTTGAGAGGCTATGACGGTATTTTTCCCCACCTCAACATTATGTGCAATTTGAATCATATTATCTAATTTTACTCCTCGATGAATAACAGTAGAACCAAGAGTAGCCCTATCAATACATGTGTTTGCTCCTATTTCTACTTCTTCATGTATGACAACATTACCAATTTGAGGTATTTTATCGAAAACATTTTCACTATTGGGTGCAAATCCAAAACCATCCGCTCCGATGACAGCTCCAGAATGGACGGTACAGTTTTGTTCTATTTGGCAGTCATGGTAAACTTTTACACCAGAATACAGAGTGCAACCATCATTAATAGTTACATTTTGACCAATATAACAATGAGGATATATCTTTACATTATTACCTATTGAGACATTTTTTTCAATATATGCAAAGGCACCTACATAAGTGTCTTTTCCGATTTTCGCCGATTTATCGATATATGATAGGTTTTCAATTTCAGAGTCTTTTTTTTGTAGATCTTCAATAATTCTGAGTAACCTAGCAAAAGAATTATATGCGTTATCTACTCGTATGAGTGTGACTTTAACTTCTTTCTCTAGGATGAAATCTTTGTCTATAATAACGGCCGAGGCTTCAGTAGAGTATAAGTGTTCTTTATATTTAAGATTAGCTAGAAAGGATAACCCATTTTTGCATCCTTCTTCGATTTTAGTTAGTTTATTGAGTGTAATATTTGAATTGCCTTCCACAATACCATCTAGCATTTGGGATATTTCATGAGTAGTAAATTTCATAGAGCTAAAATACAATTTTTTCTAGATGGAACATTCCTTCGGATAGCACAGAAAATGTTTTCTAACAGTTCTAGCTAAGACAGAGATATTAAGTTGGTCAGCCGCTTCTGCAATATCTTTTATTGAACCATCTTTATATAGGAGGTTAATCTTGTCCTTCTCAAGATTATAGGCTTTGTTGTCAATCTTATTTGTAAATACCATGTGATGACAGTCTTCTTTTTTTATTCCATATTTTGCAATGACTTTTTTGTTAACACCCTCTATGTATTCAGTGGAAAAAGGTTTTTCTTGAAGCTCAATCTTAAGTAAATCTCTGTTAATCAGCATCTTACTTAATAATGATAACACTTTGTCTGGATGAAAACTCCACTCTTTGATTGAACATATTATATCATTATCGTCTAGTTGACAGAACATCTCTAGGAGATTTTTATTGCTACCAAAGTCTTCTAGACTATGATTGTGATCTAAAAATTCTTTAAGTGCGGTAGTACTAAAAAGTTCCATTCCTTTTTTAGAAAGCCACTTGGCTCGTTTTAATATTTCAACTAGGGTAAATTCTGCTGACAAAACAGTTTTATGCAAGTAAACTTGCCAGTACATTAGCCTTCGTGCAATAATAAATTTTTCAACAGAATAAATAGCTTTTGCATCTACAACCAATTCGCCTTTACTTACGCTTAGCATATTGATTAATCTGTCAGAGTTGATCATTCCTTCTGATACTCCAGAAAAAAAGCTATCTCTTTTTAGGTAA
>TARA_Y100000385_G_scaffold78234_1_pt1 | contig 15820 bp, 12 predicted proteins | sample TARA_Y100000385 | Tara Oceans TARA_Y100000385 (sample SAMEA2620980) | marine metagenome | biome: marine biome (ENVO:00000447); feature: surface water layer (ENVO:00002042); material: "saline water (ENVO:00002010), including plankton (ENVO:xxxxxxxx)" | depth 5 m
GTATATGAGACTATTTGGGAGGTTGAACTTGACCCTGCTAATTTTAGAGATAAATTAACGAATGTTGATGGTTGGATTCGTGAAGTGAAGAATCCACCAGAGGATTTAAAGATAAGAAGAGGAAAGCCACCAACCTGGTATAAAGAATACGATGTTCCACAGTTTGAGCGTATTATCTCTAATCCAGATGGTGCTGTAATCAGAGAGAAGGAATCTGAGTATCAAAAAAACTTAGACAATATGACTTCTGAAATTCCAATAATTAAATTAGAAGATTAATATTTTAAATAGATTTATTAATGATATCTGAGTGGTTCTTTGTAATTTTAATTGAAATTTTAACTCATTCGAAATATTCTTAATTCTATGGAATATATTATTGAACCAGGGTGGTTATTAGCAGAAGACAGCCTTTCAGGTTACAGAGATAACAAAGTAAATAAAAACTATAATCCTAGCCCAAGATTTTTACCTTCAGCTAATTTTCGACCTAAATACAACAAATTTCCTTCATCTGACAATGTAGTAATATACGAGAGAACAGCCAAGCCACTTAAAGAAGAAAAAACACCTGCACCAAAAAACAATCAAGATGCACGCGATACTAATTTTTGTATATTTAATGAAAAAGATTGTAAAACCAATTCACATCGTTTTAGATATTTGGAGCAAAATATGAAAAATCATAAAGCACCAACCGATGTTTCTTTTGTTAATAAGGATGGTCAGATATTTTTTAATAAAAATTCATGCCAACCTATTCATAGGCAAGATATTTTAAAGAATTACAAGATAGTTAAAAAACAAAGTAGTGAAGGGGACAAACTTCTTGAAAGAGAACTTTATGAGAAGAATTTAGATTTATATGAAGACAAAATGGGAATTCAACGATTAAAAGATTCTATCGACAACAGAAATGGTCGTTATTATTTTGATACCCCATTTAAGAAGAGAAAATAACGCTAATTTATGGAAAAAGACAATAAAGAAAAGCATTTGTTAGCAACAATAGATGATATTGTTAAAGTTGACTTCAGTTTCCTTAAGGGCCAAGTCTATGATCATATTAGATTAAGATCCAGAAAGCAAAACTCAAATACTCAAATAGAAAATAAACTATCTAACAATTTCATTGATACCTATATTCTTTTTCTTGTTTACCAATTTTATAAAGACAGAAATAACTTTGCAGCAAAAGATTCAAAATATCAAGAAGACTTTGTAGTGCTTGAAATATCTCCAGGAAATGATGAATACAGCAAGATAAAAATAACTTCAGGGATGATGTTGTTCTATGAAGAGTTTACTGCATCAAGATTGTTCAATATAAAAAAAAGTACATTAGATGAACTTAGAGACTTAAAAGATAAAGACTCAAAATCAGAACTAGATTTACAAAGATACAAAAGTCTTAAAAAGGAAGTTTTTAACTCTATTAGTAGAGCCAAGGGCCTGAAAGATATATTAATTCGTTCGAACAACCGTACAAACAATTTTAGAGGATTGCTTTATAATTCCATGGCGCAGTTCTACGAAAAAATCCCATCTGATAATGAAGTCTTGGATAATGAATGGAGAAAAATAAGAAATTTGATAAGAAATAAACCAGAAAACTCTAGCACAAAAAAAGCCTTTCTTAATGCCTTCAAACAGGAAGGAGTATCTTTTATATACAAAAAAGAAGAAGGACAACCAGGTATATTTTATGCTGTAAAAATAGACAGCAACTACGATGATCCAGAGTTAGATGTGCAGGACAATATATATGACAGTCTTGATCTTGTTAAGCAAAATTTACCAAAATTTGATGAAACAATTAAAGAGTTTGATTATCAGAATTGGAATCCTTATAACTATAAAAAGTATGCAAGAATCTTAAAAATTATATTTAGACAAAATGAGGGAGTTCCAGTATCAATGTATGAACTAAAAGTAATAGTCTCTGATTTATTAATAAACGCCAAAAAAATAGACCCTAAAAGAAAAGAAACATCTGTAAAGGACAGTACTCTTGATCTACTCTCAGAAAATCCAGATCCTTTTGACATAGTTAGCGAGCTAGATACTCATGAAGAACTAAAAATTATTTTTATCACAATTGACAACTATCTAAGCTATATTTTTGAAGCAGTAGATTTAGATTTATTCAATGAAATTTTTGTAAGATATGAAGAAATGCTTCATGAAAATTACGATGAAATTGAAAAAGTCGAACTATTCATAAATTATTATAGAGAAAATGAAGATAAAAATAAGGAAGAAATATTGTTTAAATTAAGTAAAATTTATTCGTACATTCCAAAACTAAATATTGTAGATTCTCCTTTAGATATCTTAATTTTTACCCAATTAAAACTTATGAAAGTGATTAAAAATAATGAATAAAAATGATATTTTAGATCTTTTTGATTATGAATTGGAAGATGAAAGTTTCGAAGAGAGCTTAATAGAGGTTGTTTCTTTAACATCCTCAACAAAACAACAAATCCTTACAAAAATAATGGATAAATCTACTAATAAAAGATATGAAGTCACAAATGAAGTAAAAAATGCACTTGTCGACATAGAGAGCTACAATATTTCTGAAAAATTTCGGAATGAACTTACACTTTTAAACGCCTATTTATCTAACCCTCCAATGGTGTTTGTTAATGAAAAAAAAATGACTGATTTAGAGAAAGGTGATTTAATCCTTATAGGTGATGAAAAAACTTCTTCAATTATGTTTATAGTTTTTGAAAACTATCCAGACGAAGAATACATTAGTGGTCACCCAGTTGTAGAGAGTTCATTTGTTGCAACAAACTTATCTGTAAAAATTAATCCAGAACAAAATTCATTGAATACTGAATTGGTTGTTTTGTCAGAGTACTCATATGATATGGGATACTCAATAATAAACTTGGATGAAGGATACTTAGGTTTTATCAATATTGCTGATGTTGAAAGTTTACAAAGAGTAAATATAAGAAGCTCAAATTATAAAAAAATTAATCATCCAGTCGACTCAAGAGATCCGCATAGATCCTCCCTTCTTTCGCAAATGAACTTTCTTTCCGCTTTAAGCTTCGAAAATATTAATGATGATAAAAAATTAATAAAAAATTTAAACGTTAAGATTAATCCAAATCTTTTAATGGAAAGGAAATTTGAAAATGAATAAAGAATCAAGAAGATTACCTAGAGATACTGACAGATTCAGATATTCATCATCCCCGCTCAAGGGACCATCATCTATCAACAATGTATCTCTTGAAGACATATCAGCAGTTCAGATTAAAAACTTTAAATCTATAGTGGATGAGAAAATAATTTTTGATCAAGCAACTTTTATTAGTGGTTTCAATTCAGCTGGAAAAAGCAGCTTTTCACATGCTTTGTTGCTCATATTACAATGGCTTGGAAGCCTGACATCTGCACAACCATCAAAGATCCCGATAAATGGACCATTGATTCAACTTGGGAACAGTGCTATGAGCATGCTAAACAGATCTGTCCTAGGAGTTGAAGAAACTTCTCCAACAGAAAATTATCAACCATTTGAAGTAGCTCTCACGTGGAATGACAATATTATTTCTGATTATAAAAATGTAACTTTCAAGTTAAATGCTGAATCAAATTCCAGAGGCTATTTTGACTTAGAAGAAGTAGTAGTACATGAATCACACAAAACAGAAAAAGGTGAAAGTATTGAAAAAACATTCAGGTACAGAATTTCTAATGAATCATTATTAGACGAACCGGTATTAAAATTTTTAGGTAAGTATGTTAGTGCTAACTTCACACCTCTTCACCAAAATCTTAAAGTTAAAAATGAAATTACTCGAATAAATAAAGAACTGGCTATCGACGAACAGATAATTGAAAAATACCCGTATTACCAAGTAATTACAAAGCAAGAAAACAATAGCAAATCGATAACATGTTTATTTCCAAACAAGGTAAAAATCACAGAAAACCACAAACCATTTGATACCGGTATGACAAAAGACCCTAAGCTTACTCCATTAATAAGAGAAAAAGAAACCTCTCTAGATAATTCATTCTTAATACCAAGAGATGATGCTTTTAGATTTTTAATTTTTAAAAGAATTTGTGAAAACATTAATGAAACACCTGAAGATATGGATGTTAATCATAAACTATCAGAACAAATTCTAAGCCTTAAACTTGGAAATGTAAGTACACCTGAAACATCCTCAAAGAAACAGCTTGATGAAAAATTGAATTTCGACATAAACGAAAAATCTTTACTGTTTTCAGTTGCAGAATCCCTGAGACCCTATGCGGATATCGAAGAAGTTATGGAAAAATTTGAAAATAGCTTTAGTAATGAAAAAATTCCAAGTAATTTAGATTCACTCTCAATTAAAAATGAAAATGAATATATTGATGCAATGAATTTAAGAGAGCTAGTTTCATTGATAAATATTACAGCTAAAAAAACTATTCCATATGAGCTTGGAAGAATCATGCCAAGAACTATGAAACTTAGATCTAGATCTGGTACATCTATTTTTAACAACACATTAAGAGAATTTCATCCTAATACTCTATCAAGAACACTATCTCGAGCCAAAGATCACAAGTCCATTGATGAAGGGGATGCTTGGTCTGATGAGTTTCGTGACTTACTATTTACTCGCATAAATATAACGAAATTACTTGAGCCTCTTAAAACCAAAAAAGTTGATGAAGAACTAGAAGAATCTGATTTAGAATTTACAGAAAGATATTCAAACTTCGGCAGAAATAATCGAATAGAAAGAGGTATAAAAGAAGCATTTATTGAATACTTATTGCCAAATAATCCAGAAAATAAAAAGGACTATGTTTATGACCCTTATGAAAAAAAGCATCAACTGACGCTATCATTGCCTGAAAAAATTGGTAATACATTTAAGTTATTTCAAAACGAATTTTTAAATGAAACAAAAAAAATTACTTCAGAGCTAGATGCTATTTCTGAAACTCACATGAGAAAAATTGCTAGTGAAGTTTCTTCCCTTTCCGATAAAATCGGAGAATTAAATAAGCAAAAATCAGATAATGACGAAACTCTTATTAAATTGCGCGATAAGAGAACGGGATTAGAAACTTTTGTTAACAATGAAAGCAATCCAATGTCCGAAATCGAAGAAAAATATCAAATACTCAATGGAATAAATAAGGAAATTGAAAATATCAGAAAAAGTTCTATGAAATTAATAAAATCCGTTGAATCCAATCAAAAAAAACTTATGGCAGACGTTCTAGATTTCCAGAAGAGCAGTCTTGACTTCAGTGAAACGTACATAGAATTTGATGAATTTATTAATCAGAAATCTAAAAATATATTAAATAATATTTTAGAAAACTCCAAAAGTGAAGTTGAAAAATTAGAAAATTATGTATTCCTAAAATTGTTAATACCACCCCTTGATTCTATGGAATCTCGTAGAACTCAAAACTTTTATACTGAGTATCAAAACTTTTTCATTAAACATATTTCTAATATCAATCACGATAAAACCTCTTCAAATGATGTTAAACAATTAATTAAGTCTAAAAATCTAATTCTATTTAAAGATGAGCATACTGAAAAATTTTCATATTCAAGAAAAAATAATTTCGAGGTTACACTATTCGGTGGTGGTAATGAGTTTTTTAATAATTTTAATTATTTGAGCTCAACAAGAAATCTTTCTAAAAATAACATGGAGGGATTTTATGGAGGAAACAGTCAATCACCCTTGGGTTCCAACGCTGAATATTTGGCAAACTTCATTAATATAAATGGTGAAGAGGAATATATAGCACCACTTCCACAAAAATATCTCGATTCTTTAGACCAAAATGGCCTCGAAAGTACGGCTCCTTATTTACTTCCTCTGAATCAACATATAAATATCTGGTCATCTTTCATCTTTAATCGAGAAGTAGAAATAGGGATTGATGAAAACAGAGGTCTTACCTTAATGATTGGTAATGACGCAATTCAAAATGTAGGATCTGGCGTTAGTCAAGTGTTGCCAATTATTACTCAATTAATCGTTTCAGATAATAATTTTGTTTTACTTGAAGAAGCTGAACAGAATCTTCATCCAGAGGCTCAAGCAAATTTAGCTGATATGATAATTACCTTCTCACGCCAGAGAAGAAAAATATTGGTGGAAACACATAGTGACCATCTTGTAAACAGAATTCGTCTTAGGATGATTACTGATGAAACTACACCAGGAGCAAAGATATATTTTGCTCAAATAGATGAAAAAAATGGTACGAAACTAAAGGAAATGCAGATTAATGAAAAAGGCGAATTCATAACAGATAAAATACCAGACGGATTTTTTGACCAGCCACAAAAAGATACACTAAAAATAATAAAGGCGATTAAAGATAAGAAATAGTTTAATTTATTTCATATTCATTAATAAAAGACCTAGAGAGAGAAAAAGTCGAACTATACATAATTAATGAGTAGAAACAAAGAGAAATGAAGTTGGAAAGCAACTTTGAAATAGTTTCAGCTCATTCAAATATAGGTCATTTTAACCTTGATTAAAAAGACCTAGAGAGAGAAAAATATACAAATTTAATTTTGAATATTAAGTTTGTTCAGTTTTTCGAAATACATTGAGAACTTCAATTTAATAAATACTTGTTCTAGTTATTTATTAATAGTTCAAACTTTGATGGATGTTACCTCCTTTCTGCCATCAATTAAGTTGTGTGAAGCTTTGGTCTAGCCAGAGCTTCACACAAGAGAGTAAAGAAAGAAAAAGGATAATTATGAAATATTACAATACACAGCTAAGTAGCTTCCCTGCTGGACTTAACAGGAACAGCAAGAATATGCATAGTAAAGAAATAAAGATGAAAGGAATGTTAAGATAATGAAACATTTTGGTGGCTTTAGGTTACTCGGATATGTTGATGAAAAACCATTGACTGCACAATATAAAATTGATAATAATGGCTTTGCCGTGAAGTTTAATCAACAGATTTTGAATAAAGAACATGTTGGAAGATTTAATAAAAAATTTCTGGAAAGTAAATTAGAAGTCTACTCAAGTGGAAGATTATCAGCTCCACTTGGCACTATTCCAAAAAGAATAAAAGGTGGTGTTACCAGCATTGCAACTATTGCATGGATTGCTACATTAATTGAAATTGAAAATATGAAATCGGAATTGACATATATTAATTCTAAAATTTCAAAAAACTTTTTTAACCACGTAGCACAAGCAATATTTGTTTCTGATGTGCTTTATGTTGATGATATAACAGAAGCAGTTGGATCTTTGGATGCAATTAAATTTTATCAGTTGAAAGATAATACACCAAGAAATAATGCATTTCTTGATACATCATTAAGAAGAAGACTGTATCCACAATTTCTTAACGAAATTAAAAATAAAGAAAATATTATGTATACCCATGAAAATAGGTTGCTTGAAAAAGCGGCCTAAACAATGCGGTGCTTTTGGGCAAAAGTACCGCTAGAGACAAATAAAGGAATTACATGTTTACATTGATACGAATAATCATTGATATATTAACTGGAAAATAAAAATAACTCCAGCTGTAAAGCTGGCGTTGAGGCAAAAGAAAGATAAAGATGGAAAACACTCAATTAAAAAAAGTTGTAGATAACTTTTATAAAGAATCTATAACAATTAACGACAAAGAAGTTCTAGAAGAACTATTTAAATTAACCAAATCAAAACAAAAGATATTTATAAATACTCTCCTAGATTTAGGTATACGTATTTGGAAATTTTCTAGAACAGAAATTGACTACAAAAAGCTGGATGATCAAAGAATTGAATATATACAAAACGTAGAACAACTAGGAAAAGACCTAGAATCTGAATTAGCAGATCAACTTGATAATATTATTAATAGTAAGGATGGCTCACTCACTCAAGCAGTAAGCCGTGAATCAGACAAACTAACTAGTAATGTTCAAGAATTATTCAATTCAGATAAAAAAAGCTCTGTACCAGCAAAGATCGAACAAGTAGTTAGTAATACTGTCGCGTCCCTAACGAAAGAATTTTTAACAGAAGTTAAAAAGTTAAATGATGCCTCAGATGTTAATAGCCCTTTGTCTAAAATTAAAGATCAAACTATTAAAGGCATTATAGATCCTGTTAATGAATTACTTAAGACTGTAACTGGTATAGCTGATGCATTGCAGACTAATGCTTTAGTTCAGAAGGAAGCTGATAAAGGAACTAAAAAAGGCCAAAGTTTTGAAGACAATATCAACGAAATACTGCACTCATTTGCTAATATTTCTGGTGATATTTTAGATGAAGTTGGACACAAAGAAGGTTCTGCAAAAACTGGTCAAGGTAAGAAAAAAGGCGACCATGTTGTTGTTGTATCTGATTCAGACGGAACCTCATCAAGAATAGTTTTCGAATCTAAAGATCTATTAAAGAAACAGACCTCAAACAAAGTTCTTCAGCTACTTGATGAATCTTGCAATAATAGACAAGCAAAAGTAGCTATCTATGTTGCTTCGTCGCTAACGTCTTCACCGGTTAGTAGTAATTTTGCAAGACTTGCACCAAACAGGTATGCAGTAGTAGTTAATAAGGAAACCTTTGATACAACTGCACTTGAAGTTTGTTATCAGGTCTCAAGACTCGAAGCTTTGGCTGATGTGCGAACATCTAAAGACGATAAAGATCAGTTTGATGCTGATATGTTCAACAGTTCATTGAAAAATTTACGTGAATTGGTAAATTTGATAGTTACTATTCGTGAAAATATGTCTAAAGCTGAATCTGATATCGCAGCTGCTAGGACAAATGTAGATAAGTTAGAAAATGGACTGACAACCAATATTACAAATATAGATACAGCAGTAAATCAAAAGTAAAAAATCGTGAGAGGAAACTTTCACGATAGAGTTAACGGAAAGGTCTAATATGACAAAAGAAAATATAAAACCAAAAAAAACAAAAGTTGATAAGCCACTTTGGAATAAAAACTTTGGTTCAATACCAGAAGTGCTTACAGTATCTGAAGTTGCCGATTATTTAAGAATATCAGAAGAAGATATTCAAAGGCTGATTAAAGAAGAAGCAATTAGCACATTACCTGGTACAGGCAACACAAGAATATTTAAAGGCTTTTTGTTTGCCTTTATGACACAAAATACACCAAAAGATATTGGTTTAGCAGGCGGCGCTGCGGAAGGACCAGTTCATTTAAATCCGGGTGTAGGATTTTAAATCATAGCCCTAAATTTTTAGGGCAGAGAGAATTATGAATACAAATAAAAGTAAAAAAAATACAACCATGTTACAAGCATATAAAAAAGTTAAACAACTTGAACATAAAATTGAAACAGATAAATATTTGGAATTAGAAATTGAAAATTCTGAACCACTTTCAACTTACCTAAAAGAACACCCAGATGGCACCACCTGGTATGGGGCTGATGTACTCATAGTATTTGAAATAACAAAAGAAATGCGATATTGGAGAATGAAATCTCCATCTAAAAGAATCATTGCAACAAAACACGCAAAAGGACTTTCATGGATATTTACAATTCTTGGAAAAATTTATAGTCAGGAAATTGACTCTGTAAGTAAGTATTTTTTTTATGCAGACTTAGCAGAAGCAGCAAATATATTTTTACTAAGATCGAAAGATGATAGTAACTTAAAAGATCTTCTTTTTGAAGTTGTCAGGAGTTCTAAAAAATATTTATGAAACGTTTAAAAGAGATTTGGAAAGAGACAATCAAAAAGCATTTAGAAAAATGGAAAACTCTTCCAGGCATGGCCACTCTTAATTTAAATGGATATGCAAAAAAAAGATTTTATTTTTATACTATTGAGGAGACATCATGAACAACACTAATCATATTTTTTCACTTATTTGGAGCATCGCAGACGATGTTTTGAGAGGTACATTCAAGCCAAATGAATATGGAAGAATCATTCTTCCTTTTGTTGTACTCAGAAGACTAGATTGTGTTCTAGAGCAAAATAAAGATTTGGCAATTAAAACATTTGAATTGTATAAAGACAAAATAGATGATCCAGAAGATGTAGTCCTTAAAAAACTGCAGTTAAGTTTTTACAATATTTCTAAATACGACTTAGAAAAACTTAAAAGTGATCCCACAAATATTAAGCAGAACTTTGAAAACTATATTCAAGGATATTCAGAAAATGTACGAGATATTATAAAGAACTTTAATTTACAACCATTGGTAGATAAATTACAAGACAATGACAAGCTCTATCTCCTAATTGACAAATATACAACAGTAGATCTTCATCCTGACACTATTGATAATCATCAGATGGGAACAATATATGAAGAACTTCTTAGAAAATTCTCAGAAATGACAAACGAAGAAAGTGGAGATCACTTTACACCAAGAGACATTGTCCAGCTTCTTGTGACATTAGTATTCGGACCCGATAAAGAAAATCTTAAAGGTAAAGGTTTAATAAGAACAATCTATGATCCCTGCTGTGGAACGGGTGGCTTGTTATCAATCGGAAAACAATGGGTAAAAGAAAATATAAATAGTGAAATATCTATAGAGTTATTTGGACAAGAACTGAATGATCAAACATATGCTATTTGTAAGTCTGATCAACTAATTTCTGGTGAAAATCCTGAAAATATTTTTGGGGGACTATCAACTTTGACTAAAGATCAATTGAAAGATAATAAATTTGACTACATAATTGCTAATCCTCCATATGGAGTTAGTTGGAAATCTGAAGCTGATGAAATAAAAGAAGAAGCCAAAGATCCTAATGGTAGGTTTGGAGCAGGAACACCACGAATATCAGATGGATCACTACTTTTTCTTCAACATATGATCTCTAAAATGAATCCAGAAGGTTCACGAATCGGTGTTGTTTTTAATGGATCACCACTTTTTACTGGTGATGCTGGAAGTGGAGAATCTGAAATCCGCAAATGGGTTATTGAGAATGATATGTTGGAGTGTGTTGTATCCCTTCCTGATCGAATGTTTTTCAATACAGGGATTACTACCTATATTTGGATAGTCACTAATAAAAAATCATCTGATCGTAAGGGTAAGGTTCAACTTATTGATGGAAGTTCTTTTTTCTCTCCAATACGAAAGAATCTTGGAGATAAAGGTAAATATATCACTGACGAGCAAATTGAACAGTTATTTAATATTTACCAAAAAAATGAAGAGAATGAGTTAAGCAAGATTTATCAAAATAATTCTTTTGGCTACACCAAAGTAGTTGTTGAACAACCTCTAATTAAAGATGGAGATATTAAGACAGATAGTAATGGTCATTTCAAACCAGATGTTTCAAAACGTGATTATGAGAGAGTTCCGCTATCAGAAAATGTTGAGGAATACTTTGACAGAGAAGTCAAGCAATATCTTGAAGAATTTAGGTTAGATAGGTCAAAAGATAAAGTTGGATATGAGATTAACTTCACAAAGTATTTTTATCAATTTTCCCCACTAAGAAGTCTTGAAGAGATTTCAGAAGATTTTAAAAATTTAATTAATGACATTGAAAAGTTGTCAAGAGAGATAACAAATGAATAAATTTTCTAAGTATAAAGAAACAAATTCTGATTGGATAGGAAGCATTCCAACTGAATGGAGATTGATACGTGGTCGTTTCTTATTTAATTCAAAAAAAGAGCTTAATCATGACCTTCAGTGTGAAAATTTGTTATCACTGACCTTATCTGGTGTGTTGAACAAAGATTATCATTCAAATGATGGTTTAAGACCAGAAAACTACAATTCTTTTCAGATTTTTGAAAAAAATGATCTTGTTTTCAAGATGATTGATCTTGAAAACGTAAATACTAGTAGAGTTGGGATTGTTCCCGAAGAAGGAATTATGAGTCCTGTTTATCTTCGTCATGAACCTATAAAAAATAAAATTGACCCAAAATTTGCTTATTGGTTTTACTATGATTTGTATAAAAAAGAGATTTACAACTCTATTGGAAGTGGAGTAAGAGCATCCTTATCTTCTAGTGATCTATTAGAGATTCAATTACCAGTTCCTCCAATCATAGAACAAAAAAGAATCTCTCTATATCTTGATAAGAAGACTAAACAGATCGACAGATTGGTTTTGAAAATTCAAAAGAAAATTGAACTCCTTAGAGAACAACGAGTATCACAGATAAATCATTATGTCACCAAAGGTCTTAATCCAAATGTTGATATGAAAGATAGTGGTGTCGAATGGATCGGAGAAATACCAAAACATTGGGACTGTAAAAAGTTAAAATTTGTTTCTAAGCAAATTTCAGAAAAGCGTCTACCTGCTCAAGGTGACATTAAGATTTCTCCAGAAAATGTCGAATCAGAGTCCGGAAAGATTATTAATTTTTACTCCGAATACGATACTGAAGGTCAAATATTCTCAACTGGAGATATTCTTTTTAACAAGTTAAGAGTTTATCTTAATAAAGTGGTACTTTGTGATTTCTCAGGTTTGTCTATGGGGGAAATGATTGTAATTAGACCTAAACAAATTTTTGGACCTTTCTTACATCGTATTCTTAATTCGGCAGGTTTTATTGATCATGTCAATTCACTCGCAAATGGGGTTAAAGTACCTAGACCACCGGTAGATGGAATTTTTAATTCTTCAATACCCTTTCCTCCTGAATCTGAGCAAATCGAAATCTTTAAACATTTAGATACCGATTTAAAAAAAATTGATTATTTAATTGAGAAGCACATGGATCAAATCAACTTAGTTACCGAGTATCGGCAGTCTCTTATCTCTTCTGTAGTAACTGGAAAATTAAGGGTGACGGAGGAGTTGATATGAGCGGTCAGAGTCCAACTGAGCTTAAGTTCGAAGAATATATTGAAAATAATTTAACAAACCATGGATACCTTTCTTTAAGTAAAGGTAGTTCAGAAGCTCTTTATGAAAAATACGATAGAGTTACCTGTCTGCACATTTCACAATTGATAGATTTTATTAAAAATTCACAGTCAGATGCATGGGAGAAACTATTAGAAATCCATGGATCATTAGTAGAAGACAAAGTAATTAAAAGAGTAAATGAAGAAATTACAAACAGGGGCCTAATAGATGTTTTAAGAGGAGAAGTAATCGATAGAGGAGTGAAAATAAAATTATTTTATCCTAAACCAAAAAGCTCTCTTAATCCTGAAGCACTAGAACTTTACAACATGAATCAGTTTGCAGTGATGAGACAACTTCGTTATGCAGTAAAAGAAGAAGATAAAAATAATTCAATAGATATGGGGCTATTTGTAAATGGTATTCCATTAATTACGATAGAACTCAAGAATCAACTTACAGGACAAAATATTAAGAACTCTGAAAATCAGTATCGGCATGATAGGAATTCTCATGAGCCATTACTTAAATTTAAGCGTTGTCTTGCACACTTTTGTATAGATAACAATAAAGCTTCTATGACTACAAAATTATCTGGCCCAAAAACCAAGTTCTTACCTTTTAATAAAGGAATTGAAAATCCTGAAGTGGAAAATGATTACAGAGTGGAATATATGTGGAATGAAATCTTTACTCCTGATAACCTTTCCGACATTATCAGTAATTTTGCTTTTGTCTCTGAGGAGGAAGAGCTTGAATATAATAACAAAACTCAAAAAGTAGAAAAAAAGACACAAACAAATTTAATTTTTCCTAGATATCACCAATTAGATTTGATTAAAAGTTTCAAGAATCAGATCCCTGGAGATGACCTAGGTATGAATTATTTAGTACAACATACTACCGGGTCTGGAAAATCTTACTCTATTGGCTGGCTTGCTCATTTGCTTACCTCTCTATATAAAGATAAGGATTCTGACGAGAGAATGTTTAGTTCAATTATCGTTGTTACAGATAGAAAAGTCTTAGATAAACAGTTACAAAATACAATTACCTCTCTTCAACAAGTATCAGGTGTTGTAAATAATGTTACTCAGGGCTCAAAACAGTTAAAAGAGTTCCTAGAACAAGGCAAGGATATTATCGTTACTACGATTCAGAAATTTCCATATGTGATTTCAAACATCAATGAGTTAGATCAAAAATCTTTTGCTGTAATTATCGATGAAGTGCATTCAAGCCAATCTGGAGAGCTGGCAACAGCTATGAAATCAGCGCTAAATATTGACATCTCTGAAAATGCAGATGAAATCGATTTAGAAGAAATTCTTAATAGACAAATTAATGTTAAAGGAAAACAAAATCATATATCTTATTTTGGGTTTACAGGTACACCAAAAGAAGCAACTTTAGAAGTATTTGGTACAAAAAATCAAAATGGTGGCTTTGAACCTTTTCATACATATTCAATGAAACAATCAATTGCAGAGGGATTTACTCTGGATGTACTAAAAAACTATACAAGTTACAAAAGATTTTTTAACCTCTCACATGATGGTGGAGATTATGAAGTGCCCTCTACAAAAGCAAAAAGGGCAATAATGCGATTCGTAGAAGAACAAACTCTTACAATTCAGGAAAAAGTTACGGTAATGCTCGATCACTTCTTTGATAAGGTTGTTGACGAAATTAATGGTAAAGCTATAGCTATGGTTGTAGTTCCCTACAGAAAAGATTGCGTTACATACTTTAAAGAAGTTAATAAGCAATTAAAAGAGAGATCATCTGAAATTAAATGTTTAGTTGGTTTTTCAAGTGAAGTAGTTGTAAATGGTGAAACATTTACTGAGAAAGGGCTTAATGCAATAGTAGGTTTTGATGGAGAAGTTCCACAAGGATTAAAACATCCACAAAATAGATTGGTCGTAGTAGCAAATAAATATCAAACAGGTTTTGATGAACCAAAATTACAGACAATGTATCTCAACAAACCAATAAAAGGAGTTCAAAGTGTTCAAACTTTGTCACGACTCAATAGGGCAACTAAAGGAAAGACACATACTTTTGTTCTTGATTTTGTAAACGAGCCAGAATCTATCATCGAAGCATTTCAAAAATTCTATACATCTACTCAGCTCGAAAAAGAAACGGATCCAAACCAAATGTACGATAATTTAACTCAATTAAAAAATTATCAAATCATTCTTGATGAAGAAGTAAATGAGTTTAACTCCATTTTCTATGACCCTAAGAGAACAGAGGGACAACTCCATCCAACTTTAGATAAAGTTGTTGATAAATTTATTGAGTTAGAGGAAGAAGAACAAGATATGTTTAAGTCGTATCTTCTTACATATACAAAAGCGTACAGCTACTTGTCACAGATTCTTACCTTCAAAGATCCTGATCTCGAAAAATATGCAATCTTTTTAAAATTTTTATACAAAAAACTTCCAAAACAGGCACATGAACAATTTGAACTAGATTCCTCGGTCGAGCTCAAAGAACTACGTGTTAATAAGATTCGAGATATTGAGGCTCATTTAGTTGATGAAGAGTCGATACTAAATTCTTTACTGTTTACACCAAAACAGCCTGGAGAAGATGCTGTCGACCTTCTTTCTGAAATAATAAATCAAGTGAATCACCTTTATGGAATTGAACTATCTGAAGAAGATTTGGGAGACGTTAAAGCGTTGGAGAATATTTTACTAAAAAATGACGATTTAAAACAGGTAATGAACAGTAACAATTCAGAAGAAAATAAAATGTCTTATTTAAAAAATAAATTTGAAACAGCTCTTTTAGATTTAGTAGATAAAAATATTGAAATGTTCAATACCTTACGTGAGAACCAACCAGCAAAAAATATGATTTTTCAGGCTATTTACAGAAATTACCTCAATGACTTAGAGACTATTTGATATGGCAATTAGGAAAAGAAATATCTATCAACCCAATCA